>Ga0075436_100002702_pt1 | contig 12200 bp, 10 predicted proteins | sample RhiMethybrSRZTD5_FD_75303 | JGI IMG/M metagenome (GOLD analysis project Ga0075436, IMG submission 75303) | Populus rhizosphere microbial communities from Tennessee, USA - Rhizosphere MetaG P. TD hybrid SRZTD5 | ecosystem: Host-associated > Plants > Roots > Rhizosphere > Soil | place: USA... | reverse complement strand
CCGTGTTGCCAACAACGCCGATGTTGCGGCTGTTTGGGGTGGTGGTAGCCGGTGGGGCAGCACTTTGTATTGCGGCGCGCATCGCTGGTAGCTGTACTCAGATTCCGAGGTGGCCATGCGGCCATCTCCGAGCCATCCCCTACCGGCGACGGTTCTGTTTTATCCTGCTACATCCGGAAAACTCGATGCCCAAATTCCTCTTACTGCTCTTAACTGCAACTCTTCTGACTGCCCAAGACATCCACAATCCGCCGAAAGACTTCGACGGCAAGAGCTGGTGGGATCACGTCAAGGTCCTTGCCGACGACAACATGAACGGACGCGAGACCGGCAGTCCCGGCCTGCAGAAAGCAGAGGCATATGTTGTCGATCAACTTAAGCAAGCTGGTGTCGAGCCCGCAGGCGAGAAGGGTTACTATCAGCCGGTAAAACTCACCTCTCGTGCCATCGACGAGAAGAATTCGAGCATGGCGCTGGTGAAGGATGGGAAAGCCGAGCCGCTCACGCTTGGTGAAGATGCGTTCTTCTCAACGCGCGTAAATCTTGCGCCACAGGTAGAAGCGCCGCTGATATTCGTGGGTTACGGGTTAAAGATTCCAGAACAGAACTATGACGATCTTGCCGGCCTCGATCTGAAGGGCAAGATCGCAGTTGTCTTCTTGGGAATTCCGTCCAATATCCCCGGACCGCTAGGCTCCCATTACCAGACTGCTGCCGAGCGCTGGAAAGTGCTGAAGGAAGCGGGCGCGATTGGCGCGCTTTCGATTCCAAATCCGACAGCGATGGACATTCCATGGTCGCGCATGAGTCTCTCTCGCGCGCACGCCAGCATGGAGTTGGTGGGTGCGGAGTTCAACGACACCGCAGGCGAGGAGATCGCAGGAGTCATGAATCCCGAGCACGCGGATGAATTCTTTGCCAATTCAGGACACAAATTTCAGGAAGTCCTCGACGCGGCGAAGGAACGCAACCAGTTGCCGCGCTTTCCTCTGAACATCTCGCTGCGAGCCCGCGCCAAGACGATCACCCACGATGTTCAATCGGCGAACGTCATTGGCAAGCTCACGGGCAGCGATGCCAATCTGAAAAATGAGTACGTAGTCCTGTCCGCGCACATCGACCACCTCGGGATTGGCGAACCGATCAATGGCGACAAGCTCTACAACGGGGCCATGGACAATGCTTCAGGAGACGCTGTGCTGCTCGATGTGGCGTCCGCTCTGAAGAGTGCGCAGGAGAAGCCAAAACGCTCGCTGCTCTTCGTTTTCGTCACCGGGGAAGAAAAAGGTCTGCTCGGCTCGAAGTACTTCACCGCTCGACCAACGGTTCCGAAGAATTCGATTGTGGCTGACATCAACATCGACATGTTCCTGCCGCTGTATCCGATGAAGTCGGTGATGGTCTATGGACTCAATGAATCCGATCTGGGCGACGATCTGCGACGCGTTGCCGAGAAAGATGGCATCGAGGTGCAGGACGACCCCGAGCCACAGCGCAACAGTTTCATCCGCAGCGATCAGTACAACTTTATCCGCCACGGAATTCCGGCGATCACGATGAAGGTTGGCTACAAACCCGGCTCGGCAGACGATAAAACGTTCCACGACTGGCTCCATCAGCGTTACCACGCGCCTTCCGACGATTTGAGTCAACCCGTCGATCAAAGCGCAGCAGGGAAGTACGAACAGGCAATTAGTCAGCTCATGCTAACGATCGCCGACGATTCCAAGCGTCCCGAATGGAAGCAGCAAAGCTTCTTTCGGAGATATGCCCAAGCATCTCCTGGGCAGTGAGCCTCGAATGATCAGGACCGACGCGCGCCCTCGCGCGGGTTTTCGTTGTCCGCTCGACATGGTTGTTCCTCACCGGTAGCGTAGTCAGACCAGGCACCCGGCCGAGGGCGGCCGCAGGTCCTGATGTTTGCCAGATGAACACACGCAGAGAGTTCCTCAGTTCAGCCTTAGCCTGCAGCCTCGCCGGTGTTGCCCGCGAAGCATCAGCCCCTATTGATGAGCTCGTAGTTCCAATTCAGGAAGCGCGCTCCTACTGGCTCACTGTTCTAGAAAAACTCGCTCGACCCGTTCTCGACAACCTCGCGAAGCGCCGATTAAAGAAAGTGATGCCCGTCAAAGCTGCCAACCCAGCCGATCGCGCCAAGTACACGCACCTGGAGGCCTTTGGTCGGTTGCTCGCTGGTATCGCTCCTTGGCTTGGCGCAACTGGACTGGATCAATCCGAGAGCACACGGCAACGACATCTCCTCGACCTTACGTATGCCTCGCTCGATGCCGCTACCGATCCTCGCTCTCCTGATTTCATGAATTTTTCTGACGGCAATCAACCGTTGGTGGACACAGCGTTCCTGGCGCAAGGCATTCTGCGCGCTCGGCACGTTCTATGGAACCCGCTCGACCAGCGCGTGAAGCGTCAACTTCTCGACGCGCTGAAATCTTCCCACGCCATTCCTACTCCCGATAGAAACAACTGGGTAATGTTCGCCGCGACCGTCGAAGCGGCGCTGCACGTTTTTGGCGAGAAGACGATCGAAGATCGGTTCGAGCATTGTGTGGAGCGGATGCTGAGTTGGTACAAAGGCGATGGCGTTTACGGGGACGGAGAGTTCTTCCACTTCGATTACTACAACAGCTTCGTGATTCATCCGATGCTGGTGGATGTGCTGGCAGTGCTGCAGAAGAAGGACGCGAAGTATGCCTCGCAGTACCAGACTGAACTGCAGCGCGCGCGCCGGTATGCGGAAATTCAGGAACGGTTGATCGCGCCAGACGGAACGTACCCTGCAGTCGGTCGTTCGATCACCTACCGCTTCGGCGCCTTCCATGCTCTCGCGCAGATGGCATGGATGCACGAACTTCCGGAACGCGTGACACCCGCGCAGGTGCGCTGCGCTCTCACTGCTGTAATTCGCAAACAGATCGACGCGCCTGGAACATTCGATGAAAACGGTTGGCTCCGCATTGGATTCGCCGGACGCCAGCCGACATTGGCTGAAGGCTATATCTCAACCGGTAGTCTGTATCTCTGCGCAACCGCGCTCTTGCCGCTCGGGCTTCCTCCATCCGACCCATTCTGGAACAGCGCGGACGCGTCGTGGACGTCACAACAGATCTGGTCGGGAAAGGCACTTCCCGCGGATCATGCTCTCGACGATGCGAAATGATGTACGACAGAACCGCCGCCGGTAGGCGATGGGCCGGAGATGGCTGAAAGCCAGCTCCGGTCGAACGATGGTGGACGCGATCTCGAGAAGCGCAGCCGCAACATCGGCGTCTGTCGGGGATCTCGGTCCGGCGACTCCGTTACCGCGTGCCCGATCCTGGAGCTAATGCCGTCGCGGCTCTGTCGGTGGAACGGGATTCGGCAAAGGCTTGCCGCTTGGACCGATACGGGCAGGAGTCTTGCCAATCACACCGTCGCTGGTTCCGCGCAGATCTTTCAGAATGCTCTGGCGGTCGCGCGAGTAGTCGGATGCAAGGCGCGTGAGCGCAAGTGTGACGATGTCGTGATGATGCAGCTCCTCCATGCCCGATTGTCGCCGCGCATCGAGCCACAGACGATGGACAAGCATCACGTCTTCAGTCTTTAAGTCAGGATTGTGCGGGCCGATGCGGAAGCTGCGCACCTCCGGTCCGGGCAGGACAACTTGAAAGACAAACTGATGTTTCGGAGGCAGAGCACCTTCCCAAGCCTGTCCCATGCGGAATGCTTGCTCTTCCGCCGTCATTTTGGTTGACAAGCCTGCGACAACGCGCGCCGATCCCAGCGAATTTGCCGTCTGCACAATCGCGGAAAACACATCGCGCGCGGGGACGACCATCAGTGAAATGTGTTTGCCGTAGCTTTCCGCGATACTGACGCACTTGGTGAACAGCGTCTGCTCGTGATCGCTGAAGATCTGTTCGCTCGAGAGATCGACCTCGCCGCTGCCGGGCCCGGTAAGACGTGCGGCGAGCACCACAACATCGTTCTCGACTGTGTCAGTATTCTGCAGCACCCACCTTAGCTGCAGCAGCGTGTTGTAGTCACGAACGGTGACCAACGTGCAATCCGGACGAACGCCGACGGCTTCGCGTTCGATGCGCTCTTCGTGGAGCAGTTGGAAGTGCTCCTTCATCTCCTTCTCTGCGTGCTTGAACTTCTTGGCGTTCGTGCGCTCGGAGACAGTGAAGATGACGAAGAATGCCGCCGAGAACATTACACCACTGATGGTCGCAACTTTTTTCGTCGCAAGGTTTACGAGCGCGGTGGTGAGCAACACCATGAATACGGAGAGCAAGCCGACCGGAATTTCTTTGCCAAACACCCGGATGTTGGGAGGAACTTTCCAGCCGCGCTCGCCTTTGTACTTGAAGCGCAGCACCAGCATGGCAAAGCTGTTGAAGGTGAAACTCCAGATCACGCCGAACGCGTACGCCTCGCCGAGGACGTTCACGTTGCCTCGGCTGAGCAGAATCGTAATCACCTGCAGGCCGACGATCAGATTGACGATGCGGTAGCTGGTTCCGTACTTGCGTTGGGGTTTGCGGAACCAGTCCGTGAGAACTCCGTCTTCGGAGACGCGGTTCAACACGCCGTTCGATCCAATGATCGAGGTGTTGATTGCGCCCGAGAGAATCAGGAAGCCAACGACGACGACGAAGGTGCGGAAGAGCAGTCGGAGAGCGAGTGGGCCGTTGAACCACATGACCAGCTCAGCGAGGAGATTGTTTTCGTAGCTCGCTACCGGCACATGCTGCGGAATGATCATCACCGCCAGCAGCGTACCCACTCCGGTAAAGAGGAAGCTGTAAATCGCGACGATAATCGCGGCGCGCTTCAGGTTCTTCAGCTTCGGGTGGGCGATTTCGCGGTTCACCTGCGCAAGCGTCTCTTCGCCGCTCATGGCCAGCACAGAATGTCCGAATGCCATCAGGATGCCGAAGAGGCCGAAGGCGCTGGCGACACTAGTGTGCTGCAGGAACCCGAGCGAGGTCTCATTGAAGTGCAGGTTCGAGGGCGTGGGCCACGGCGGCAACTCGCCGCCTCTCTTCATCAGCGTAATCACGGCCCAGCCCAGCAGGAGCACGACCATGATGCTCGTGATCTGCATCACACGCAGCGCCTTGTCGCTTGACTCCTCGATGCCCTTGATGTTCTCCCACCAGTAGTAAAGAGTGACCGCAAGACAGATCACGACCGATGCCGCATTCACATTTAACTGAGGAGTGCCGTGAAACATCGCGTGAATGCCAGGACCGATCCAGCCGTGAGCGTCGGCTTTGCTGAAGAGCTCGTTGATCAACCCGCCAATGTACTGTCCCGCTGCCACTCCCGAAATGGGACCAGTGAGGATGTAATCAAACATCAACGCGGAGACACTCAGTTTCGCGAGCGTTCCTCCAAGAGCTTCTTTGACAACTCGGTAGACTCCCCCGCGCACAAACATCGAGCAGCTCTCGACGTATACCGCGCGCACGGAGAAGGAGAAGAGCATCACTCCCAAAATGAACCAGGGAGCGGAGCGTCCAAACGCATCTTCGGCGATGCCGCCGACGTAATAAGCGGATGATCCCAGATCGTTCAGAACGATGGCGGCGGCGCGCCAATACGAGATAAACGTAAGCGCCACCGAAGAGGCGACTACGATTCGTACCCGGTTGGAAGGCGTGAGTATCTGGGAACCAGAGGACATTCGTTAGCAGAACCTGCTGCCAAACTCGTCCCGCAGGCGAGGCGGGCAGAGACAATCAGGCGCTCAGGAGGCTTCGCGAGGTTTAACTGTACGCTTGCGATTTTGTACGGTCAATCTCAGCCGCATCGTCGGTCTCGGCCAGCAACTCGAGATCTTCGACGAAGCTAATCAGCACAACCACCATCGAGCCCACGACTCCGACAAAGAACAAAACGACGAAGATCCTGGCCGCGATTTGGAGCAGCGCATTCATGCGCTATACATTCTAGCGGATGCGGGAGCGCGGCAGCCGCAATTCTGCAGCACAAAAGACGTATATCCCCCATCAATTAAATTTATTTGGGCGCGGCCAACTGCTCAGATACTCTACTTTCCATTCTGCTCTGCCGCTCTGTGACGAATTCATTCTGAGGAGACGCATGTCGAACGAACTTCGAAATTTTCTCGCCATTCCTTACGACGAATTGGAACAACTGAACCTGGAAGCCAAAGAAAAACGCAAGCAGCGCGTTCCGTTCCACGAGGTCCAGGAAGAGCGTCTTCGTTATTTGACTGACGAGAAGCGCATCAAGGCCGTCACTGTGCTCTTCAGCGACCTAGAAGGCCGTCTGCACATGCTCGATTACGACAAAAAGTTCCTGCTGCGCGCCTACGACAACCTCACATTTGACGGTTCCTCGATTCGCGGCTTCACTGCGCAGCGCGAGAGCGATCTTCGCCTCGGAATCGATTGGGCGGCGTTTTACTGGGCGCCGGCTGACATCTTCGGTCCCGGAAAGGTTCTGGTCTTTGGCGACGTGATCGACAAAGGCGGAACCCCGTACACCGCCGACATTCGCGGCATGTTTAAGGAGTGGGCGCAGGCTCTTCACAAAAACGAAGGATTCACGCTTAATGCCGCCAACGAAATCGAAGGCTTCCTGTTCGAAGGAGCGGACGCGGAGCGTCGTTATCACGAGACCGCCAAATTCAATTACGTAAACACCGGCGGCTACTATCACTCGCTGCCCGGCGATCCGCTGCGCACTTTCATCGATACAACCGCGGAAGTGCAGCGCGCGATGGGATTCCAGAATGAGAAGGATCATCCGGAAGTCGCTCCTTCACAGTTTGAAATCAATTACAGTTACGGCGAAGCCGTCGCCGCTGCCGATCAGATTCAACTCTACAAACTGATCTGTCGCCAGGTTGCTACCAAAATGGGATACACCGCCTCGTTTATGCCTAAACCGGTTGTCGGCGTGAACGGCAGCGGCATGCACACCAACGTTTCTGTGAGTAAGAACGGGAAGAACACGTTCTGGGATCCAAAAGGAGAAGAGAAGCTGTCGAAGAACGGCTGGGGATTTATCGATCGAATCCTTACCCACGCGAACGACATCTGCTTGATGCTGAACGCCAGCGTCAACGCATATCGCCGCCTCGATCCGCACTTCGAAGCGCCGAACCAGATCAAGGCGTCGCCGGTCGATCGCGGCTCGATGATCCGTATCCCGATTGGGAATGAAAAGACATCGCGCGTGGAAGTCCGCTCGGTTGGTCCTGATGCAAATCCGTATATGGTGATGTACTCGGTATTCCGCACGGGGCTCGAAGGTGATGTCTCGAAGATTAAGAACTTGCGCCAAGCGGAGCGTTATTTGCCGGATAATATCTACACCGCCATTGATAACTTCCTCGGCGCAGAATGGACAACGAAAATGTTGGGCGCCGACGTGAAAGGGCGTTATGCAGACTTAAAGAAAGCGTCAGCCGATCGATGCCCTCGCCTGCTGGGAACATTCGTCAAGACACCGGAGGTTCAGTACCACCACGATGTCTACAACCAGTACCTCTGGAACTTGTTCTAGAGAGCACTTACAACGAGAGTTCAATTTGAAACCCACTCATTGGATTCATGAGTGGGTTTTTTGCAGGTCGGCAGCTCAGCAGAATCTCCTTTGCCACTGTCCCGATCTCAAAGAAAAATTCGCTAATACGGCTGATCGCCTGTATTCCGGTAAACTGGCGTGGATGCGACCATCTCCCCGGACTGGATGGCTGCTGGCACTCCTCTCTGCGATTCTGCAGATACTCTGCTTTCCTTCGCCGGGCCAGTACTTTCTCTGCTGGGTAGCTCTCGCTCCTTTGCTGGTCGCTCTCATTGATCGGCGCTATTCGCCGACTTTGTTTCGCGGCGTGCTGCTCGCGTATTTCTGTGGCTTGATTTGGTACGCAGGCACTTGCTACTGGATCTTTCACGTCATGCACGTCTACGGCGGCTTGTCTGAGCCAGTGGCTGTCGCAGTGCTCATTTTGTTTTGTCTGTACCTCGCGCTGTATCACTCGTTTTTTGGACTTTTGATTGGACTACTTACGCGAAGCCGCTTCTTCGCCAATGCTCGCGTGCTGATTCTGGTTCCTGTGCTGTGGGTTGGCGTTGAGCTCGCACGAGCTCATGTCACAAGCTTTCCCTGGGATCTGCTCGGATACGCGCAGGTGAACAATGTTCCGCTCACACGTATTGCCACCGTGACAGGTGTGTACGGACTCTCCTCTGTTATTGCTCTGGTAAACACGATCTTCGCACTCGGATTTCTCCTGCCGCGAGAACGGCGCCTGAGCGTTGCGCTAACTGCGGTTCTTGGTGCACTTGCCCTTCAGTCTGGCGCCGCCGTCCCGTATCCACCGGTGTACCCAGACCATGTTGCCGATCTCGTGCAGGTGAACCTTCCTATCCTGCAGACAAATTGGGCTCCGGCGTTCTACGACCAAACCATTGCGCAGCTAGTTCAACTCAGCAGCGAGGCTGCAAAAGCGTTGCCGCACGCTTTGAATTCGCGTTTGATCGTTTGGCCGGAATCGCCCGCTCCATTCTTTACGAGTGATCCGAAATTTCAGCACTGGATGTTTGCGCTGGCGCAGGACTCGCACGCTTACCTGATCATCGGGAGCCTGGGCGTGAGTCGCGGAAACAAACCAGAGAACTCTGAAGTGTTTAATTCAGCGCAGTTGGTGGAACCCGACGGCAGTATGGGCGCGCGTTACGACAAAATCCATCTCGTGCCGTTCGGAGAGTTTGTTCCATTTCGGCACCTGTTGAGTTTTGCGGAATCATTAACACATGACATCGGGGATCTCTCGCGTGGAAATGAGCGCAATGCTCTTGCCGTCGATGATCATAAAGTCGGCACGTTTATTTGCTATGAGTCCATTTTCCCTGATGAAGTGCGGCGTTTCGCGCAGAATGGGGCCGAGCTGTTCGTCAATCTTTCCGACGACGGCTGGTATGGCGACTACGGCGCTCCAGGTCAGCATCTCAACATGGCGCGGATGAGGGCGATTGAGAATGGACGTTGGCTACTTCGCGCCACCAACAACGGAATCACAGCTTCAATCAGCCCCATTGGTGAGCTTGTGGCCACGGCTCCGCGAAACGTTCGGACTGTCCTGCAGGCGCCGTACAGCTTCGAATCGGGAACCACTTTCTACACTCGACACGGGGATTGGTTCGCGCATGCCTGTGCGATAATTTCAGTACTGGCTCTGATCATGGCCGCGCTCAGCGGACGATTGCCGCAACGGCTTCGCCAGTGAATCTCTATGCAGACCGGGGAGCCCAAAATGATGGTTGAAGAACTCGAACGCGAATACGCGGGCGTGCGCGCCAAGGCCCACGATCTGCGGGAGTATCTTTGACGCGCCCCGACTGCGCGAGCAGCTCGCCGAAGTAGAAAAGAGAGCCTCCGATCCCAACTTCTGGTCGAATCAGGAACTCTCGCAGCAGGCCATGCGCGAGCGCAAGCGTATTGAAGCGGCGCTTGCAAATGAAAACGACTTAAGCCGCCGTACGCAGGATATTGAAGCGTATTTCGAACTCGCTCGCGAAGGCGAGAACGTGGATGGTGACCTGCGTCGCGAGATCGACAATCTCCGTGAGGTTGTCGATAAACTGGAAACGCAAACACTACTCGCCGGCGAAAACGATGCCCGTAATGCAATCGTAACGATTCATCCCGGGGCGGGCGGTACGGAATCGCAGGATTGGGCGGAGATGCTCATGCGCATGTACCTGCGATGGGCTGAGCGCCAGGGATTCGAAGCAGTTCTGAACGACTACCAAGCAGGCGAAGAGGCGGGCATCAAGTCTGCCACGTTTACGGTGAACGGCGAGTACGCCTTCGGACTCCTGACCGGCGAAATTGGAGTTCATCGTCTCGTGCGCATCTCGCCATTCGATCAGGCGAAGCGCCGGCACACATCATTTGCCAGCGTGTTCGTCTCGCCGGAAATTGACGAATCGATTCAGATTGACATCAAGGAAACCGACCTCAAGATCGACACCTACCGATCCGGCGGAGCAGGCGGCCAGCACGTGAACACGACCGATTCCGCCGTCCGCCTCACGCACATTCCCACGGGAATCGTCGTGAGTTGCCAGAACGAGCGATCGCAGCACAAGAACCGCGATCGCGCGATGAAGATCCTGCGTTCAAAGCTGTACGAATACGAGTTGGAGAAAAAGCGGGCTGAAACCAAGAAGCTGGAGGACTCCAAGCTCGATATTAATTTCGGATCGCAGATTCGCTCCTACGTGCTCGCGCCCTATCAGCTCGTGAAGGACCATCGTTCCAAAGTGGAAGTCGGCGATCCCAGCCGAGTGCTCGATGGAGATTTGACTCCGTTCATTCGCGGATACCTCCTCATGCGTCGCGAGGCAGGCGACTCCTAACCGACATGGCGCGACTCATCGAAATGATGAAGCAGTCGGCGGTGCCGGCGGGAGTGATGCGCTCGGCATCACGCGGCGCTCTTGCGGTATCTCCATCCGAAATGCTGGAAATTCTGATCTACCTCAGCGATCACGCCATTTTCGGTGAGCAAGCGCGAATGACCTTGGCTGGCTTCGACGAAGCCGGTTCGCTAACAGCACTCGCCGACCCGAATACTCCACGCGAAGTCTTGCATTACTTTCTCGCTCCGCGCAATCGCCGTCCGAAGCTACTGCCTGTGCTCTTCGAGAACTCTTCGGTTTCCGAGGACATCCTGGCTGCCGTTGCTGAAACCGCCAGTCGCGAGGTTTTCTGCATGCTTCTGGCAAGCTCGCGCGTGGCGGCTTCAGCGAAAGTTCTGAAGGGGCTACTCAAGAATCCTAACGTCGCGCCCGAAGAGCATCAGTCCTTAACACAGAAGCTTTCATCGCTAGGCGTGGACGCGGCGGCAGAAGTGGGAACCGTAACCGATACTCACGTTCTGGAATGGCTCAAGGAACACGCTGCTGAATTGGAAGCCGAGGAGAAAGAAGCCAAGCCGTTTGCACTCATGGGCGGTGTGGATGAGACCGGCGAGGAAGAATCAGCCGAAATTACTCCCGAGGCTTTGGCAGCCGCAAAAGCCAAGAGTGCCACGCAGGACGAACGCCTTTCCGTTTTGCAAAAGCTGGCCAGAATGAAAGTCAGCGAGCGCATCAAGGTCGCGATGACCGGCTCACGCGAGGAGCGCAACATTCTCATCCGGGACTCTTCAAAACTGGTTTCCTCGGCAGTGCTGGCGTCGCCGAAGGTCAGCGATCAAGAGATCGAGACGTTCGCGAACATGAAAAACGTGCGTGAAAGTGTTTTGCGCGACATCGGGCGTAGCCACAAGTTCATGAAGAACTATGTTGTGGTTCGCAATCTGTGCAGCAATCCGCGCACTCCGCTTGATCTCTCATTAGGCTTAATCAAGAATTTGCTAGCTCCCGACCTGAGAACGCTATCGATGAATAAGAACATCCCTGAGACTCTGCGCAAGATGGGCATGAAGCTCTTCAAGATGCGAACAAGTCCGGGTGGGAAGGGTGGAGAATAGGCGGGAGACAGGTTACAGGTGGCAGCAGAGAAAAACTATGAAGCCGATCGTCAACGATGAGATAGGCGAACTGCTTGGTTGGATGAAGACAATTGCAGTAGTTGGTCTATCCTCGGATCCAATGCGCCCGAGTTTCGGCGTTTCGCAGTACATGCAGCGCAAAGGTCACCGCATTATTCCGGTGAATCCGAACGAGAGTTCCGTTTTGGGAGAGAAGGCTTATCCCGCCCTGTCCGAGGTTCCGGAAAGGATTGATGTCGTAGATGTGTTTCGGCGGCCCGAGTTCGTTCCCGAGATTGTGGAAGAGGCAATTCGCTTGAAGATTCCTGCCTTATGGCTGCAGGAGGGCGTGATTCATGAAACCGCCGCCAAACGTGCGCGAGACGCAGGGATTACTGTCATCATGGATCGCTGCATTCTCAAAGAGCACCGCGCCAGAAATCTGTAACTCTGAACTCGCCATGGATCGCACGAGCGTAACGGATTTATCTTCCGACTAATCCGTAGCTGACGGTCAGAGTAATCCGTGGTCGGTTCTCGTTCGAATCGATTCTTAGCGAACCGCAGCCGGCGCTACGGCGTGCACTTCTTCGACAATTGCCTGCCAGTTGATCTTGTATTTAGCCAGCAGCTCGTCGGCTTTACCGCTGTGAGGCACCTCGCGTACGGCCAGACGATGCAC
>Ga0075436_100002701_pt1 | contig 12202 bp, 9 predicted proteins | sample RhiMethybrSRZTD5_FD_75303 | JGI IMG/M metagenome (GOLD analysis project Ga0075436, IMG submission 75303) | Populus rhizosphere microbial communities from Tennessee, USA - Rhizosphere MetaG P. TD hybrid SRZTD5 | ecosystem: Host-associated > Plants > Roots > Rhizosphere > Soil | place: USA... | reverse complement strand
ACCGTGTGGGACGCCTTCTTAGCGTATCTCACTCGGAATCAATACGCCGTACCGCCATCGCTCCTCGGCCGAGATGTGACGCGGCTGCTCGAGCCTTCGCGCGAGATCCAGCAGGTCTTGATCACGATCTATCGGACGAATCCCGCCGTGGCTTCGGTATGCGAGCGCCTGGTGGACTTGGACGAAGGCATCATGGAATGGCGCTATCGTCACGTGAAGATGGTGCAGCGCACCATCGGCACGAAACCGGGCACGGGTGGATCGGCCGGGGCCGAATACCTCGAAACGACGCTGAACAAGCCCGCCTTCCCCGATCTCTGGGCGATCCGGACGGAGCTGTGAGGGCGTGACACCGGAGGCGCTGTATGCGACCCCGAACGCGCTGGCGCCTCATTATCGTCGCTTTCGAGTCGCGGATCGGCTGCTCCTGACGGGCCACTCGCATCAGGCGTGGCCGGACATCGGCTTCGAGGCGCAGGCGCGCGCCTGGCTCGACGCAGCGGAGTACGTCGACGACAAGTGGGAGCACGCCTTCGCCATGGCCGACCGCGTCCGGCGCGGTTTCGGGCGCCTGCTCGACGACCCGGAGGGCGCCATCGCCCTGGGCGCGAACACGCACGAGCTGCTCGTCCGCTGGCTCTCCGCCCTGCCCCTCGCCGCGCGGCCTCGCCTCGTGACGACGACGGGAGAGTTTCACACCATCCGCCGCCAGCTCGACCGCCTGGCCGAGGCCGGTATCACGGTGGTCAAAGTGGCTGCCCTCCCAGCCGGGACGCTCGCCGAGCGACTTGCCGGAGCGGTGAACGACCACACCGCCGCGGTGCTGGTTTCCGCCGTCCTGTACGAGAACGCCCATCTCGTGCCTGACCTCAACCGCGTGCTCGCCGCGTGCCGCCGGGTGGGCGCCGAGCTCCTGGTCGATGCCTACCACGCGCTCGGCGTCGTTCCGTTTTCGGTCCACCGCGAAGGGCTCGCTGAAGCGTTCGTGGTTGGCGGCGGTTACAAGTACTGCCAGCTGGGCGAGGGGAACTGCTTCCTCCGGATACCATCGGGCTGCATGCTGCGACCGGTGATCACCGGCTGGTTCAGCGAGTTCGAGTCACTGGCTCGCGGTGAGCCGGCGACACCGGTCGGCTACGGGGGGGGGACGGGTGCAGCTCGGTTCGCGGGCGCCACATATGATCCCACGAGCCATTACCGGGCAGCGAGCGTGTTCGACTTTTTCGAGGCGCATCGCCTGACCCCAGATCTCCTGCGGCGCGTCAGCCAGCATCAAGTCGGGCTGCTCGCGGCGCGCTTCGACGCGCTCGATGCCGACCCCGCCCTCATTAGGCGAGAGCACGCCGTGACCCTCCCGGAGCTCGGGGGCTTCCTCGCGCTCCAGACGCCCCGTGCGGGAGAGCTGTGCCGCGGGCTGCGAGAGCGGGGCGTGTGGGCGGACTACCGGGCGGACCTGCTGCGCCTCGGGCCGGCTCCGTACCTATCCGACGCGCAGCTCAGCGATGCGATGGAAGCGTTGGGAAGCTTGGTGGAGGAGCTCGCGGCGCGCTAACGCTGGGCGCGGAAGAACGCCTGCAGGATCTCGCTACACGCGGCTGCCTCAATTCCACCGATCACTTCCGGCCGATGGTTCAACTGGGGGTGGCGCAACAGGTCTTCGACGGAACCTGCCATGCCGGCCTTGGGGTCGTGCGCGCCGAATACCACGCGGCCCACCTTGGCCAGCACGATCGCCCCGGCGCATTGCGCGCACGGCTCGAGGGTGACGTAGAGCGTACACTCGGTCAGCCGGTCGGTCTCGAGGGCCGCCAGCGCCCGCTGCACGGCAAGCAGCTCCGCGTGCGCGGTGGGGTCAGCGCGGGTAACCGACTCGTTGTGCGCGCGGGCGACGATCACGGCATCTCGAAACACCACGGCGCCCACCGGGACTTCTCCGGCGGACGCCGCCTGCAGCGCCTCGTCGAGCGCCGCGGCCATGCCTGCGAGGTCATGCGGAGCCAAGGGCGGCGACCGTCTGGTACCGCTCCCCGCTCCCCGCTCCCCGCGGTTAGGCACGCGCAGGCTCTGTGACTCCCCCGGGAACGCGCTCGAACGTCAAGCGACTACCGTCTTTCGAACGGTCCACTCGCACACGGTCTCCCTCCGTGTACTGCCCCTCGAGGACCGCCAGGGCGAGCGGATTCTGCAGCAACCGCTGGATCGCCCGCTTCAAGGGACGCGCTCCGTACACGGGATCGTACCCGTCCGCGACAATCAACTGCTTGGCGGTGGGCGTGATGTCGAGGGCGAGCTTGCGGTCCGCGAGCAGCCGGCGGAAGCGCTCGAGTTGCAGGTCGACGATCTTCGCGATGTCGTCGCTCGAGAGCGGTCGGAAGATGATTGTATCGTCCACGCGATTGAGGAACTCGGGCCGGAAGGTTTGGCGCAACAGCTCGAGCACCTTGGTCTCGACTTGCTCCCAGTTCTCCGTGCCCATTTCGAGGATGTACTGCGACCCGAGGTTGGACGTCATGATCAGCACGGTGTTGCGGAAGTCTACCGTGCGCCCCTGCGAGTCGGTGAGTCGGCCCTCGTCCAGGATCTGCAGCAGCACGTTGAAGACGTCCGGGTGCGCCTTTTCGATCTCGTCGAACAACACGACCGCATAGGGCCGGCGACGAATCGCCTCCGTGAGCTGCCCGCCTTCCTCGTATCCGACGTACCCCGGCGGGGCGCCGATCATGCGCGCGACCGCGTGCTTCTCCATGTACTCCGACATGTCGAGCCGAACCATGGCCTTTTCGTCGTCAAACAGGAACTCCGCCAGGGCCCGCGCGGTCTCGGTCTTCCCCACGCCGGTGGGGCCGAGGAAAATGAACGAGCCCGTGGGACGGTTCGGGTCCTGGAGCCCGGCGCGCGCCCGGCGCACCGCGTTCGCGACCGCCGCGAGCGCTTCGGGCTGGCCGATGACGCGGCGCCCGAGCTCCTCCTCGAGGCGGGTCAAGCGCTCCCGCTCCGACTCGAGCATCTTCGAGACCGGAATCCCGGTCCACTTCGACACGATTTCCGCGATGTCCTCGGAATCGACCTCTTCCTTCAGGTACTTTCCCTTCTTCTGGATTTCCGCCAGCCGCTTCTCCAGCGTGGCGATCTCTTTCTCGACCGCCGGGATCCGGCCATAGCTGATTTCGGCCGCCTTTTGGAGGTCCCCGCGGCGCGTGGTCTGGTCCGCTTCGCCCCGCAGCTGTTCCAGCTCTGCCTTCTTCCCCTGCAGCTTCGTGATCGCATCCCGCTCGGCCTGCCACTGCGCCTTCATGGCGTTCGACCGCTCGCGCAGCCCCGCCAGCTCCTCTTCCAGCTTGGCACGGCGCTCCTTGGCCGCTTTGTCTTTCTCTTTGGCCAACGCCGCGAGCTCGATCTCGAGCTGGACGATCTTGCGCTCGACCTCGTCGATCTCCTGCGGAAGCGAATCGATGGCGATCCGTAGGCGGGCCGCGGCCTCGTCCACGAGATCGATGGCCTTGTCCGGGAGGAACCGGTCGGTGATGTAACGGTGGGAAAGCGTCGCTGCCGCGACTATCGCGTTATCCGTTATCCGTACACCGTGGTGTATCTCATAACGCTCTTTCAAGCCGCGCAGAATGGCGATCGTATCCTCGACCGAAGGCTCCCCGACATACACCGGTTGGAACCGGCGCTCCAGGGCGGCGTCCTTCTCGATGTACTTGCGATACTCGTCCAGCGTGGTCGCGCCGATCACGTGCAGCTCACCCCGTGCCAGCGCCGGCTTGAGCATGTTGGACGCGTCGACCGAGCCCTCCGCCGATCCGGCCCCGACGAGGGTGTGCAACTCGTCGATGAAGACGATGTACTTGCCCTCGGCCGTCGTGATCTCCTTCAGAACCGCCTTAAGGCGCTCCTCGAATTCGCCGCGATACTTGGTGCCGGCGACCAGCGCCCCCAGGTCGAGCGCCACTAGGTGCTTGTTGCGGAGCGAGTCCGGCACGTCGCCGTTGACGATCCGCTGGGCCAGGCCTTCGACGATCGCCGTCTTGCCGACGCCGGGCTCGCCGATCACGACGGGGTTGTTCTTCGTGCGCCGCGAGAGCACCTGCATCACGCGCCGGATCTCCTCGTCCCGGCCGATCACCGGATCGAGCTTCCCCTTGCGTGCCTGCTCGGTGAGATCACGGGCAAAACGCTCGAGCGCCTGGTACTTCTGCTCAGGCTCTTGATCGGTCACCCGATGCGCGCCGCGGACCCCCTGGAGGGCGGCGAGCAAGTCGTCGCGATCCACACCGGCCGCCGACAGGAGCTGGCGGGCGGTCGTTCCCTTCTCCTGAGCGAGGGCGAGCAGGAGGTGCTCGGTCGACACGTACGCGTCGCCGAGGCCCTTTGCCTCCTCCTCGGCGCGGTCGAGCAGCCTGGACAGCTCGCGTGAAAGTGTGGGCTCCGCGGTGCTCCCGGATTGCTTGGGGAACCGCTCGATCTCCCGCTGCGTGTCGGCAGCGAGCTGCGTGACGTTGAGGCCGGCTTTCTGCAGGAGCGGAACGACGATCCCCTCCTCCTGCGACAACAGCGCCAGGAAGAGGTGCGCGTCATTGATGACGGGGTTTCCCCGTGCGCGGGCCAGCGAGGCTGCTTCTTGCAGAGCCTCGGAGGCCTTCACGGTCAAGCGATCTGGCTTTATCATGGCCGCCGACCTGGGCAACGTGTGTGCCCAGGAAAGGTGCCGTTTTGGCAGAGGAAGTGGAAGGCGCTACTTAACGACGCGTTTCTTCGTGAATACGCGTTTCCCGTCGATGACGAGCTGGTAGATATAAACGCCAGACGCTGCCGGCTTGCCTGTATTGCCGACAGAGCCATCCCAATAAGCGTTGTACTGGCATCCGAGCGTGGTGGGGCAGCTCAGAGCGAGGCTGTCGAGCGGCTTGTCGGTACCCCGCAGGATCGGGATAGCGACCAGCTGCGCGAGGACGTTGTAAATGCGCAGGGACACGACGGGGCGGTGACCCTTGAGGAACAACTCCCCGCTGACCTTGAAGGGAATCGTGGTCGCTGGATTGAACCGATTCTGCTGGGACTCGAAGGTCGGGGTCTGGGCGACGAGCGACCGCGACCCCCCCTGCACTCCCACCATCAACAGCCCGAGACCCAGTATGGCCCAGGCGTACCGCATCGTCAGTCACTCCTGTGCGAACAAAAAGAGCTGATTCCGGGCAATCTCCTTGTTGCTGATGATACCGTGAAGCCAGGGCGCTGATCCAATACTATGATCCGCCTTTCCCGGCTGTCAACCTCGCCAGCACCCGCGCATCGCCGCGCCGGCGCGTCACCCCGCGCCGGTCCGCCCATTCGAGCAGCGGGATCAAGTACTTGCGCGTGAGCCCGAAGCGATCCCGCAACTCCGCGGGGGTGGCCGAGCCCAGCTCGCCGAGCGCGCCCTCGAGCGCCGCGCGGAACTCCGCGAGGACCCCCCGAGCGGCGTACCGCTCCGCGTCGATCGGCTCCGCGGCGCCCTCCCGCGCGAGATGCGACAGCAAAGCGCGTACCGGAGAGCCTGGGAATTCGCGTTCGAGCTCGCCGACCGTCGGTATCTGCCAGCGTGCTTGGGCGAGCCGCTCGGCGAGCTTTTGACGGGCATCGGCCGCACGGGAGTCGAGCGCGGGGCGCCAACCCGGGAGGCGCGCGACGCTCGCGGCGATCTCGAACGGACCTCCCGACCGGGCGCCAAGGTCCAGGACGGCATCGACGACGGCGGGCGGCGCCGGCGCCCCCACCGCTGCCCGGAGGGCTTGCAGCGACATCCCTGGATCGAGCGGATGCTCCTCGTGGTGACGCCGGAGCACGTCCACCAGCCGCGTTGCTTCCGTCGTCACCGCGTGCTGCTGGACGACGGTACCTCCCAACGATAGGAGGTCCCGCCCTGCTTCCGCGATGACCGCCGTCACACGTCGTGGCGGCGCGCCGAGGCGCACGGGCAACGTATCGATGGAGATTCCCTCGAGGCGGCGCTCTCCGACCAGCGCCGACAAGCGCGCCACGGCTGTCTGGCCCGCATCGATTCCACGGCGCCGTAATCGGGACCGCGCCGGTGGAAACGGATCGAGTACCACGCCGCCGCCGATGGTCGTGACGGGAGAGAAGGAGCGTATGACGAACCGGTCCCCAGCCCGCGCCACCAGCGGGCTTTCGAGGATCAGGCGCGCGAGCCCGCGCTCGCCCGGGACGATCGCCGGGGTCTGCGCGACGCGCGCCAGGACTTCGGCGGTCCCGAGGTGCACCCGTACCCGGGTGCGCGACGCGATCGGCCGGCGGGTGGAGGGCAGAAGCTCGACCGCGGTATCGAGCACGGTCGCGGCTTCCCATCCCGGCCCGGTCACCGCCACGTGACCGCGGGCCAGCTCGCTCTTATCGACGCCCACCAGCGCGAGCGCGGTGCGCCGCCCCGGCACGGCGCGCTCGGCGGCCTGGCCGTGGACCTCGATCGAGCGCACGCGCGCCTCGCGTGCAAGCGGCAGGAGTCGCACGGCGTCCCCGACCGCGACGGTGCCGCTCCAGGTCGTCCCGGTCACGACCGTGCCCGCCCCCGCCACCGCGAAGACCCGATCGATCGGCAGCCGGAACAGGTCGTCGGCCGGGCGCTCGGCGAGGTCGGCGGCGACCCTCCCTAGCGCTTCTCGCAGCGCCTGCAGCCCGGCGCCCGTCGTGACGGACGTGGCCACGGCGGGCTCCCAGCGGATTCGGCTCGCCGCGAGGCGCTTAGCCACTTCGCCTTCCACGAGCTCGAGCCAGTCCGCGTCCACGAGGTCGTGCTTGGTGATGACGGGAATCCCGCGGCGAATGCCGAGCAGCTCCACGATTGCGAGGTGCTCCTCCGTCTGCGGCATGATGCCTTCGTCCGCGGCAATCACGAGCAGGGCGACATCGATCCCGGTCGCACCGGCAAGCATGTTCCGCACGAACCCTTCGTGGCCGGGCACGTCCACCACGCTCGCCTGGATTTCGTCCGACAGCGGTAAGGGTGCGAAGCCGAGGTCGATCGTGATGCCGCGACGCTTCTCCTCCTCCCACCGGTCCGTGTCGACTCCGGTGAGGGCCTTGACGAGCGCCGTCTTCCCGTGGTCGATGTGACCCGCGGTGCCGATTACGAAGCGACGGACGGGACGGGCGTCGGAGCCCACGAGCGTCGCTCCCAGAAATCCAGGGCCGAGAGGGGGCCGGCCTCGCCGAGGTGATAACGGACGAAGCGGGCGACGAGGCGGCGGTGCGCAGCCGCATGCGGCGAATCGAGCACCGGCAGGGCCGCCGCGGGATCATTCAGCGCGAGGAGATCGCGGTACGCCTGCGAAGGTAGCCGCGTCGGCGGCTGGGCCAGCGTAGACGCGCAGCGGGCGCACAACGCGCCGCCTTCCGACACGCTGAAGGCCACGGAACCGTCTCCCACGGCCTCGATCGCGACGCCGTCCCGCACGCAGGTCATGAGCGACGGCTCGAACCCGAGCACCGCGACGAGCCGCCAGACGGCGCGTATGGCGGTGGCATCGGCCTGATCGGGAGACGCCGTTTCGAGCGCGTCGAGCGCGGCGAGGAGCGCGTCGTACGCGGCCGGGAGGGCGGCGGGGGGCGCCATCTTGAGCATGACCTGGGCGAGGGCCGCGGCGCCCGCGAAGCGGCCTACGTCGGCGGCGAGGTCGCGACGGAGATTGACGAGATCGAACGCACCGAGGGTGTGCAGCTCACGGGTCTCGCGGAAGTACAGCTGGGCCACACCCTCGCTTAGGAGCTCGAGCCCGGCGCCGAAACGGCTGTTGGGTCGCAGCGCGCCCTTGGCGATCGCACTCTGCACACCGAGGTCACGCGTCGCCAACCGGACGACCTTCGACGTCTCGCTGTAGCGGAACGTCTGGAGGACGACGGCCGGGGTGGTCACGAGGGACATGCTAGGGCGTCGCGGCGACCGCGGCCGTCGCTGGACAGATGCCCACCGCGACCGTATGGATTTCATTGTAGTTGGGCGGGGCAGTCAACACGTGGACCGTCCCCGCCGCGACGCACGCCCCCGCCCCCGGATCGACCGCGTACACGCGCCCGCGGAGATCGATCGCGAGACCTGAGACGCCATGCCCTCCGGGCTTCACGCCGTTCCCCGGACCACGGGTGACGCTCCGGATCGTCGTGTTCACTTCGAGAATTCCCTCGGTCTGCGAGGCGACGAGCAGGCGTCCCCCCGACGGGTGGAATACGGCCGCACCTGGCGATTCCCCAAGACCGTTTAGGACCGCGACCTCGGTGCCGCTGACCGGGTCCACGATCGACAGCTTCCCGTCCGCAGCGCCCGGGTGACCGGCGTCGACGACATACAACAGGCTATCGCCACCGACGACTGCGAAGCGCGCGTTCGTCCCGGTCAGCGGAATGGAGTCGGGTGTGCGGCCACCACAGCAATCGAACGACGTGAGCCAGCTGGGACCCGCCGGCGAGCCACCCACAAGATTGCTATTGACGACGAACACGCGCGTACCGATGATCGCGACCGCCTGGGGGTGAATGCCGACCGTGATGCTCGCCGTGTCGCCGTTCAGATAGTTGATCCGTGTCACCGTGTGGAGATTGGGATTGGCGACCCAGGCGATCGAGTCGTCTTCGATGGCGACGCCGGTGGCGCCCGAGCCGGCGGCCAGGGGCAGGATGTAATCGGGGTTCGCGCAGAGGGCTCCCGGGCCGCACGGCCCGGGCAGTCGGTCGACCGCGACGGCGTCCGCGGCGCCGAGGGGGACAACGAACGTGTTGCCGCTCCCGTCGATCGTGGTGGGGTTCGCGCTGCCGCTTTGCCACGAGCGCGTGGTGACGGTGAAATCGGTGGCGGAAATGAGCGACAGGGTGCGGTCGCTGGAGTTGACGACCCCGATCACCTGCCCCGCCGAGCTCGTCTGCTCGAGCGCGTCGCTGCAGGCCGCCACCAGGACAAGTGCGAAGACGATTACGCGCTTCATGGGGAAGTGGTGTCCACAAGATCACAATATACGAACCGATTGTCGCGGAGCACGATCGCCCCGCGCGCGTGCTCAACCGGCCGCCGCAGCCCTGGTCCAGCGTACACGAAGGTATGAAACTCGCCGTTTTCGCCGCACGGATCTACGGCTGGCGGGAGGTCGCGCAGCAGCGAGGCGTCGAACTCACGGCCCGCGAACTCCCGCGGGAGCTGCATTGTGTCCACGCACGCCAGCACGGCGCGGTACCCCAGCCGAACGAACTCATGCGCCAGCGCGCGTGTGTCGCGCAGCCACAGCGGGAACAACCCCTTCATCCCGATCTGTTCGAGCATGCGCTCGCGGTACGAGCGGATGTCGGCGAGGAACAGGTCACCAAACACAACCGTATCGAGCCCGGTGATCCGCCCCCGGAGCTCGTCGAGTGCGGCGCGCATGGCGGCTTCGTATTCGTCGTTCGAGGCGCCTGGCGAGATCGACACTTCCTCGAGGGGTAATCCCAGAGATTCGGCCTGCCGGCGCAGCAGCGTGCGGCGAACACCGTGCATGCTGATGCGGTCGTATTGGGTGGTCACAGTCGTGACGAGCGCCGCCACGCCGTAGTGCGCGTCGCACTGGATTTCACGCAACGCGAGGGCGCTGTCCTTCCCACCGCTCCACGCGACCACGACGGGCTGCCGTATCTGGGCTACGTCCAGGCCGCCGCCCTCCCCGCGAGCCCCGCGGTTGGAAACGCGGCAGGATGGAAGAGCGCGGCGAGAAGCTCCACGCCTTCCGCGACCCGTGGCCCCGGACGGCTGAAGTGAGCCGACGCGTCCACCACGAACGCTCGTCCCGCGGCGATCGCCCGTCGGGCCACGGCACGGAGCGCGGCACGGTAACGGTCGGCGTCGGCATGGGCCGCCGCGAGACTGAAGCCGCACGGCATGACGATGAGCACGTCGGGGTCGAGCCCAGCCAGCTCCTCCCACCCGACCGCGAACGAGGGTCGCCCCGCCGCGCCCCGGAGCAGCGATCCGCCGGCCAGCGCCACCATCTCAGGCACCCAATGCCCCGGAACGAACGGCGGATCGAGCCACTCGAGCGCCAGGACTCGCGCCGTCACGCGACCCGCGACGCGCTCTTGCACCGCTACGATGCGATGCTCGATGTGGCGCACCGACCGTTCCGCCCGCTCGGGCACGCCGCCGGCTCGTCCAACCGCACGAATCGAGCTGAGCACGCCGGTGAGGTCGTGCGCATCGAGGGCAAGGACCGTGGGACACCATGCCAGCCGCGCGGCCGCGGCCTGCGCGTCGTGGGTCGGCACCGCGCAGACTTCGCACACGCCCTGGGTCAGCAGCAGGTCAGGGCGCACTCCGGCCAAGCGCTCGGCGTCGATTTCGTACACGCTTCCGAACCGTTGCAGCGTGCTGCGCACGGCCGCGTCGACGGCGCCGCTCGAGAGCCCGTCGGCGCTGAAGCGAGGACGGCTGAGAACCGTTTTGCTACACGCATCCGCCGGATAGTCGCAGCTGTGCGAAACGCCTACGACGCGATCACCCAACCCCAGCGCGTAAACGATCTCGGTCGCGCTGGGAAGGAGAGAAGCGATGCGCCCGACTTCCCTCACGGGCGACCGAAGCGGAGCTCCCCCCCGACGAAGACCGTGCGCCGCCGGGCGGGGAAATTCTTCACTTCCTCGTATGCGTGGTCGAGGAGATTCTCGACGCGCACCGAGAGGGCGAGGCCGAGTGCGCCGTGGCGCGGCGGCACCACGTCGAGCTGGGCGGCACCGTCCACTCGCACGTAGGACGGGAGCGGGACGCGGACCGGGGGCGCGGGGAACGGCGGAAAGATCCGGTCCAGCCGCTCACCGACGTAGGTCGCGGCCAGCGAGACCGTACCCCGTCCGGTCAACCCGTAACCCACATCGAGCCGCCCGGAATGTTTGGGCCGACGCACGAACGGTTGCCCCGGGGCAAGCAGGGCGCCCGATGTTGAATCGAAGCCGGGGTTCGTGACATCCGTGTAGAGGTAGGTGTAGCTCGCGGCGGCCCACACCGGCCCGATCAGAGCGTAGCGGGCCCCCAGCTCCACGCCGTTCGCGGTGGCGGCCGCCACGTTGGCGTAGTTGGGCGAACCGGCCGGGACGTTGGGGTTGTAGTCGATCATGTCGAGGAACCGCTGGTCGAAAAAGGTGGCGGAGAGACTCGCCCGCCCTGCCGCGAGCGACTGCTCAAGCCCCACTTCCCAGCTGCGGGAGTGCTCGGGCTTCAAGTCGGGGTTCCCGGTAGTGAAGCCCGTCGAATAGTTCTCGAAGAACGAGGGCTCGCGGAACGCGTTGCCGGCCGTAGCGCGAACGCGGGTACCGCCGGGCAGGCGGTAGGCCACGCCAACGCGGTACGTCGCGTACGTCCCGAACCGCTGATTGTCCTCGAGCCGTACCCCGGTGGTCAGGTCCACGCCATCGAGGAGGGCAGTGACCGCCTGGGCGTAGAACGCGCTGTTCCAGCGCGAGGAATCGATCGGCGGAGTGGTGCAGTCGCCGAACGACGAGCTGCACACGTTGAAGCTCCGGTCGCGCTCCTGCTCGACCGCGGCGCCCGCCGTCAGCACCGTCCCCGACGACAGGTGCAGGTTGGCTCGTAGGTCGGCGCTGAGACGCCGCAAGTTGTCGAGATTCCGGAACAGCGTGCTGTCCGCCGCACTGTCGGGGCGATTGTCGAATCCGCCATCGGTCTCGTTCGCCGCCAGCAACAGCCGGGCGTCGAGCCGGGGAGTGAAGGCATGGCCGATGTCGAACGCGACCGTGGGGCCACTCTCGAAGCTGAACTGATTATGGTCGACCGGATTGCCGTTGCCGTCGGTCGGGAAGTGAAACGTGTTGTCGTGGTAGCGGAGGGAGAGGACTGCGTCGGTGCCGTCGCCCGCCGCGACACGCACGAGCCCCGAAAACGCTGCATTGCGGTACTCGTTGTTGAACGCGTACATCCCGTCGCTCGTGAAACGCGATACCGAGAGCGAGTAGCTCGCGGTCTCCGTTCCGCCCATGGACTCCGCGTCCCACGATGCCGTTCCGTACGTGCCACCGCCTGCGTGCACGTTTAACTCGGCGCGGGCGACTCCAGCAGGACGGCGTGTGAAGATCTGGACGACACCGGTCACGGCGTCCGAGCCGTACAGCACACTCACGGGACCGCGCACGACTTCGATGCGCTCGACATTGTCGGTCGTGAGGTTCGCGAAAT
>Ga0075436_100002700_pt1 | contig 12203 bp, 8 predicted proteins | sample RhiMethybrSRZTD5_FD_75303 | JGI IMG/M metagenome (GOLD analysis project Ga0075436, IMG submission 75303) | Populus rhizosphere microbial communities from Tennessee, USA - Rhizosphere MetaG P. TD hybrid SRZTD5 | ecosystem: Host-associated > Plants > Roots > Rhizosphere > Soil | place: USA... | reverse complement strand
ACGACGCAGTCCTCGCGGTAGAGCGTGAGCGACGCCCCCCGCGAGGTCGTCGTCGTGAGGAAATCGGCCCCCCCGCTCACGTAGGACCGCCCATGCGGGCGCGGAGGCGCGGGTCGGTTTAGGCTGGACGGGCGGGCTTCGCCATCGCCGCCCGCGCCTCGGCGAGCGCCTGCGCGGGCTCCTTGTAGTAGAACGAGACCAACCGGCCGACGTCCCGGTGGTTGAACGGCTTCTGCCGGGTCGCTTGCGCCTCCTTCCACCGGAGGAACTCGAGCATCTCGACGCGGTTGTGGACCTCGCGCTCCATGTCGCGCATCGTGAGGTTCTTCATGATCGCGACCCGCTCGTAGATGTACGAGTGGCCCGAGAAGAGGAACGTGTCGTCCCCCGGGTTCCACGAGTAGACCGAGTTGGTGATCAGCTCGTTCGTCTCCGGGTCCAGTCCGACGATCTCGGTGAGCGACTGGACGCGCCGCGTCATCTTGTTGCCCACCTTCACCTGGCGCTGCAGGAGGACCAGGTTGAGCGCGCTCACGAGCGACCGCGGGAGCGAGATCGGCGGGTTCTCCATCCGATGGACCATCGCGGAGACGCTCTCCGCGTGGAACGTCGTGTAGCACGTCTTGCCGGTCGCCATCGCCTGGAAGACGATGAACGCCTCGGCGCCGCGCACCTCACCGACCATCAGGTACTGGGGGCGTTGCCGCAGCGCGGCCGCGAGGAGGTCGAACATGTCGATCTCCCCGGGGGCCTTCCCGCTCACGAGGTTCTTCGCGCCGAAGCCGGCGCGGGTGAGCGACGGGACCCAGTTCTCGTGGGGGAGGTTGAGCTCGCGCGTGTCCTCGATCGAGACGATCTTCATCTGGGGCGGGATGAACAGGAGCGTCGCGTTGAGGGTCGTCGTCTTCCCGCTCGCCGTGCCGCCGCAGACCATCATCGACTGGCCCGACTCGATGGCGATCCACATGTACGCCATCATCTCCGGGCTCATCGTCTTGAACTTGAGCAGGTCGATCGGCGTGAACGGGTTGTCGCGGAAACGACGGATCGTGAACGAGCTCCCGCGCTTCGTGACGTGGGTGCCGAGCGTCGCCTGGAGACGCGACCCGTCCGGGATCGTGGCGTCGAGCATCGGGCTCGCGACCGAGATGTGCTTCCCCGAGCGCTGGGCGATCCAGACGACGTAGTGGTCGACCTCCTCGTTGGAGGCGAACTTGAGGTTGGAGCGGATCGACCCGTACTTGCGGTGGTAGATGTAGAGCGGGATGCCGACCCCGTCGCACGAGATGTCCTCGACCTCGCTGTCGGTCATCGGAACGTCGACGACCCCGTAGCCGACGAACTCCCGCTCGAGGTAGTACATCAATCGGCCCTTCGTGGTCGGGCTCGGGGACAGCTCCCACTCCTGCAGCTGGTCGTCGACCATCCGGCGGAGCTCGCGCCGCCGCGTCTCGATGTCGGGCTCGGGGAGCGGCTCGAACAGGTCGACGAGGACGGTCTTGAGCCGGCCCAACAGCTCGAGCTCGATCGGGGAGAGGGTCGGCTCGATGACCTCGTAGAGGTGCTCGTTGCGGACGTTGTGGTAGCTGATCCGCACGTAGGAGAAGTTCTCGCGGATCGGGGCGAGCTCGAGCTGGACGACGTGCGGGTCCGCGATCGGCGGCACCGGCGTGACGAGCCCGTCGGCCCCCTGGCCCGAGACGCCGAGGCGGGCGAGCTTGATCGCGCGCGGGTCGGTCGTCCCCTTGCGCAGGCTCGCGCCGACCTTGAGCCACGGAGAGAAGCTCCCGCCGTGCCCCTTGCGGGGCGTTTCCTGGATCGCTTCGGTTTCGCTAGCCATGTGGATCGTCCTAGTCCAGGATCGGGACGGCGAAGCGCATGAACGCCCAACCGACCGCGAGCATGATCGTCGCGTGCTGGAGCCCCTCCGCGATCTTCCCGTTGAAGAGGACGCCCGCCATGATGCCGTCCCCGACGGCGTGAACGATGACCGCGACCATGAACGCGAGGAACAGGACCGGGACGTACTGGAACGCGAGGCTGACGGCGCCGGAGCCCGCCAAGCTGCTCGACGCGATCCCGCGCCCCGCCTGGACCATCTGCGGCAGGAACACGGCCGCCATGATGTAGATCGTGACGAGGAAGACGAAGAACGAGATGTAGATGACCGTCACGTAGGTGAGCATCGAGTTCTTCCGCTCGTCCATGGCGAACTGGACCTCGCGGGTGTCGTGGGCGACCATCGTGAGGACGTCGGCGACGTTGCCGCCGGCCTCGTTGGCGCGGGTGATGATCGACACGACCCGGCTCACGAGGGGCGTCGGGACGCGCTCCTGGAAGAGGCTTAGCGCCGTCGCGACCGGGACGCCCCACTCCAGTTGGCTCGCCATCTTCTTGATCTCCTCGGTGAGGAGACCGTAGCGGCCGCGCGCCGCGACGATGATGGCATCGGGGAGGGTCATGCCGAAGCGGCCCGCCTCGGCGACGTCGCGCAGGAAGTCGGGGAGGCGCTTCTCGATCGCCGCGACCCGGCGCAGTCGGGCGCTCTCGACGAACCCGTAGGGTCCGATGAACGCGAGCCCGCCTAGGACGAAGAAGTCGAGCGCCGCGTTGATCCCCGCGCCCTCGCCGGGCCGGATCTGGAGGTCGAGGGTCCCGCCGTAGTCGAGGCCGCCGATCACGAAGAAGCCGATCGCGGCCGCCGCGCCGACGATCAGGACGATGACCTCCCGCGAGAGCCCCTCCTTCTCGGCCGACTGGCCGAGCTTCGAGGAGAGGACGCGTTTGGCCGCCGAGGCCCCGGTTGCCGTCGCCACTAGAGCTCCTGCGCCATGGTCCACATGAAGTAGATGAACGCGAACTGCGAGAGCGGGATCATCCCGGCGACGATCCCCCAGAGGATGTTGATCATGAAGGCCCCGCCGCCGCCGATGATCGCGAAGATCGCGAGGATGATCACCAGGAACAGGGGGAAGGCGACGACGACGGTCACGAACGTCTCCGCCATCAGGCCCATCGTCTCGACGCGCTTCTGGCGGTCGAGCTTGTTCTCCCGCTCGTACTGCTCCGCCTTGACCAGGAAGTACGGCTTGAGCTGGCCGCCGGATGTCGCCGTCGTGACGACGCCCTGGAGGAAGTCCTGGAACCGCTTCGAGGGGGTACGGGTCGCGCCCGTCTTGATCGCGGTCAGGATGTCGACCCCGAGGAGTTCGGTGTCCCGCGTGATCCAGGCCGCCTCCTCGGCGACCTCCCCGTAGACCTTCTGGCGCGCGAGCTCCTTGAAGATCTGGTCGACGTTGACGTCGGCCGACGCCATCGCCGAGACGAAGCTCATCGCCGGCGAGATCTTCGAGTCGATCTTCTTTCCGCGACCGTTCGCCGTCGCGCTCGGGGTCACCTTGAGCAGCAGGTACGCGAGGAACGTCCCGAGGACCGCCACGAGCGGCCCGAGCAACAGACCGAGGGTCGGGTCGCCGACGGCCCAGAAGAAGACGCCGACACCGATCCCGCCGAGTACGAGGACGATCCCAGCGATGAGCGTCGCGCCGTAGACGAACGCGAGGTACTCGTCCCCGCGGATCCGCATGTGCGCCTTGACGAGGTTCTCGTCGAGCGTCGGGTCCGGCGGCTTCGCGGTGACGCGGTCGCGGAACGTCTTCCACGCCCACCGCTGGATCGGGTTGAGGGTCGAGTGCGTGGGCTGGCCGCCCTTTTTGACGCGGATCGGCCGGGGCCCCTCCTCCTCGGCGACCGCCGGCGCGGCCTTCGCCCCCTTCGCCGCTTTCGCCATCTAGCCGGCTCCCGCGGGCTCGGGGGCGTCCTCGGCGTGGCCGATCTTGCGCATGACCTCGTTCGGGTCCTTGTAGTACCCCGCGACGAGCTGCCAGAGCTGGCGGTGGTCGTTGACGCGGTTCTCGGCGAGGTAGTGGACGACCGCGACGCGCCGCTGGAACTCCGCCTCCATCTCGTCGTGGGTCAGGTTCCGTAGCTCCATCGTCTTGTCGAAAAGGAACGAGTGGCCCTTGAAGACGAACTTGTCGGTGGCCGGGTCCCACTCGTAGACCGTGTTCGTGATGAGCTCGTTCGTCTCGGGCTCGAACCCGACGATCTCGAGGACCTGCTTGAGGCGACGCACGACGCCCTTGTCGGTCCGCGCCTGGATCTGGATGATGACGTTGTTGAGCGCGGAGAGCAGGATCCGCGGCGTGTTGATCGGCGGGTTCTCGAGCCGGTTGACCATCGACTTCACGCTGTCGGCGTGCATCGTCGAGTAGGTCGTGTGGCCGGTCGCCATCGCCTGGAACATCGTATACGTCTCCTTGCCGCGGACCTCGCCCACGATGATGTAGTTGGGCCGCTGCCGCAACGCTGCGCGCACGAGGTCGAACATGTCGACCTCGCCGGCGGCCTTCCCGTCGGCGCCGCGGTCGCCGGTCCCGCTCCGGGTCGCCCCCGGGATCCAGTTCTCGTGGGGGAGGTTCACCTCGCGCGTGTCCTCGATCGAGACGATCTTCGAGGTCGGGGGGATGAAGAGCGCGATCGCGTTGAGCGTGCTGGTCTTGCCGGCGGCGGGGCCGCCGCAGATGATCAGCGACTCGCCCTGCTCGGCGGCGAGCCAGAAGTAGGCGATCATCTCCTCGCTGGCGCTCCCGTTGAGGACGAGGTCAACGGGCGTGAACGGCCGCTCCTTGAAGCGACGGATCGTGAAGCTCGCGCCGCGGGTCGTGATCTCGCGGGCGTACGTCGCCTGGACACGGTGCCCCTCGGGGGTCGTGCCGTCCAGGATCGGGCTCGACACCGAGACCGACTTGCCGCAGCGCTGGCCCAGTGAGACGATGAACGAGTTGAGGGCGTCCTCGTCCTCGAACTTGATGTTCGTCTTCACCGACTCGTACTTCCCGTGGAAGACGAACAGCGGGACGTCGACGCCGTCGCACGAGATGTCCTCGACCCTCGGGTCGAGGATGAGCGCGTCGACGGGCCCGTAGCCCACGTAGTCGCGCTGGATGTAGTAGATGACGCGCTCCTTCGAGAGCGGGCTCAGCGGGATCTGACGGGTCTTGAGGTACTCCTCTACCTCGCCGCGCAGGTACGTCCGCTTGTCGGTGAGCGAGATGTTCGACACCTCGCTCCCCATGATCTTCGCGAGGGTCGACTTGAGGTGGTCGACGAGCTCGCGTTCGTGGCGCGAGAGCTGCGGCTCGACGACCTCGTAGAGGTACTCCTTCGTCCGGTCGGAGTAGGAGATTCGGGCGTACGAGTACGGCGGGTTCACCGCGGTGACCTCGAGCTCCTTCATCTCCGCTTCGGCAAGCGGCGGCATTGCGGTGATGAACGTCCCGGGTACATCGGTCTCCGAGACCTTCTCCTCGGGGGCCGTCGGCGCGAGCAGCGGGTTCGCGGGCGCGGCCGGCGTTCGGGGGATCTTTACGCGGAACGACGAGACGGCACTCATTCTATTCCACCCCCACCCCGACGACGAGCGAGACCTCGGAGAGGACGAGACTGAACGTCGTGAGGCCCGTGAACGACACGACGATCACGCTGGGGTTCAAGGACGTCACGCACTTCGCGGGCGCGATCGTTCCGTGGGCCCCGACGTTCGCCGTGAGGAAGGCGGTGCTGAGGAAGCTGGTCCACGCGCACGGGTAGTGGGTCCCGATGACGAACTTCGCGTTGAGCGGGGTCCCGGTGACGTTGCTGCGGAACGTCTGGGTGAAGAAGAAGTGCGACGTCACCTCCTGCGAGCCGGTCGAGACCGCCTGGGTCGCGTTCCCGAGGAGCTGGAGGAGGTTAAGGGTCACGCCGACCTGCGTCCCCGAGACGTTGAACGCGAGACCGGGCGGGTAGAGGACCAGCTGTTGCGTCGGGGTCTGGCTCTGGATGACGGCGTCGTTCTCGAAGGAGTAGAACTGGGGCGGGTAGTACCGGTTCGGCAGCGTCATCGTGAGGGTCCCGAGGCTGAAGTTCTGGAAGAACGTCCCACCGCCGCCCGGTCCGGGCGTGACGGAGACGTTGGCGAAGATCCCGGGCGCCTTCGGGATGAAGTTGAGGACCCCCGCCGTCGGCTGGGCGAGGACCGGGACCCCGTCGGAGCTCATGGTAAACGGGGTCGAGAGCGGGAGCGTGCCCTGGAGGATCGTCTGGAGGTCGATGTTCGACTTGAGGTCCGCGAACGACGTCTGGGTGCGCGCGGTGAACTGCGACTCGTTGTCGGTCATCCAGAGCGGCAGGTACTGCTGGAGGAAAATCCCGAAAAGCGAGAGGAAGACCAATAGGGAGAGCAGGGTCCCGACGACCGAGACGACGGCCCGCTGGTTCGCACGGCGCCGTCGCGCCCGGCGATGGCGCTGCCGGGCGACTCGGCGTTGTAACTCCCCCATGGCGTGGACCAACCCCGGACCGGGCGTCCTGGGCACGTAGAATTTAGCCGGGTTCCGGTATAAATACGTGCGGAAGGGAAAGTCGCCCGTCCGTCGCGGCTGCGCCGGAATCCTTTAGCCCTAGCACGCCTCGCCGGAACCGGACGATGGTGCTGCAGGAGCTGGCCCTTGAGCTGCCGAACCGGCCGGGGGCGCTCATCACCGTCGCGCGAATCCTCGCGCAGGAGCGGATCAACCTCGCCGCCGTCTCCGTCGACTCGACCCCGCGCCGGGGCCACGTCCGTCTCGTCGTGAGCGACCCAGCGCGCGCGCGCAAGCTCCTCCAGGCCGGGGGCTTCAAGGTCGAGACCCACGAGCTCATCGCGGTCCGGCTCGAGGACCGCTCGGGGAGCTTCCTCCAGGTGCTCGAGCTCCTGTCGGCGCAGAAGATCAACCTCCAGTCGGTCGCGATCCTCATCGTTCGTGACGGCTCCCAGACGCTCGTCGCGTTCACGGCCGACGACCTGCCCCGGGCGCGCGCGACGTTGCGCGCGGGAGGGTTCCTCTCCGAGACCGCCGAGCGGCTCATCAGCAACCGCGACCTGCTCGCGCACGCCCCGGCGATACCGCCCGAGTCGGTCGGCATGCTGATGTGACCGCTCGCCCCGTCAACGATATGGTGGCGCCGTGTTCCAAGGGCCCCGCGCGGTTGTGGTCTAGTGGTTAGGACGGTAGCTTCCCAAGCTACCTACTCGGGTTCAAATCCCGACAACCGCACTACCTCGTGTCCATCTCCGATGAGAGATCCCCGTCCGAGCGATGAGACGGCGGAAGGTCGGCAGCCGCCTTTCCGGAGGGCCTGACCAGCCCTAGCGCTCGAACGATAGTACTTTCCGGTGAGCCACTGTCCCCTCCTGGGAGGGGCTCACGTCCGCGGTGGATGCCGCCGAACTGTTCCCGGAAGACTAAGATAATTCGAGTCGGTGGCCTTCGACCCGGGGGCGCGGAAGGCGGTCCGGAGGCGTTTGCCCGGCGTTCGGCGCTCTCTCAGGCGCTCCAGAAAGCTGCGGGGCTACGACGCGGCACTAGTCGAACCCGACCGTGAACACCGCCTCGGTGAGCAGGATCGAACTGACGGAGAACCCGGCCACGATGGTGACCGGGGTCGTGGACGACAGCGAGGAGCACGCGCTGGCGGGCCCCTGGCACGAGGTGGTCCCCGGCGCGGCCCCGGCGCCACCGCCGTTCAGGTACGCCAGCCAGGCGTGGGGGAAGCTCGTCTGGATCGCCAGCGTCGCACCGGCCGTCGAGATGACCGCGACGCTCTCGGAGACGAGCTGGGTTTCGACGTACGCCGTCGTGTAGCCGAAGACCGTCGCCGACGGCGTCGTCACGAAGAGGACCAGCGTGAGCTGAAGGGTCGGCACCCCTCCGGACTGAACGACCGCCCACGGGGGGGGCGACCACATCACCGAGGAGCCGCCGAGGATCGACGTCACGACCGCCATCGAGTCGAGCGCAACGTCGGCGCTGCCGGAGTAATCGTTGAAGGCGTGCGCGTCGATCCCGCCCCAGGTGGTCGCGAACGGCAGGGTCCGGGAGAACGCACACGGCGTCGGACCGCTGAGGTTCTGCCAGCCGACGTGGTTGCCCGTGCCGGAGTTGCCGGTACCGGGCCAACCGTTGGTCTGGTGGTACGGGGTCGAGACGCCGTTCGCATTGTACCACGTCAGGTTCTGGATGCTGCTGCCGGCCGAGGAACCCGTGATGCTCCAGTGGTCGGTCGCGGCGAGGTTGTCCGACGGGCACGCCCCACCCGTGGCCGATTGGCCGATGAAGTAGGTGTTCAGGAACAGGTGGCCCCCCGTCGGTCCGCTCACGCCCTGGTACGTGTTGTTGCCGCCGTACAGGTAGAAGAACGCGTGGAAGTTGGACCCCGAGAACTGGTTGGTGAGCTTCACGGTGTTGTTGAAGCCGAAGAGGGTGAGGATGAAGTAGCCCAAGTTCGAACCGGTGACCCCCAGTGTGAACACGTTGTTGTTGCCGGTGATGTTCACGCGCTCGCAATCGTTGCTCCCGGTCAGCGTGAACGTGAACGCCGTGTTGTTGGTCGACTCGTTCCACGTCAGGGGCGAGCCGCACACGTTGCTCTGGGTGTTCCCGCACCCGGAGCCCGTCAACGTGGTGCACATCGAACCGTGGTTCCAGAGCGGCGGGTAGGGCTGGGTCGTCGAGACCGTCACGGCCTGCGGGTAGCCGATCGCCGACAACGATCCCGCGGAGGGGTGACCGAACGGAGCCTTGGCCTCGGACCCGAGGGTCACGGGCGAGCCCAAGGAAAACGGGTAGTCCGGATGCGCGATGCTCGCGAGGGTCATCGACTGGATCCGGCCCAACTGGTTCTGCAGCAGCAGCACGTGCTGGAACTCGAGGGCGCCCATTTGGGCCGGCAGCGGCTCGAGCGCGTAGTTGGCGATGAACGTCACGACGAGGAGGAGGCCCAAGGTCGTCGCGACCGCGCCGACCTGGGCCTTGCGCGTACGGCCCCGCCGCTGACCGATGGTCCGTGGCCCCGACACGACACTACCGCTCTGGAGGGGTTCGAATATCCCGGCCTGTCCTACATAGCCCTTCGGACCGGCCGTCGCGGTAACAACGGCCGGAACGAGTCCGCCGGTATCGGACGCTAGGCCAAGGATGAACCTTGAAGCGCGCCCTGTCGGGAGCGATGCCCCCAGCGGCCCGGGGGGGCCTCCCAGGTTCGGCGCGCCGGGGCCGGAAGAGCCGCTCGACGGTCCAGCCCTCTGCAGTGTCGGGAACTCCCAGCCGCAGAAGTACAGGTCCGTCGTCCCCCGTTCGCGAGGGTCTGGACCTTAGCGCCAGGCCCTCTCCCCGCATCGCCCGCGGCCGACCGGTCGCCGCGCGCCCTCTGTCGCGCTCGGGCCTGGGAAACGGTTCGCGCGTCCCGTCGATCGGGGTCCGTTAGGGGGACCCGCCGGCCCCGGGGGGTGGCGTCGGCGGAGCGCCGCCGCTCGCACCGCTGGGCGGCATCGTCGCGCCCGCGCCCGGCTTCTTCCGGCGCATCATCATCATCGCGACGACGGCGGCGATGACGAGGACCACGACGACGATCACGACCCACCAGAGCCACGAGGGCACGGAGGTCGACGAGGTCGAGCCGCCGCCCCCGCTCGCGGCCGTCACGTGGACGGTGAGGCTCTTCACGACGGAGCCGCCGACGGAGTCGTTGACCCAGACCGTCGCGGTGTACGTGCCCGCGGCCGTGTAGGCGTGGGTCGTCGTCGCGGCCGCCGCACGCCCGCCGTCCCCGAACGTCCAGGTGTAGCTGTAGGGGGCCGTGCCGGCCGAGCCGGCCGCCGTGAAGTCGACGTTCGTCCCGAGCGTCACGTTCGACGCCGAGGCGTTCGCCGTAGCCCCGAGGGCGGCGTTGACGGTGACCGTGACGCTCTGCGTCGCCGTCGCGCCGACGGAATCGGTCACGGTCGCGGAGACGTGGTAGATGGCCGCGGTCGCGAACGCGTGGGTCGGGGCCGCGACCGCCGATGTCGCGCCGTCGCCGAACGACCAGTTATACGAGTAGGGGGTCGCGCCACCCGACCCGGTCGGGGTGAAGGTGACCGACATCCCGACGTCCGTCGTGGTCGGGGACGCCGCCAGGGTGAGCGAGGGTCCGGCCAGGACGGAGATCACGACGCTCGAGTTGTTGTAGAGGCCCGCCGCGTCGACGACCGTGAGGTTCGCCTGGTACGTCCCGACGGACGAGTAGGTGTGGACCACGGAGGCACCCCACGCGGTCGTCGCGTCGCCGAGGTCCCAGGTGTAGTTGTACGGCTCCGTGCCGCCGGTCGCGTTCGCGGTCGACAGCGTGACCGGGAACCCGGCGTCGGTCACCGGCGGCGCCGCCGTCGCCTGCGCCATCGTCCCGGTGATCGTGACCGTCGAGGACCAGTTCACGTAGACGCCGTAGAAGTCGTACAGCGAGATATTCGCCAGGTAGACCCCCGGGTAGGTGTAGGCGTACGTCCCGTCGCTGAACATGAAGCCCCCGTCGCCCATCGACCAGAACCCGAAGTAGGGAGCCGTGCCGCCGGTGATGTTCGAGTAGAAGTTGACCGGCTGTCGCGCCGGGCTCGGGTTCGGCCCGATCGTCGGGTTCACGGAGAACCCGAACTCGTAGACCCACGTGTTGGGGTACCCGGAGTAGCTGCTGCAACCGCAGTACCCCGAGAAGAGGACCGGGGCGTAGCTCGAGCTCTCCGACGCGAGGGCGCCGCCGTAGATCCCGCCGGGGAGGTTGACGACGTTCGTGACGTTGCTCCAGCCGCAGATGAAGTAGCAGTACCACGCCCACGTGTCGTTGAAGTACGACGTGTCGTTGTAGCCGCCCAGCAAGAGCACCTCGGAGATCTGCGCGTCGTACGTCATCATCCCGTTCCCGCGGCCCGGCGGGGTCGCGGACCCGAACAGCGTGTTGTAGGCGGTGAGGTTCGACCAGGTGGCGTTGTAGAACTCCCACGTGTCGTTGAGCGCGCAGGTGCCGAACGCGCCCGAGCAACCGCCGAAGAACAGCGTGCCGCCCATGCTCGCGTCGTACGCCATCGCGCCGAACCCTCGAGCCGAGGGCGCGGTCGGGGTTGCGAGCGGGAGCCACGCGCCGTAGAGGCCGCTGAGCGGCACCCACTCCCAGGTCGTGTTCGACGCCGAGAAGCAGAAGGCGTCGAGGCACCCACCGAAGAGGACCGTGATGTTGTCGAGGGTGTCGTTCGCGAACACCATCGACGCCGCGAAGGTCGGAGGCGGCGGGAAGAAGCAACCGATGAAGCAGAACGGCGCCGACTCGTTGTACCAGACCCCGCTCTGGAACGCCCACGTCTGGTTGTCGGGGCAGATGATCCCGCAGCCCCCGAACAGGATCACGCCCGCGGCACGGTAGTCGTACGACATCGACGCGTCGTAGACGGCCGGTGGTGCGTTGGCGGGGTTCGTGATGTTGACCCAGGAACCGAACGAGTACAGCCAGGTCTGGTTGTCGGGGCACACGACGAACGTGCAGCCGCCGAAGTAGACGATCTCCTGGTCGAGGGCGTCCCACGCCATCGACGCGTCGACGGACGCGGGCGGCGCGCCGAAACCCTGCGCCCCCGGGCTCGCGTTCTGCCAGCCCCAGAGAGCGGGCGTGCCATCGGAGCGCGGCGAGGCGGGGACGGCGGGATGGAACACGCCGGGGCCGGTGCATCGGGCGTTCACGCTCGACGAGGGCGTGCAGGACACGGGGGAACCTGCGGCGGGGCCTTGACCGTGGGCGAGCGAGGCGATCGCCTCGGAGAGCTGCGTTCCCGACGTTGGGCCCGGTACGGCGGCCGCCTGCGAAGCACCCGTGAGCGCAACCGGGTCGGGCCCCGAGCCCAGCGACGCGGACGGACGCGCGAGCGCCCCAGCCGGCGTGATGAGAAGGACGACCACAGCCGCTAGGAGGGCGATCGAGATCGTTCGGGTCCCGCGAGCCATTCGGCCGGCTCCCAATGGGAGAACCATGGTGGAAGTTCGAGGGCCGTGCTATAAGAATCTGGGGGGCCGCAGGAATCGGGTGTTCGCCCTCGCGCGACGCCGTCCTTCGGCGGCGGCGACGGGTGGGGAAAGAGTCCCGGCTGCCTGACTCGAACAGGCGACCTGAGGATATCCACGGGGGCCGCCGGTGTCCGGCGGTCTCGACTACAGTCCCCCGCTCTACCACTGAGCTAAGCCGGGACGACCGACGGAGCGGGGCGTGGACTATAAACCTTCGCGGCCGCGGCGACGCGGAATCCGACCGCCACGGTC
>Ga0075436_100002698_pt1 | contig 12208 bp, 11 predicted proteins | sample RhiMethybrSRZTD5_FD_75303 | JGI IMG/M metagenome (GOLD analysis project Ga0075436, IMG submission 75303) | Populus rhizosphere microbial communities from Tennessee, USA - Rhizosphere MetaG P. TD hybrid SRZTD5 | ecosystem: Host-associated > Plants > Roots > Rhizosphere > Soil | place: USA... | reverse complement strand
ATCGCGCTCTTATACACCAGGGCGCCGTTGCAAGGCGAGGGAGAACCCTGGTGCATAGGTCCCGGCTCTCCAACCGCGATGCATATCTTCGCGCTCTCCGCTATGTTGCTGAAGAAGTGTCCGCCGCGTGCGCCAGTGTGCAGGTAGAGCTTGTCGCCTTCTTCATACACATACATCAGCGGAACAACGTAGGGCCATCCGGCAGAATCAACGGTTCCAACTGAAGCGACCGCGTGCTTGCGCAGAAACGCTCGCGCGTCGGCGTGGGACATCTGGAGGTCGGAACGCGTCATGCGCCCACGAAAACCAAGTTTTTCGGCAGCCATTGGAAGTACCTCGATTGTAAGCCGACGATTTCATTGACTTCTAATCCTCGTCGCAATACGCTGACGCGGACCTATGCAGAAACGTTTCGGCGTTCTCCTCCCTGCCCTCTGCTTTCTTTTCAGCCTTGCAGCCACCGCCCAGATGCTCGATCCAGCGATCGATCGCGATGACGAACCCTTTTCCTACTTCAGCCAGCCGACGGACGTGATCGGCGTGATGGACGCGCGCGCGGGCACGCTGGTATCGCCGGAAGGATATTTCTATACCGGGTTCGGGGAGCTGATGTTCTTCACCGGCAATCCGTCGGTTCCCCTGCATCAGCGCGTGAAAACCCTGTATCGCGGATATCTGCCCATCAACCAGTACACCTATCGCGATCACGACCTCGACTACGAAGTGACCTCGTTCGCTGCCACGCTCGACAGCAAGCCTGAATCGGATGTGATGAATTTCATACGCGTACACATCGTGAATCGGGGAAATTCGCCGACGGTGGCTCATTTCGCTGCCGGTATGCGCTACTCGAATCAATCCAACATGGAGGGAGGCACGGGTGACAACCGTTTCTTCCGTCCCGCCGTTCCCAAGAGGCTCGGGCAATATTCGCAGCTCGGAGTCGAGTGGAATCCAGAATGGGAATACGGCTTTACCGAAGACGGCTTGGTGCGCGACGGCAAGGTCATGTACCTGTTCCCGACCTCGCCTGCACCAATTCGCAGCCTGACACTAAAGAACTCCCATAACGGCGTTCCCAAACTCGACACTCGCAAGTTGCACGTCCAGCCGACGACTCCGGTCGGCGTCGTTCGCTACGATATTCCGCTCCAACCGGGGGCTGAGCAGACGCTCGAATTTCGCATGCCGCTTGAGCCCCTTGCTCCAGATTCTCCCGACTTAGCCGCGCTGCGTGCCGCCAAGTTCGATGACTACTTGAACCGCACAGTGCAATTCTGGGACACGCTGCTCGCTCGTGGAATCGACATTACCGTCCCCGAGCAGAAGGTGAATGACACCTTCCGCGCCAATCTTATTTACGACCTGATAGCACGCGACAAGGTCGGCGATCAATACATCCAGACCGTCAACAAGTTCCACTATCACGCCTTCTGGCTGCGTGATTCGTCGTTCATCGTGCGCATGTACGACGCGTCGGGTTATCCAGACTTCGCACGTCAGGACCTAGACTTCTTCGCTGGATGGCAGCAGCCCGACGGCAACTTCGTTTCCCAGGGTGGACAGTTCGATGGCTGGGGACAAGTGCTGTGGGCCTACGGCCAGCACTATCGCATCACTAAGGATCCGGATTTCGCACGGAAGGTCTATCCATCAGTGCAGAAAGCAATCGCATGGCTGCAGCAGGCGCGGCGGAATGATCCACTGCATCTGATGCCTTCGACTTCGCCCGGCGATAACGAGAACGTGACCGGTCACGTGACTGGCCACAACTTCTGGGCGCTGGGCGGGCTTAAGAATGCGATCATTCTCGCGCATGCTGTCGGGCAACAGCAGGACGCGAAAGCGTTTCAGGCTGAGTACGATGACTTCAAAGCTGCCTTTCTCGCAGCGCTGAAAAAAGCAACAGCCACCACCGGAGGGTACATGCCTCCGGGTCTCGACGTGAGCGGCGGTGAGGACTGGGGCAACATGCTCGGTGTTTATCCAGAGCCGATTCTCGATCCTTATGATCCGATGGTTACGGCCACGCTGAATGCCACTCGCGCCAAGTACCAGGAAGGCATCATGACCTACGGTCAGGGCCGCTGGCTGCATCATTACTTAACCATGAAGAACACGGAGACGGAGACGATCCGTGGCGATCAGCAGCTTGCAGTGGAAGAGTTGTATGCATTGCTGGTTCATACCAGTTCGACACACGCTGGTTTCGAATACTGCATCGTGCCGTGGAGCACGCGTGACTTCGCGCAGAATCTCTCGCCACACGGATGGTTCGCCGCGAAGTTCCGCATGGCATTGCGCAACATGATGGTGCGCGAGGAGCAGGATCGGAGATTGCATCTGCTGTCGGTAATCTCTCCGGAGTGGGTGAAACCGGGTGAGGCAATTTCAGTAAAACGTGCTCCGACGAATTTCGGCCAAGTGAATTTCGATGTAAAGTTCACCGATACAGGTGCAACGCTAACGTTGAACAACAGCTTTACGCAAAAGCCGCAAGACATCGTTCTCCATCTACCGTGGTTCGTAAACGTGAGTGGTGTCACAGCAGATGGGAAGAAGATCAACATCGTAAACAATGCCCTGGTGCTGCCAGCGAATGTTCGCAGCGTTCAGATCGCGTGGCAAAGGAAGACCGATGCTCCGGTCTTGAACTACGAAAACGCGGTTAAGGACTACAAGACGGAGTATCGCCGCCGCTACGAGCATTGGCTGCAAACTGGGCAAAACCAGAGCGCAGGCGCAACTGGGAGGTAAGCATGTCATCGACAACCGTCAGTATGATTCCCAAAAGGACAATCGCGAGTGTCCCTTCAGCGCCATCCAGCACGCGACTTACCTCTCTCGACGTGTTTCGCGGACTGACGATTGCGGCGATGATCCTGGTCAACAATTCCGGTGATGGACAACACACGTATTGGCCGCTCGAACATGCCAAGTGGAATGGTTGGACTCCCACTGATCTGATCTTTCCGTTCTTTCTCTTCATCGTCGGCGTTTCGATGGTCTTTTCGTTCAGCTCGCGAACAGCACGCGGACAAACCCGCAAACACCTGCTGCTTCACGTGTTGAAGCGCAGCACGATTATCTTCGCGCTTGGCCTGTTCTTGTATGCATACCCTAAATTCGATGTACACACAGCGCGCATCCCTGGCGTGTTGCAGAGAATTGCCGTCGTCTATCTGATCGCCTCCGCCATCTTCCTCTACACCGGACGGTTCGCGCGTGGAGTGATTACTGCAGCATTGCTCCTCGTCTACTGGCTACTACTCATGCGTGTGCCCGTGCCCGGGATCGGTGCTGGGGTTCTTACAATGGACGGCAATCTCGTGGGCTACATCGATCGCAGCCTGATTTATAACCACCTCTGGATTGCGCATCGCTTCGATCCTGAAGGTATTCTTAGCACGATTCCTTCCATAGCCACTTGCCTGATCGGAATCTTCGCGGGCGAGTGGATGCGGTCGGCGAGGACACACGTGCAGAAGCTTGCAGGACTATTCGCCGGCGCTGCCGTCGGACTGATTGCGGGAGAGATTTGGAACCAGTGGTTCCCAATCAACAAGATGATCTGGACGAGCTCATACGTGCTCTTCACCGCCGGATTTGCGGCGTTCATCTTTGGCCTCTGCTATTGGACAGTCGATGTTCGCGGATGGAAGCGCTGGAGCGTGCCGTTCATCATCTTCGGCGTGAACCCGCTGGGAATCTATTTCCTCGCCAGTTGGGCGGAGACAGCGCTCTACCGGCACCATATTCACGGCGAGTCGATCAAAAACATCCTCTACCAGAACTCGTTCGCGAACATTAGCGATCCTTACCTTGGCTCACTGGCATGGAGTGTGAGTTTCGTTTTGGTATTCTTCCTCATCGCCTGGGCGATGTATCGCAAACAGATTTTCATCAGGGTTTGAGGCTCTTATCGATCATCTTGGGCAACGAGTCTGTCATCCTGAAGCGCTTCTTTTGCGCGAAGGATCTCCCGCGATGCTGAGGACTTGAAATTCTGTTTGAATGGCTCCTTCACAGGAACTCTAAATGCAGTACCGAGGAGCCAAGTAAGCGCGCTTTAGTGGGAAAGATCGCCGGAGATCCTTCGGCCAAAAAGATGGCCTTCAGGATGACAGCCTAAGGACATTGAAAAATCCTAAGTAATTGTTTGCAGACCAACTACTCGACAATGACAAAGCTCTCGCTGCTGCTGGCATATGTGCTCTGTGTGATGAATTTCGCGCTCAGTGCGCAAGAAACAACCAAGTCTCCCGTCGATTGGGTGAATCCCTACATCGGCACTGCCGGACCGGGCAGCGACTACGGCGGGACGATGCCACTGGTGACAACGCCGTTCGGCATGACGAACTGGACCGCGCAGACACGCCAGAACAAGATCAGCATCTCTTCCTACAATTACGGTGACACGACCATTTCGGGATTCATCGGAACGCATCAGCCGGCGATCTGGATGGGCGATTTTGGTTACGTCACCATCGTTCCCGAATTGGACGACGTCAAAACTACACCCGAAGCTCGCCAGCTCAACTTCACGCACGCAGACGAGAAGGCCTCCCCTTATTACTACTCCGTGCTGATGAAGTCGGCGGATTCGCGCGAGATTAAAGCGGAGATAACGGCGACTGATCACTGCGGGTATCTGCGCTTTACTTTTCCGCCGAATTCACGTGCCAGCGTTCTGGTTGAAGCTACACGGCTAAACGTTGCAGGTGCAGCGCAGATCAGTGCCGACCGACGAGAGATTACCGGCTTTAATCCTGATCGTATGGACGCGCATCTTGGTCCGTTTGCCCTGCCAAATTTCAAAGGCTACTTCGTTGTTCAATTCCGAGAAGCGCCCGCCGAAAGTGGGACCTATGAAGGCTTGCAATTGCACGACGGCGCGCAAATGGCGAAGGGAACGAATGTCGGCGCTTACGCGACGTTCGCTTCTGCAGCGAAAGAAGTTGTTGAAGTGCGAGTAGGAACGTCGTTCATCAGCATCGACCAGGCGAGAATTAACCTGCAGAAGGAGATCCCGAAATGGGATTTCGACGGGCTGCGCGAGGAGCTGAAGCAAACCTGGAACAAAAAGCTTGGGCTCATCGACATCGACGGAGCCTCCGACGATCAGCGCGCGATCTTCTACACCGGCCTGTATCATTCGTTGCTCTATCCACGGCTCTTTTCCGAATACGGTCACTACTACAGCGCCTTTGACGACAAAGTTCATGCTGGCGTTTCGTACACCGCGTATTCGCTCTGGGACACCTTCCGCGCCGAACACAGCCTCCTCACGCTCGTGGCTCCCGAGCGCGTGAACGATATGGTGAAAGCTCTCCTGCAGAACTATCAGGAGGGCGGCTGGATGCCGAAGTGGCCGAATCCCTCATACACGAACATCATGATCGCTACGCACGCGGACGCCATGGTCGCGGAAGCCATCAACAAAGGTTTTCGCGGCTTCGATCTGAACCTCGCGTACAAGGCTGCGTACAAAGACGCCATGACTCCGCCCGACGGCGACACGACCCGCAAATGGTACGACCGTGAACCGCACACGCCTTATGAAGCGCGCGCAGGCCTTACCTATGCGAAGAAACTCGGCTATGTGCCCAACGATAAGACTGCAGAGTCCGCTTCTTCAACGCTTGAAGATGCTTATGACGATTATGCGGTCGCAGAGATCGCCAAAGCTGTTGGGAAAGAGGACGACTATAGGTTCTTCATCAATCGTTCGAGGAACTACCGCTTACTCTTCAATCCCGAAACGGGATTCATGCAGGCGCGCAATTCCGACGGGTCCTGGGTCGATCCCAAAGCCGGCTGGACCGAAGGTGACAAGTGGGTCTATACGTGGTCGGTGATGCACGATATTCCCGGCCTTCTTCGGCTGATGGGCGGCGCCGACAATTACAACCGCAAGCTCGATGAACACTTTTCCGGCGGACATAACCACCACGACAACGAGCCCAGCCATCACTACGGATATCTGTACGACTACAGCAGTCAGCCGTGGAAGACACAGAAGAAGGTACGCGAGATCGCAGCGGAAGCTTATACCAATACTCCCACAGGAATCCTCGGCAACGAAGATTGCGGTCAGATGTCAGCGTGGTACGTTTTCACCGCGATGGGATTTTATCCAGTAAATCCCGTTTCCGGCGACTACATGATCGGCAGTCCGATCTTTCGCAAGACAGTGATTCATGTTGCCGACGGGAAACAGTTCACGATTTCGGCTCCGGATGCCTCAGAGACTAACCTCTATATCCAATCCGCAGAATTGAATGGCAAACCTCTGAATATTCCTGTCGTGCGTTACAGCGATATCGTTGCCGGAGGGACGCTCACATTCAAAATGGGACCATCGCCTTCCAGGTGGGCCAGCGATTGGAAACCGGAGCCACTGCCCGAGTTTCCAGACGCGCAAACTCCATGACTTCGATTCAAATCTGCGATCCCGCAGCCGGACGCAGGATCAGATTTGTCACGTTGGATACCGCGTCTTTGTACTCATCGGCCTTCGAGAGTCTCTTCCACTCGGGGTCGTTGCGGAAGGTGTCCCATGCCTTTTTCTGCTCTTGCTCGGAAGGAAACGAGAGCATATAGGTCAGGCTAGGAAGCTTCGATCCGATTAGAGTCTGACCGAAGAAGACGCCGGTCATTCCGCATCGGGCGAAGATTACGAGTTCTCCACCCTGATTGAACATCTCGATCTTCTTTCTCGCGCGCTCATTGCTGTGGCTTTCATAAATCCTGAGTTGCAGCAGGCGATCGGCGGCCAGTGTCGGCACCTTGAGTTGCGGAAATAGTTCGAAGGCGCACATCAGACTGCTTTCATAGCGAACGAAGGCAGGATCGGATTTGGGAGCATGGATGATCGCCTCTCCTGCGTTTTGAAGGACTTTGTCCGCGCCAAGACGATGCGAGAAGTCCGCCAGTGACTCTGCCGATTCGTACGGGAGCAGGACGTACAAATCCGTGCTGTCTGCTTCCAGTTTGAGATCGGGATTATCCTTGGCCAACAGTTTGAATACACCCACAGGACGCGCTCCGGCACGATTGAAGGCTCGAAGCGCAGCATTCTGGAGAAACTGCTCGAAGGTTTGCTGCTTCTCCGGTGAGGCAAAGTGATAAATCCGCAGCTCAATAAATTGCCTGTCCTTCTTCGAACCTCGCGCCATGGTGGGCAGAGCTAGCGTTCCCGTTGCGATTCCACTCGCAACAATGAAGTCACGTCTCCGCATAGATTCTCCTGATCGATGAATCGTGACAGTGTACTCTGTCTTGCAACTCAGACCGGCTACGAAGCTTGACACTTATGCGATGATTTGGGCTGCACCTCGAAAGCAAACGAATTTACCTGCAGCCAAGGAGACCGTCTCTGTGAGTGAGACAAACAATGAGCACCCGGGATTCGGGACTACGGCCAGGGCGGTGCTCACCGACCTTCATTTCCTGATTCCTCTTGTCGTACTTGTCGTCGGCATCGCGTTACTAATCGCGTTGCACTAAGAATTCTTTGTTTGATACTCGATTCACATTGATTTTCCAAAAAGGCAAGCATGAGCACTGCGACCCAACCAACTACTTCAAGACAGACTGCAGGCTTGCATGGCTTGGGAGTTCTCTGCGGCCTCGGCGCGGGGGTGTGGCTCGGAGCCGCAGAAGCGCCAACCAAGCTCGTTAACACCGGTCTTTCTCCCTTCGCCGTTTCTCTGTGCATGGTTGCAGGCGTATTCACTGCGCGTTGGACTCTCCCCACTCTGCTCAAGGGGACTCGATACGTGATCGCAGATCTGATGCGCAAGAAGCATCTGATCGTCTGGGCGCTGCTCGCCGGAGCTCTCTGGGCGGTAGCGAACACGCTGACGGTATTCGCGATTCGCGATGTCGGTCTTGCGATTGCTTTCCCATTGTGGAACGCTAATTCTCTGGTTGGAATCTTTTGGGGCTGGCTTCTGTTTGGCGAGCTGCGCGGAGCCAGTCGCTCCACTGTTGCCAGAGTCTTAATCGGCGCCGTGGCAATCGTTGCCGCGGCGATCATGCTCGGCTTCAGCACGATTCAGGGTGGCATCGCCGCACCGCGCGATGCACTCCACGGAATCGCAGCGGCAGCGGGTGCGAGTTTGCTTTGGGGAACAATGTACATCCCATATCGCAAGGCGTACATCAGCGGAATGAATCCGCTGTCGTTCGTGACCGCGTTCACCTTCGGCGAACTTGGGACGGTGTTGGCTCTAGTCCTTGCTCTCGACGGGGGCACGCACGCCGCAGTTTTCCACTCCGGCCAGGTGCGCACCATGCTCTTCTGGCTCTTCCTTGGCGGATTCGTCTGGGTGGTCGGCGATCTCCTGCAGCAATTTGCAGTCAAGTATCTCGGCATCGGACGCGGCATCCCACTATCCAATACCAACCAGCTTTGGGGACTCGCGTGGGGGGCTCTCGTTTTTGGCGAACTCGCTCATGCATCCGGACCGCAGAAACTGCTGGTTCTTGTCGGATCGCTAGTGATGGTTTTGGGAGCGCTATCTATCAGCTCCGCTGTTGCCGGTCAGCAAGAGCATTCGTCCACTCACGCCGCAATCAAGCAAGAATGCGATCGATACCATCTCAATTACGAAAACGTTCTTGGTGAATTCAACGGCCACGAAATGCGCAGCGCCGACCGGCGCGGATGGTGGGACTACGCGATTATCGCCGTCGCCATAGGCTTCTTTGTCTGGCTAGCTAGTCAGGCTGCAGTTCCGACAATTGCAATGAACCTCTCCTGGCTCGCGGTTCTCGGCATTGCCTTGGTTGTCTCGATCGGAGCTTGCACCTGGGCTCTCTGGAAGAAAACCCACTTCGCGTAGATCGCGAGCTTCACCGGTTCATCGGCAGCAATTTGCCTCTGTACGAACGCCCGTCGGGCGAGTAGAATCCGCTGCTCCCCCTTTTCAGTTGAGGTAGCTACTTTCGACGTTCCTCTTTTGAGATGACCGTCCAGGCCGAACTCTGTAGCGAAATCCCGTCGACTTTACCCAAATACCTCCGCATATGGCGGCGATTCCTCGTATCCGCAAATCGGATCCTTGATCCCTTTCCCGGCCAGAAACAACGGATCACCCAACTCGCGGTCGATGGCTGCACAGGTCTGGCCGCTTTCGTCGCGGCATGGCTGATGCACTCTGATTTCGCTCCGTCCACGAACAACCTTCGCCCAATATGGCTCTGGGCTCTGCTGATGTTCACTGGCCGCCCTTTGACGCTGATGTTGATCACGCGCTATCGCGTGTCCTGGCATAACCTTCGTATAAGCGATATTGCCGAGCTGGCGTTAGCCAGCTTGCCTCCTTCCCTGCTTGCGTTTGTTTTCTGCGCGTTGGATAGACCGTCGTGGGCCGTTGTGCCACGCGGCATCGTCGCAATGGAACTCCCCTTATTCGTAGGAATGGCTGCGAGTATGCGTTGTCTGCGTCGCGTTGCTTACGAGGAAGATCGTCGTTCCAGAATGGGAGCACTGGCGATTACCAGGTCCAACCAGCGAACTCCCATGCAGACACTGATCTCCCAACTGCTGCCTCTTGCAGACTCGAACCTTCGCAGCCGGGCAGCATGGGATCACGAAAGCATTGATACATATCGCGATCGCGTTGTCCTCGTTACCGGAGCGGGCGGCTCGATCGGCTCCGAGCTGTGCCGCAAGCTCTCTCATTTGCCGATTTCGCGACTGCTGCTGCTCGACATCGATGAAACCAGAATCTTCGAACTGGGTCGAGAGTTTGAAGATTCTCCGGCTCAACGCGTGCCCATTCTTGGCGACGTTCGCAATCGGGAGTTTCTGACGCATGTCTTTGAGCAGCATCGTCCGCACATTGTCTTGCACGCTGCTGCTTATAAGCACGTATCGATGATGGAGGCGAACCCTAGTGCGGCTGTTGTTAATAATGTGATTGGCACACGGAACGTGATCGATGCTGCCATAGATGCTAAGTGCGAACGTCTTCTGTTCATTTCAACCGATAAGGCTGTTGAACCTGCAAGCGTCATGGGAGCAACGAAGCGCATCGCCGAGCTGTTGGTTCAATGCCGCGGAGCGATGTATCCGAAAACTCGATTTGCGTGTGTCCGTCTTGGGAACGTCCTTGGCAGCAGAGGCAGCGTAGTTCCGATCTTTCAAAAACAAATCGAAAAGCGGAAACCGATAACAATCACCGATATCCGCATGAGTCGGTATTTCATTACGCCAGAACAGGCAACCGGACTTGCCCTCCTCGCCTGCGCGCTCGGCCAGCATGGCGAGATCTACGTATAGGAATCAGGCGAGCCCATCAGAATAGTTGATTTGGCGCACCAGGTGGCTGTCGCTTGCCGACCGCACAGTGCGCAACAAAGCGACTTCGAAATCATCGGTATCCGCCCGGGCGAAAAATTGCACGAACGCTTATGGGAGCAGGACACCACTCTAATTCCCACGAGCTTCGCTGGAATTTATGCCCTCGGCTTAGCCAAGATTCCCATTGATCTCGAAGCCGCAATTGTGGAGCTCGAAGTACTTGCAGCCAAATACCAAAGTGCCGCAATCATCTCCAAGCTCCATAGCATCGGAATCGGGTACTGTCCTGGCAACAGTGGAAAAGAATAGGAAGCTCTAAACCACAGAACAGTTTCGGAGCTTACGACTTGAATGGGTTGTAGATCTGCACATCGAAATCGATAAAATCCCGTTCGTTTCTGGTCGCAATAACTAAATGATGGATACGAGCGGTGGCTGCAATCATTGCGTCCTCAATCAGCCTCTCGGATTTCTTGTGCATCAGTCGTCCCCATTCACGAAAACAACGAGCGTCCATTGGCAAAACTTCATAGAGTCCTGCGAGACGATCCACCCAACGCTCTATTTCCTGAGCTTTAGCGGGATCCTGAGTTCGCGTCAACTCAACGCCAGCTTGCAGCTCACCAAGCGTAATTGCGGAAATAAATGTTTCTTCGCTTCGCAGACTTCGAACCCAACCCAGCACTGCTTCGTGCGGCTTCTGTTTACGAAGCTCAGAAACGACATTGGTATCGAGTAAATAGCCCTTCATCGAAAGAGCTTGGCGTCGCGTCGTCGCAGAGAACCTCTTTGAGGAGCAACATTCTCGAACCGGGGATGCAGCTCAAGTAATAAACTCTTTAGGGTGAGGTGGGCAGCATTTTGTAGGCGATTCCATTCTTCGATTGGTACCAAGACTGCGGCTTCTACTCCTCTCCGCGTGACGATTTGCGGGCCGTCTTTTAGTGCCGTTTCCAACAACTCGCTGAAACGTGCTTTAGCATCGTGTGCCTGCCAAGAAGCCATCGAACTCTCCAGTCAAAATATCATTATATAACTAGTCATTTAACTAGTCAATCCGTGCGCTTGGAAAATTTCGCTCCGTAGATTTCGGGGTTCAGCTTCGGATCGTTGTACATTTTCAGCTGCCGATACAGCTTGAATCTCTGCTTCCCGTTTTGAATCTCATCCCACAGCTTCTTCAGAGACGCCGCTAGATCAGCCCTCTGCTCGATTAGAACCTCCAGCCGTTCGCGGTTGCGCTGGATGTGGTCGGGTTCGACATCGCTGCGCTCGATCTGCTCTCGAGTATGAAAGATTTTGAGCGAAAGGATCGAGAGGCGGTCGACAATCATGCCCGGCGTTTCGGAATGCAGTTCGCCTGAAAGCTGCATACCAGCTCTTTCGAGCTGTTGCAGCAGTTCCCTGTCGATCGCCTCAACGAGATCGTTTCGAACCTGATTCAGAGCGTCAATATTCCGCTTCGTCTGTGCAATCTGTTCTGGAGGAGCAAGTGGCGCACGGGCGCGGTCTTCTTCGTGCCAGAGCGCGAAATTCTGCCGATGCTGTTCGAGAATCAGCGCATTGAGGCCGCTTTCCGCCCCTGCCTGCGGATCGGAGTGCCACCTGGCGGTGTACTCGTCTTGCAGCGCCGGAATGGAAGCTGGATTCATCACTTCTTTTCTCGCGATTTTAACCTGTGTACCGTTTGACCCTCATTTTTGCAACATGTTATAAACAGGGGTTTGCCTCGCCCGGAGCGGATGCGTTCTGCACCTGGACACGAGGTAAAAAGTGGTCCCACCCTGGGTGTTCCTTTCGCTGCGGCGGAGGGGACGGGAGACGCGGCCAAGCTTCAGAACACCATTCGAGTGGAAGCGCGGGTTCCGGGACTGCGACATCGCCATTTGTCGGCGA
>Ga0075436_100002697_pt1 | contig 12212 bp, 9 predicted proteins | sample RhiMethybrSRZTD5_FD_75303 | JGI IMG/M metagenome (GOLD analysis project Ga0075436, IMG submission 75303) | Populus rhizosphere microbial communities from Tennessee, USA - Rhizosphere MetaG P. TD hybrid SRZTD5 | ecosystem: Host-associated > Plants > Roots > Rhizosphere > Soil | place: USA... | reverse complement strand
AGAGCGCCGGGCCGCAGCACAACCCGAACACGTGCGCATGGGGCGACCCCTCCGTCGCGATCGCGCGCACCGGCCGGCAGTACGTTGCGTTCACGGAAAAGTCGATCTGCATCCCCGGAACGGACTTGACGCCATACCTGGTCGTCGGCAGCAGGCAAGGACCGGGAGGCAGATGGACCGAGCGGCGCGTCACGCACGCGACCTCGAAGTTCGGCTTCGACGACAAGCCGGCGATCAGCGTCGACGCGGCCGGCCGCGCCTACGTTGCGTGGTCGCGCCTGTACGGCCAGAAGTTCCAGACGACGGTCGTGAGCTCGAGCACCGACGGCGGCCGCACGTGGACGAAGCCGCTGATGGTCCATCGCGGCCTCGTGCAGCCTCAGCTCGTCACGATCGCGGGCGGCCCACGCGGCGTCGTTTACCTCGCCGGAGTCGATGCGAAGGGGCTCTGGATCGGCCGCTCGACGGACGCAGGACGCAGCTTCACGGTGAAGCAGGGAGTCGCCCCGCTCCCCGGCAACCAGGCCGCGACGTGCCTCGTGTTCGGCAAGTTCGTCGTCCCTGAGCAGGCGGTGAAATGCCTCGGGCCGAATCCGACGATCACGCTCGCCCCCAAGCGCGTGTTCGTCACCTACGGGGTCAACGGAGCCGACCGGACGCAGGACGTCGCCGTGGCGGTCTTCGACCGATCGCTGCGGCCGGTGTGGCGAGGGCCGATCGGCTCGGAGAAGAAGAAGGCCGACCAGTTCTGGCCCTCGTCCGCCGTCGACGCGTCCACCGGGAAGCTCTGGGCCTGCTACTACGACACGACCGGCGACTCCGCGCGGCAGCATGCCTGGTTCGTGTGCACGTCGTCGTCCGACGGCAAGCATTGGGCCGAGCCGGTGCGTGCAGCCGAGCCTTCTCAGAATCCGGGTGTGCTCTGGGCCGACGCCAGCATCGCGGGCTTTGCCGATAGCGCGGCCTACGGGGGCTATACGGCCGTCGCCGCGGCGGACGGCGCCGTCCATCCGTTCTGGATCGACACGCGCGACATCGGCGGCAATCGCGAGGAGCTTTTCGCCTCCATCGTCCGTCAGTGAGCGTGTGCGTGCGCGTGAGTGTGCTCGGCGCTCGCTAACTGCTTGTCGGACATCCGGGGCGTAAGCACGGCTGCAAGGGCGGTGGTGATCGGCATCGAGGCGATGAGGCCGATCGAGCCGACGAGCGCCGCGATCACCGCGTCGGCGACTGCCTCGCCGTTCAGGGCGTCGGCGAACGAGGTGCCGGCCGAACTGGCCCGGCCGGCCGATCTTCCCGTGCGGCCAGAGGGCAACCCAGGCCGATCACCGTGGCGACAGCGAGCACGATGGCAGTCGCGGCAAGGCCGTCGACCACGCGGGACCCGGTGACGGGCAGGCTCCGCCTCACGGCCCTGCATGCTGCCAACGCCGGTGGACTGCATAATTGAGCCCCGGTGCTGAAGCGCGCCCTCGCTGCCCCCCTCGCCGCCCTGCTCCTACTGGCTGCTGCGTCGGCTGACGCCGGGTGGCAGAGCTCGCAGGCGTCCGGGGCAACCGCTCGCGCACAGGCGATCCGCATCGTCGTGCCGGGGGGGACCGGAGCCGCGACGCAGACGGTCTCCGCGCCGAACGATCAGGTCATCTTCAGCGGAGGGTTCAGCTACGGCGAGGACCCGACCACTCACGTGCCGCTCGTCACGACTGGATCGGCGAACGCGAGCGCATCCGCCTCCAGCGACGTCGAGACCAGTGCGACGGCCGCTGCAGAGGTCAACAACCTCAACGTGTTCGGCGGCGAGATCACAGCGTCGAGCGTCGTCGCGCAGGCGCACGCGACCGCGCGCGCCGGCGCCGCGAAAGGCGACACCACCGGTTCGGGCGTAAACGGTCTCGTTGCGCTCGGGCAGGCGGTGTCGGGAGGCACCGTTGCGCTCGGCGACTGGGGTTCGCTCACCGCGTTGGCCGGCGGCGGTAGCGGCTCGGCGGCGACCGGCTACCACGGCAGCATCACCGCCCTCGAGATCCGCCTGACGGCCGACCACGGCGGGCTGCCTGCGGGGACGACGATCCTCGTCGGCTACGCGGAGGTTGCGGCGCAGGCGCACGCGACGCCGCCCCCGCCGACGACGTCGGCGAAGGCGCACAAGGGGAAGGCGAAATCCGCGAAGGGGTCCAAGCTGGCTCCGGCACCGGAGCCCGGCACCGGCATTCCCGTCCGGCAGCCGCCGAAGGTCACCCCGAAGCTGACCGCCGGCGGCTACGTGTTCCCGGTGTACGGGCCCTCGTCGTTCACCGATACGTTCGGAGCTGCGCGCAGCGACGTGTCAGGCGGCTGGCACCACGGCGACGACATCTTCGCCCCGCTCGGCGCACCGGTGCTCGCAATCGCCTACGGGACGGTCTTCTCCGTCGGCTGGAACGAGGTCGGGGGAAACCGCCTCTGGCTACGGGATGGACAGGGGAATCTCTTCTACTACGCGCACCTCTCCGCGTTCACGCCGCTCGCGATCAACGGCAACAAGGTCAACGCCGGAGACGTGCTCGGCTTTGTCGGCAACACGGGCGACGCGCAGGGAACTCCCACGCACCTGCACTTCGAGATCCATCCCGTGGGGCTGATCGGTCTCGGCTACGACGGCGCGGTCGACCCGACGACGTACCTGCTCGCGTGGAAGCACCTGCAGGACGTCAGCTTCGCCGGCGGCAACGCATGGGCGCCGCTGCACTCGATCGGCAACGCGCCGAAGCCCGGCGCGATCCTGTTGACCGCGTCGGACATCTCGAGCGCGGACGGGCTCGTGCCCGGCTCGCTCGAGCGAGCGGTGAGGCCGCTGATCTTGCGGCCGGCGCGGGTGCCCTAGCTCGAAGACGACGAGCTCAAGCCAGAGTTCCCACCCTGGTAGGTGAACTCGTCCGTCGGCCCGAACAGCCTGTCGGAGAGCCACTTGCGCGTCTGAGCGCCGGTGACCGGGTTGAAGAGCAGCCCGAGCGCGATGCCCGTCAGCAGCAGTGTCGTGTTGCGTGCGCCGTGCTCCCTCTTCCCCTGCACGCGGTCGGCCGCCTCGCGGAGCTCGTCGATCGCCTCGCGCAGGCGGTCCTGGATCTCCTTGTCCGTCGCGACGCGCGTCGCGAGCGGGATCGCGCCCCGGCCGCCGAGCAGCTCGTTGTAGACCTCGCGCGCGGAGTCGAAGGCGTTGCGGATGTTGTCGCGAAGATCCTCGTCCGTGAGCGCGCGCTCGATGTACGGCCGGGCGTTCCCGGTCCGTTCCAATACCTTGTCTCTCGCCTTGCTCATGCTTCCAATGTCCTTTCGCTGGGTTGGCAGGCCGTTCGTACCCTGGAGGAATCCTCGCAAACGAGCGGCTCTTGCGGTCAGCCTACTGGTGCTCGGCGGGTGCGGGGGCGGTGGCGCGCCCGCGGTGAGGATCGTCCAGGGCAGCGACTACCACTTCTCGGCGCCTGCGAGCTGGGCCGTCACCCGAAGCGGTCGCGAGCTGCAGGCCGCTGACGGACTGGCGCTCGTCTCGGTCACGCGCTATCCGCTCCTCCGCAAGTACCGCCCCGAGCTCTGGGACAGGGTCGTGCCGGAGCTCGACCGCGCCGCGACGCAGCTCGCCAAGCAGCAGAACGGTGACGTCGCCGATTCGCGAACCGTGACGATCGCGGGACAGCGGGCGCGCCGATACGACATCGACTACGAACGGGACGGCAAGGCGCTGGTCGAGCGAATCGCGTTCGTCCTGCGCGGGAGGAGCGAGTATCTGTTGCTCTGCCGCTACGACCGCGGCGGCGACACCGGCGCGTGCGACCGGCTGCTCGCGACGTTCAAGCTCGACTGAGCGACGGCCTTCTCCTTGACCGGGACGGGTTTCGTCTGGCCGGTGCTCTTGCCGTCGAACGCGGCCTCGAACACCTCGTCGATCGAGTCGACGAGGACGAACTCGAGCTCGCGCTTCGTCTCCGACGGCAGCTCCGCGAGGTCCGGCTCGTTCTCTCGGGGCATGATCACTCGCTTCAGCCCGGCTCTCTGCGCGGCGAGCGATTTCTCGCGGATGCCGCCGATCGGCAGCACCTGACCGGTCAGCGTGATCTCGCCCGTCATCCCGACGTCGTCGGACACCGGCTGCTGTCGAACGAGTGACGCGATCGCCGTCGCCATCGTGATGCCGGCGGACGGGCCGTCCTTTGGCACGGCGCCGGCGGGCACGTGCAGATGCACGTCGTGCTCGCGGAACCAGTCGGGATCGAGCCCGAGCTGCGTCGCGTGCGCGCGCACCCACGACAATGCCGCCTGCGCGGACTCCTGCATCACATCGCCGAGTTGGCCGGTGATCGTCAGCCGGCCCTTGCCGGGATAGGCGGTCGCCTCGAAGAACAGCACGTCGCCGCCGACGGCGGTGAACGCGAGCCCGGTGGCGACGCCCGGATCCGACGTCCGCTTGCGCACCTCTCCTTCGAAGCGGCGCGGACCGAGCCAGCTCCGCACGCGACGCTCGTCGATACGCAGCGTCTTCGCCTTCGTCTTGCCCTCGGCGATCTGACGCGCGGCCTTCCGCAGCACGTCGGCGAGCCGGCGCTCGAGGTTCCGCACGCCCGCCTCGCGCGTGTACTCCCTGATGATCAGGCGCAGCGCGCGGTCGGAGATCGCGACTCGCCCGCCTGCGAGCCCGTGCGCCTCGAGCTGCTTCGGGACGAGGTAGCGCTTCGCGATCCCGAACTTCTCGTCCTCGGTGTAGCCGGAGAGCGAAATCACGTCCATGCGGTCGAGCAGCGGGACGGGGATCGTGTCGAGCGTGTTCGCCGTGCAGATGAAGAGGACCTTCGAGAGGTCGAACGGAAGATCGAGGTAGTGGTCGCGGAAATGCTGGTTCTGCTCGGGGTCGAGCACCTCGAGCATCGCGCTCGCCGGATCGCCGCGATAGTCGGCGCCCATCTTGTCGATCTCGTCGATGAGCAGCACGGGATTCATCGACTCCGCATCGCGCAGCGTGCGGATGATCGTGCCCGGCATCGCGCCGATGTACGTGCGCCGGTGCCCGCGGATCTCGGCCTCGTCGCGCACGCCGCCGACAGACAGGCGCGCGAACTTGCGCCCGAGCGCTCGTGCGACCGACTGCCCGAGGGACGTCTTGCCGACGCCGGGCGGCCCGACGAAGCAGAGGATCGGGCCCGAGAGGTCGTTCTTCAGCTTCGACACCGCGAGGTGCTCGAGGATGCGGTCCTTGACCTTCTCGAGGTCGTAGTGATCCGCATCGAGAACAGCGCGGGCATTCTCGAGATCGAGATTGTCCTCCGTGACGGTGTTCCACGGCAGCGAGACGAGCCAGTCGAGATACGTGCGGATGACCCCGTGCTCGGCCGCCGCCGACGGAATCTTCTCCAGCCGCGACAGCTCGCGCTCGACGGACTTCTGCACCTCCTCCGGCAGCTCCAGCTCGGCGAAGCGCGTGCGCAGCTCGTTCAGCTCGGCCTGGTCGGCGTCGCTCTCTCCGAGCTCGTCCTGGATCGCCTTGAGCTGCTGGCGGAGGAAGAACTCGCGCTGGCCCTTCTCCATCTCCTCCTGCACCTGCGACTGGATCTTCGAGCCGAGCTCGAACACCTCCAGCTCGCGGTTGAGGATCGAGGAGATCTCGCGCAGCCGCGCCTCGACGTCGCGCTGCTCCAGCAGCGATTGCTTCTCCTCCGTCTTCAGCCGCAGCGTCGAGGCGACGAGGTTGCAGAGCGCGCTCGGGTCCTCGACGTTGGCGGCGGCGATCTGCAGCTCCTCGGGCAGATACGGCACGAGCGCGATCACCCGCCCGAAGAGGTTCTGAACGTTGCGCGTGAGCGCCTCGACCTCGCGCGACTCCTCGAGCTCGTCCGGCAGCTCGCCGAACTCGCCGATGAGATAGGGGTCCTCCTGGACCGAGTGCTCGAGGCCGATCCGCCGCAAGCCCTCGACGAGGATCCGCAGCGTCCCGTCGGGGACCTTGATCATCTTGTGGATGACGGCGGCCGTGCCGACGGTGTAGAGGTCGTCCCACCCCGGCTGTTCGGCCTCGCTGTTCTTGACGGTGACGAGCGCGAGCGTTCGGTCGCCCGAGACGACGTCCTCGACCAGCTTGATCGAGCGCTCCTGCCCGATCGCGAGCGGCGTCGGGAAGCCGGGGAACACGACCGTGTCCTTCAACGGCAGGACGGGCAACGTCGCCGGGAAGGTCAGCTCGTCGGCGTTCTGCTCGGTCTTCTCCTCGACGAGCTCCGCCATCACGACATCCTCACCGTGATCGAGACGCTCTCGCGCGGAGCCGGCTGCGGCGCGATCGGCAGTCGCACGGTGAGCGTGCCCCGGTCGTACGTCGCCGTGGCTCCCTCGGGGTCGATGTCTTCGGCGAGCGTGATCTGACGCTGGAACGGGCCGTAGTCGATCTCCATCTGCTGGTAGTGGCCGCCGTCCCTCGGGCGCCGCCGCTCGCCTGCGATCAGGAGCGCCTGAGGCGAAGCGATCAGCTGCACGTCGTCGGGATCGACGCCCGGCAGCTCGATTTGCACTGTCAGCATCGCTGGGTCCTCGCTGCGGTAGACGTCCACCTGCGGCCGGTATCCGCGGCGCAGGGTGCGCGAGAACGGGAAGACCTGCCAGAGGTCGGCGAAGAGCTGCTCGATCTCCTCGGCGGCGTGCTCGAAGTCGCGGCGCTTCTCCACGGTCTCAGCGTACCCCGGTGGCTAGTGTCTGAGGCATGGCCGGCTGGACTCGCGTCGTCCTGCGCTTCCGCTGGCCGATTCTCGCCGTCTGGCTCGTAATCCTCCTTGCAGGCGGAATCGCGACCGCCAAGCTGTCGCCGCTCCTCTCCAACACGTTCACCGTCCCGGGGACCGACTCGGAGCGCGCGCGGACGATCCTGCAGGACCACTTCGGCGATCGCAGCGACGGGGAGTTCCTGATCATCTACCAGGTCCGTAACGGCACGGCCGGCGCCCGTCTGAAGCTCGAACGGAGCATTCGCCAGGCGGCGCGCGCCGTTCCCTCGGGGCAGGCGACCGGGCTGCGCGATGCGAAGGGCGGAGTGGTGTACGGAAGCATCCTCACGACGCTCAACCTCGCGAAGGCGAAGGGTTACACCGACGACATCCGTAGCGCGCTGCGCGCGCCGCCGGGCGTCGCTGCATACGTGTCCGGCCAGCCGGCGATCCAGCGCGATCTCGATCCGATCTTCGGCCGCGATCTCGCGCGTGGTGAGTCGATCGCACTTCCGATTGCTCTGGCGGTCCTGCTCGCCGTGTTCGGCCTCTCGCTCGCGGCGACGATCCCGTTCCTGTTCGCGGCGGCGACGATCACCGGCACGCTCGGGATCGTCTTCATCGTCGCGCACCACATGACGATGGCGACGTACGTCACCAACCTGGTGCAGCTGATCGGCCTCGGCATCGCGATCGACTACTCCCTGCTGATCGTCTATCGCTTCCGCGAGGAGCTCGCGCACGGGGGCACGAAAGACGACGCGATCCTGCGGACGATGGCGACTGCGGGTCGCGCGGTCGTGTTCTCCGGCGCCACAGTCGCGATCGGCCTCGCCCTGTTGCTGTTCATGCCGCTCCCGTTCATCCGCTCGATGGGCGTCGGCGGTTTCCTGATCCCGCTCGTCTCGATCGCGGCCGCGGTCACGCTGCAGCCGGCCCTGTTGTCGGTGTACGGACGGCGTGGCACGAGGCGCGTGCCGGTGGCGAACTGGCTGCGGGGCAAGGGCGTGCCGTTGCCGCACGTCGCCGGCGCCGACGTCGAGCACGGCTTCTGGGCGCGGCTCGCGCGCGCGATCATGCAGCGGCCGGTCGCGTTTTTCGCGATCGGCGCGTGCGCGCTCCTGCTGGCGGCGGTGCCGGCGCTCGCTTTACAGCTGACGCCGGGATCCGCGCAGGGAATCCCGCAGTACCCGTCGTCGGTGCGCGGCCTGAACGTCCTGCGCGCGTCGGTCGGCCCGGGCGCGCTCTCGCCGACGCAGATCGTCGTCGACTCGGAACGTCGCGGCGGCATGTTGCCGACTCCGGGAGCCGGTTTGCGCTTCGCCGCCGTTGACCGGCTGGTTGCCGGGCTCGAACGGGACCCCGAGGTTGCATTCGTGCAGGCCGGAAGGGGCCCGCGCTACATCGACAAGACGGGGAGGTATCAGCAGATCATTGTCGCCGGCAAGCACGAGTACGGTGACGAGCCGGCGCAGGCGTTCGTGCACCGGCTGCGCGATCACCTGATCCCGAACGCGGACTTTCCGCCCTCGGTGCGCGTCTACGCGGGCGGCGGGCCGCCGCAGGGGGTCGACTTCCTGACCCAGTCGTACGCCACGTTCCCGTGGCTCGTGCTTGCTGTCCTCGTGCTCACGTACCTGCTGCTGATGCGCGCGTTCCGGTCGCTGATCCTCCCGCTGAAGGCGGTGGTGCTGAACCTGCTCTCGGTCGCGGCGAGCTACGGGATGCTCGTCGTCTTCTTCAAGTGGGGGCTCGGCGACACGGTCGCGGGGCTGTACCAGTTCCCGCAGATCGAGGGCTGGATCCCGATCTTCCTGTTCGCAATGCTGTTCGGTCTCTCGATGGACTACGAGGTGTTCCTCGTGTCGCGCATGCGCGAGACGTGGGACGAGGAGCACGACAACGTCCGCGCCGTTTCGTACGGGCTCGAGCGCACCGGCATGATCATCACGGCCGCCGCGATCATCATGGTCGCTGCTTTCTCGGGCTTCGTCGCGGGGCGCATCGTCGGCCTGCAGCAGTTCGGGCTCGGTCTCGCTGTCGCGATCCTCGTCGACGCCACGATCGTGCGCGCGCTGCTCGTCCCGGCCCTGATGGCCTGGTTCGGCCGCTGGAACTGGTGGCTGCCGGCGCCGCTCGCCCGCATCGTGCGCGTTAAGCCGTCTCCGCTGACCGAGGCCGCTTAGCATCGGCCTCGTGAAAGGCGTCGTCCTCGCGGGCGGGACGGGCTCGCGGCTCGATCCTCTTACCCGCGTCACCAACAAGCATCTTCTCCCCGTCGGAGAGAAGCCGATGGTCCAGTGGGCCGTCGACTTCCTCCGCGGGGCGGGCATCTCGGACCTGCTGCTCGTGACGGGTGCGGATCACGTGGAGGACTTTCGGCAGTACTTCGCCGACGAGGTCGACTACGCGATCCAGCAGCGGGCGGGCGGCATCGCCGAGGCACTCGGGCTCGCCCGTGGCTTCGCAGCAAGAGAGCGCATCGTCGTGATGCTCGCGGACAACTTCTTCAGCGCGCCCATCGCGCAGGTCGTTCGCAACTTCGAGCAACAGCCGCGCGGCGCGCGCGTGCTGCTGGCGCGGGTGCGCGAGCTCGAGCATCTCCGCAACCTGGGCGTCCCGCGCCTTGTCGACGGGCGGATCGTCGAGATCGTCGAGAAGCCGGCCGATCCGCCGAGCGGCCTGGCCGTGACAGGCGTGTACTGCTACGACGCCGACGTCTTCGACGTGGTCGAACGGCTCGAGCCGTCGGCGCGCGGCGAGCTAGAGATCACCGACGTGAACAACCACTACGTCCGCGAAGGAAGTCTCGAGCACGACGTGTTCGAGGGCTACTGGGGCGACGCAGGCGAGTCCGTCGACGCCTACTACGAGGTGATCGAACGCGTTCGCCGTCCGCACTTCGGTGCGGACAGCCTGCGTCCGGTTCGGCTCGAGCGCTTCGCGGACGGGCGCGGCTGGCTCGCCGAGATCGCCCGCACGAGCTCGCTTCCGAAGCCGATCCGCCAGACGAACGTCTCGTTCTCGCGCGAGGGGACGATTCGCGGCCTGCACTACCACGAGCGCGGGCAGGACGACCTGTTCGTCTGCCTGCAGGGACGCGCGCGTGTGGTGGCGCTCAACCGCGAGACCGGCGAGACGTTCTGCGAGGACATCGGCGACGACAACTTCGCGGCGGTGTACATCCCGGGCAATCTCGCGCACGGCTTCGAGGCGTTGACCGACGTCTTGATGCTGTACCACGTCACCGAGGAGTACGACCCCGCCGACCCGGACGAGCACGAGTGGCCTTGGGACGACCCGCGCGTCGTCGAGCTGTGGAGCACGAAATCGCCGATCCTGTCGGAACGGGACGCGATCGAATCCTGATCACCGGAGCGGGCGGTCAGCTCGGCCGCGCGCTTCAGGAGGAGTTCGCCGCCGACGGTGCGCTCGCGCTGACGCGCGCCGACTGGGACGTCACACTGCCGCCGCCCGACGTCCGGCCCGCGCTCGTCCTCCATGCGGCCGCCTGGACGGATGTCGACGGCGCGGAGGATGACCCTCAGGAGGCGGCGGCCGTGAACGTCGGCGGCACGCGTCATGCAGCGGAGCTCGGCGCGCCGCTCGTCTACTACTCGACCGATTACGTCTTCGACGGTGCGAAGCGCGAGCCGTACGTCGAGTCCGATCCGCCGAGCCCGCTGTCCGCGTACGGCCGCACGAAGCTGCACGGCGAAGGCGCGGCCGGGGAGAGCGCGTGGATCGTGCGGACGTCCGGCCTCTTCGGCGAGCACGGGGGCAACTTCGTGAAGACGATGCTGCGCCTCGCGAAGGAGCGCGACGAGATCCACGTCGTCGACGACCAGCGCACCTCGCCGACGTACGTCCGCCATCTGGCTGCCGCGACGAGAGAGCTGCTCGATCGCTCGCACGGCATCTGGCATCTCGCCGCCGCAGGCGACTGCACCTGGGCCGACTTCGCGGAGGCGATCTTCGAGGAGGCAGGCGTCGGCGTGCGCGTCCGGCGCGTATCGAGCACCGAGCTGGGGCGTCCCGCAGCACGCCCTGCGTACTCGGTGCTCGGCAGCGAGAAGCATGCGCCGGAGCTACCGCACTGGCGCGACGGCCTACGCGCCTGTCTCGACCGGCTGCGGTAGCGCCGCGAGCTCGGGCTCGTGGCCGTCGTGCCGCGCGGCGCGTGTGTAGAGGCCGAGCGTCGGCAAGAGGAACAGCGAGCTCGTGGCGAGCGCTGCCGGGAGCGAGACGATGTTGCCGATCGCGCCGACGACCGGTCCTCCCGCCGCCTCGCCGATTGCGTCTGCCTGGTTCGCGATCGAGTTCACCGTGGCGCGCACGCTCGAGTCCTCGATGTTGCGGTTGACCCACGTGGCATAGACCGGAGAGACGAGCGTGCGTGCGAGCCCGAGCAGCCAGCGTGCGAGAACCGCGACGGCGAATGCGCCCGTCAACGCGAACAGGAGCCCCGCGGCGATCTCGAGCAAGGTGAGGCCGCACAACGTGCGCGCCATCGTCCCGACGCCCACCGCCGTCACCCGCTCGACGAGCAGGTTCGCGGCGAGCAACGCCAGGAGCGTTCCGCCGATCGACAGGACCGCGAACCACCACAGGGGATCGAAGCCGATGAACGACGGCACGCCGATGTCGCGCAGGAAGTGCGCCTCGGACAGACGATCGAAGCCCTCGCTCGCGGCGCCGACGAACACGGTCGCAGTGACGAGCAACAGCAGCACCGGCACGCGTCTCACCAGCCGAAAGCCCTTCGATGCGGTGTCGACCATCGCGCCCCGGCGCGAGCGCTCCCCGCGGGGCGCGGGCGTGTACCCGGTCTCCGGCATGAAGGCCAGCGCCACGACGCCCATCGCCGCGGTCACGGCCCCCGCGCCGTAGATGGCGGCACGGATGCTGACGGTCGCGATGGCGAAGCTTGCGAGGACGCCGACGATGCCCCCTGCGAGCGAAGCCTGCGAGCCGCGCACGAAGACCCGGCCGATGCCCTCGACGCCGACCTCGTCGGTGACCCACGCCTGGAAGGCGCCGCTCTCGAACGTTGCGCCGATGCCCCACACGACCCAGGCGACGAGGATCACTCCGAAGCTCGTCGTCGCGCCCGCCAGCGCCCACGCGGCGCCCTGCAGCAGCCAGGCTATGCCGAGCGACAGCCGGCGGCTGACGAGGTCGGCGATGACGCCCGTGGGGATCTCGAACACGAACACGGCGGCCTCCATGACCGTTCCCATCAGCACGAGCTGGAGCGGATCGAGCTTTGCCTCGCGCACGAGGTAGACGGCGACGACCACCCATGCGGGCAGCGCGAGGCAGAACCTCAGGAAGAGGTACAGGCGATATGCGCGAGCGCGTCTAGCCCGATCGCCCGAGCTTTCCATGCTTCTTCGCGTGTGGTTTGGCCCGAGGCGCCGCTTGCGGCGCCGCCCTCAGGCGCGCGTGCTTTGCGCGCGCGCCGTCTGAACTGACCGGTCGACACGTTTG
>Ga0075436_100002695_pt1 | contig 12219 bp, 6 predicted proteins | sample RhiMethybrSRZTD5_FD_75303 | JGI IMG/M metagenome (GOLD analysis project Ga0075436, IMG submission 75303) | Populus rhizosphere microbial communities from Tennessee, USA - Rhizosphere MetaG P. TD hybrid SRZTD5 | ecosystem: Host-associated > Plants > Roots > Rhizosphere > Soil | place: USA... | reverse complement strand
ACACAGGGCAAAGCCAACCCCGTGCAGGTGAGCGCGATCCTGAAGCGCAAGCTCGAGGCTAGTTCTTCCTGACGGCGGGCTTGGCCGCGGCTGCCGGCGTGGCCGCCGCCGGTTTGGCTTCGGCGGACTTGGCGTCGGCGGGCTTCGCTTCGGTCACGACCTCGCCGGGCCTCATCCCGCCCTTCAGCGCGACCCAGCGGCGCTTGTCGATATCGAACTTCACCTTCAGCGCCTCGATCTCGTTCTCGGATTTCGTGATCGAGCCTTCGAGCGAGGTGCGCTCGGTCTTCAGCCGGATGAGGTCGCCCGTGAGCTGCGGCGGCGCTTCCTTCGCCTTCGTCTTGCTCTTGCCGGCCTTGTAGAACTCGAGCTCCTCCTCGAGCTCCTTGGAGCGCTTGTCGATCGCCTTGATGCGGTCATGCGCCATGGCGATGCGGCTCTTGAGCGGCTCGATATTGCGGTCGCGCACGACGTCGAATTCCTTCTCGGTCGAGAAGGTATTGATGAGCGCCATGTCCTTGCGTTTCTGGTCCGCCTCGTCGCGGATCGCCGCCTTCGCGCGGTCGAAGTCCTCGCGGCGTTTGCGCAGCTGCTCCTCGGTCGGCGTGGGATCGATGGTGCGCAGGACCTTGCCGCTCGGCAGGATCTCGTACATCACGACGTTGGCGCAGCCCGGCGGCGGCACGTCGCCGATGTGGGTGACGCCGCGTTCGTCGACGCACTTGTAGGCGGCATTGGCCCACGGCGCGGCGAGCGCGGCGAGCAGGACCAGCGTTTTCTTCATCTTGATCTCCCTCATGCTTCCGGGCGGACTCCGTATTCCCGGCGGTAAGCCTCGATTTTCGCCACATTGTCGCGCATCTCGGCCCGGGCGCGAAGCGTGGCGAGCACATCCGCGAGCGTGGCGATCGCCGTCACCGGAACGCCGAAATCGCGCGTGAGCTCCTGGGTCGCGGAGAGCTCGCCCGCGCCGCGCTCCTGGCGATCGAGGGCGATCAGCACGCCGGCCGGAGTCGCCCCCGCCGCGCGGATCAGCTCCAGCGCTTCGCGCTTGGCGCCGCCGTCGGTGATGACGTCGTCGATGATCAAAACGCGCCCGCCGAGCTTTCCGCCGACAATCGCGCCCCCCTCGCCGTGGTCCTTCGCCTCCTTGCGGTTGAAGCGATACGGCACATTGTGGCCAAGCGCGGCGAGCGCGACCGCGGTTGCGGCCGCGAGCGTGATGCCCTTGTACGCCGGGCCGAAGAGCATGTCGTATTCGATGCCGGAGGCGAGTGCCGCGCGCGCGTAGAAGGTCGCGAGCTCACCGAGGCGCGCGCCGTCGGCGAAGAGGCCCGAGTTGAAGAAGTAAGGCGTGAGGCGGCCCGACTTCGTCCTGAACTCGCCGAACGTGAGCGCGCCGGTCCGCATCGCGAACTCCACGAACTCGCGCCGGAAATCGGTGCCGGCAGGCTGTGCGGGGGCGGCTGCGGCGCGCATCGGTCGATGGCGAGGTTACGATAGGCACCTATTCTATGCGCATCATCACCTGCAACGTGAACGGCCTGCGCTCGGCCGCCGCGAAGGGCTTCATGACGTGGGCGCAGCGCCAGAAGCCCGACGTCGCATGCCTGCAGGAGATCAAGGCGCAGGAGCGCGATCTTCCGGCGTCGCTCCTCGCGCCGCGCGGCCTGCACGCGTTCTTCCATCCCGCGGAGAAGCGCGGCTACAGCGGCGTGGCGATCTACGCGCGCAAGGAACCAGACAAGGCAATTCTCGGCCTTGGCATCAGGGAGATCGACGCGCAGGGCCGCTACCTCCAGCTCGACTTCGGCAGCTTGAGCGTGGTCTCCATGTACATGCCGTCGGGCACCATGGGCGAGGAGGCGCAGAAGCGCAAGTACAAGTTCATGGACGCATTCCTGCCGCGGCTCGAGGCGATGGCGAAATGCGGGCGCGAGTTCGTGCTCTGCGGCGACTGGAACATCGCGCACAAGGAAATCGACGTGAAGAACTGGAAGTCGAACCGCAAGACCACCGGCTTCCTTCCCGAGGAGCGCGAGTGGCTCACGCGCGTCTTCGAGCAGCACGGCTTCGTCGACGTCTTCCGCGTGCTCGACCCGAATCCCGACCGCTTCACGTGGTGGGTGCAGTGGGCGAACGCGCGCGAACGCAACATCGGCTGGCGCATCGACTACCAGATCGCCACGCCGGGCATCGCGAGGCTCGCGCGCAAGGCCGTGATCTACACCGGCAAGGTGTTCTCGGATCACGCGCCGGTGACGATCGATTACGACTACAAGCTCTAGCCGCCTTCGTCGAGCTGCGCGTTGAGGCGCAGCCATTCGAGCTCGAGGTCCTCGATCGAACGCGCGACTTCGGCGCGGCGCTTGAGCGTCGCTTCCAGCCGTTCGCGCCCCTCGGCGGCGTAGGCCTCGGAGGAGGCGAGCCAGGCGTCGGCTTCGAGTGCCTCGCCGCCCAGCGCCGCGAGCTCGGAGTCGATCGCGGCGATGCGCTTCTCGAGCGGCTTGCGCGTCTGCGAGCGTTTCCGCCGCTCCATCGCCTCCACGCGCCGCTCTTCCCTGCGCGTCGTCTTCGGCTCGGCCGGCCCGTCACTGCGCCTGCCGCGTGAGTGGTATTCGCGCGCCCATTCCTTGTAATCGTCGAGGCCGCCCTCGAAGGGCTGCACGCGCCCGTCGGCGACGAGCATCCACTGGTCGGTGGCCGCGGAGAGCAGGTGCCGATCGTGCGCGACGACGATGAGGCCGCCTTCGAAATCGACCAGCGCCTGGGCGAGCGACTCGCGCATCTCGATGTCGAGATGGTTCGTGGGCTCGTCGAGGAGCAGCAGGTTGGGACGCTGCCACACGATGAGGGCGAGGGCGAGCCGCGCCTTCTCGCCGCCCGAGAGGCTCGCGACTTTCTGCGACACCTGGTCGCCGCGGAAATCGAAGCCGCCGAGATAATCGCGGAAGAGCTGCTCGCGCTCGCCCGGCGCGAGCTTTTCCATGTGCCACAGCGGCGTCTCGTCGAGGCGCAGCTGGTCGACCTGGTGCTGCGCGAAGTAGCCGATGCGCAATCCCTGCGCGCGATGCAGCTTCCCGCTCTCGAGCGGGAGGTCGCCGACGATCGCCTTGAGGAGCGTCGATTTGCCCGCGCCATTCGGTCCCAGCAAGCCGATCGCATCGCCGGGCAGCACGGCCCATTCGATGCCCGAAAGAACCGGATCGCCGCCATAGCCGACGGCCGCTTCCTCGAGGCGGAAAAGCTGGCGCGGCTTCTCGGGCGGCGCACGGAATTCGAAGTGGAAAGGCGCGTCGACGTGCGCGGCGGCGATGCGCTCGAGCTTCTCCAGCGCCTTGATGCGGCTCTGCGCCTGGCGCGCCTTGGTCGCCTTCGCGCGGAAGCGCCGGATGAACGCCTCGAGGTGCGCGATCGCCTTCTGCTGCTTCTCGAATTGCGCCTGCTGGTGCCCGAGGCGCTCGGCGCGCTGCGTCTCGAACGCCGTGTAGTTGCCCGCGTAGGCATCGAGGCGCCGGTTCTCGATATGCACGACCTGCCCGACGATCGCGTCCAGGAACTCGCGATCGTGCGTGATGACGATCGCCGCGCCCGGAAAATCCTTGAGCCAGTCCTCGAGCCAGAGCACGGCGTCGAGATCGAGGTGGTTCGTCGGCTCGTCGAGGAGCAGGAGATCCGCGCGGCACATGAGGGCGCGCGCGAGGTTGAGCCGCATGCGCCAGCCGCCGGAGAATTCCGCGACCGGGCGCGACTGCGCTTCGTCGCGGAACCCGAGGCCCCAGAGCAGCGTTTGCGCGCGCGATCGGGCCTGGTAGCCGCCGATCTCGTCGTAGCGCGCGTGCAGGTGCCCGAGCCGCTCGCCGTCGTGCGCCGCCTCGGCTTCGGCGATGCCGCGCTCCACCTCGCGCAGCTCCGCGTCGCCGTCCATGACGAAGTCGAGCGCGGCGCGATCGAGCGCGGGCGTTTCCTGCGCCACGTGGGAGAGCACCCAACGCGGCGGCATCGACACCTCGCCCGTGTCGGCGTGAAGCTCGCCGCGAATCAGCGCGAAGAGGCTCGACTTGCCGCTGCCGTTGGCGCCGACGAGGCCCGCCTTCTGGCCGGGATGCAGCGTCATCGAAGCGCCTTCGAGCAGGCGACGCGCCGCGCGCGCGAGCGTCACATCGGAGATCCTGAGCACCCCTCTATGGTATGAGCACCGCCACCGGAGTGCCGGCGAAGAGCTCGGCGGCCGCGATGCCGCCGTCTTTTACCCGGTGGTCGCGGCGCGCGACGACGTCATGCAGGCGCTGGCCCTCTTCGAGGAACGCGAGGTCGATGCGCGTGTCGCCCCAGGTTTGCGCGCCGCACGGGAGATTTCCGGGAACAACGCCCATCGAGGCGATGAGGCGCGGCGCGATCGTGATCGCGGCGGCGCCCGCGTGGCGGCGCGCGTAGGCGACGAGGTGATCGGCGCGGACACCGCGCGTGCGCAGCGCCGCGTAATTACCGTGCAGGAAAAGCGCCTCGCGCTCCCGGCGCAGCTCAAGCAGCCGCCAGTAGAGGTAGAGCTTCGCGCGACCGTCCGCGAGCGACGAGAAAACCGCGCGCGCGCCTTCGGGCCCGCCCGCGCTCGCCTTGAGCTCCGCGAGCAGCGCGCGCCGCTTCGCGTAGTCGACCGCGCGCCGATTGTCGGGATCGACGAGCGAGAAATCCCAGATCTCGTTGCCCTGGTAGCAGTCGGGAACGCCGGGCGAGGTGAGCTTCACCGCCGTCATCGAGAGGCTGTTGAGATACCCGATCCACGCGACCGGCTCGACGGCCGCGCGCAGGTCGTCGAGGAACGCGTTCGCCGGGTGCTCGTCGAGGAGCGCCTTCACGAACGCCTCGGTTGCGGCTTCGTACGGCTCGTTCATGTTGGCCCAGCTCGTGTGCACCTTCGCCTCGCGAATCGCTTTCTGCATGTAGGCGCAGATGCGGCTGCGGTACTGCGCGAGCGCCGCGCCGCGCGCGCCGACGGGAAAGCTGCCGAGGAGCGTCTGGTAGAGCAGGTACTCGTCGTTGCGTCCCGGCGCCGGCGCCTCGTCCACGTCGGTCTTGCGGCGCGCGTTCATGCGGCGCCACTTCGCGAGCTGCAGCCGCCAGCCCGCCGCCATCTCGGAGATGACGTCGATGCGCGCGCGCACGTCCTCGGAGCGCTTGTTGTCGTGCGTGGAGGTCGCGAGCATCGTATGCGGCCAGTGCTTCGCGCGGTGCGCGCTCGCGCGGTGGAAGCGCGAGGCCGGCATGCCGAATTCGGACGGATCGCCGCCGACGTCGTTCAGGGACAGCAACCGGTTGTAGATGTAGAACGCCGTGTCCTCGACGCCCTTCGCCATCACGGGCGCGGAGAGCTGCTGGAACTTGCGCGCGAAGTGCCGGATCGCCGCCGCTTGCGCGGGCGTGCGCGCGGGCAGGTCGCAGGTGAGCGCGTCGCGGATGAAATCGAAGACGCCGACGTCCGCGGCGCGGCTCTGCGAGCGCGCCCGGGTCACCGCCCATTCGATGTGCGTGCGGTCGAGCGTGCGCGCCTCGTCGTCGATGTAGGTGCGGTACACGGGAAACGCCGCGATCACCTCCGCAAGGCCTTCGCGCAGCGTCGTGAAGGTGAAGTCGCGCGTCGCGCGGTCGGAGCGCGAGATGCGCGCGAGCCGGCTGGTGAGCACCGTGAGCTCGCTCGCGAGCGCGTTGCGCAGCACCGCGCGCCGCGTGCGCCGCGTGATCTCCTCGTACGGCGTGTCGTCGCGGATGAAGGCGCGGTAGACGCGCGTGATGCGTGTCTCCGCCGACGGATCGACGAAGAGCCCGTTCACGACGTTGGCGAAGCGGTAACCGGTCGTGCCGTGCACCGCCCAATCCTCGGGCACGCTCTCGAAAGGCGCGACGATCTTCTCCACGGCGACGTACACCGGCTTTCCGCACGCCTGCACCAGTCGCCGGAAATACGCCTTGGGATCGTAGAGCCCGTCGGGATGGTCGATGCGCAACGCGTCTACCGAACCCCCTTGCACAAGTGCCGCGACGAGCCGGTGTGTTGCCTCGAACACCGCGTCGTTTTCCTGGCGCAGCGCCGCGAGGTCGTTGATGTCGAAGAAGCGCCGGTAGTTGATCTCGTCCTGCGCGACGCGCCAGTAGGCGACGCGGAAGGCCTGCGCCTCGAGCAGCTCGTGCAGCGCGTCGAAGCTCGCCGGCTCTCCCGGATGACCGTTGAAGATCGACACGGCCTTGTCGATCGCCGCGGCGACCTGCGCGTTGGAGCGGACAAGGCGCGCGAGCCTTCCCTTGGCGACCTCCTGCGCGAGCGCGCGCTCGGCGATGCGCGAGCGCTCGCGGATCGTGCGCTTCGGCAATCGCTCGAGCGCCTCCGTGATCGAGCGCAGCGCCTGCGCGTGGTGCGGATCGGCGCCCAACTCCGCGAGGGCACGCACGGCGTGCGCGAGCACGCGCGGGTATTCGCCCGGGTCGATCGGCAGACGATGGCTGAAGTAGTCGACCGAGAAGGCGCCCGCCTCGCGGTCGAACGCGAGCACGAGCTTGCCGCCCTCGAGCTCGTGGCCGTACTGGTCGCCGAGGATCGGCACCAGCACGCGATTGGCGAGATGCTCGCTCGGCGGATGCCAGTCGATGTCGAAGAAATCCGCGAGCGCCGAAGCGGGGCCGTTTTCGAGCACGTCCTGCCACCACGCGTTGTCGCCGGCCAGCACCCCCATGTGGTTCGGAACGACGTCCATCATCTGCGCCATGCCGTGCTTGGCGAGGTCGGCCACGAACGCGTCGAAGTCCTCGCGCGTGCCGAGCTCGGGATTGAGCGACTCGTGGTCGATGATGTCGTAGCCGTGCTTGCTGCCCGGGCGCGCGCGCAGGTACGGCGAGCAATAGACGTGGCTGAAGCCGAGCTCGGCGAGGTACGGCACGAGCGCGCGCGCGTCGCGGAAGGTGAAGCCGCCGTGCAGCTGGACCCTGTAGGTCGCGCGCGGAATGCGTGCGCCTTCGATGCCCGGCGGCGCCTCGCGCCGCGCGGCACGGCCGCCGCGCAGCTGCGCGAGCTTCGCCGCGATGCGGCGCACGCGCTTGTCGCGCGGCCAGTCCTCGAGCGCGACCGGGAGCTTGCGGCGCCAGTTCGGATGCTCGCGCACCGTGCCGGGCAGGTTCGCCTGCGGTAGCACGCCCAGCACGTCCTCGATCTGCACCGCCATCACCGCCGACGGCGTCGACGCGATGTACGCCTGCACCGCGACCGCGGGATCGTCGTCGAACGGGCTCACGGCTTCGGCGAGCGCCGCGCGGCCGCGTTCGCGCGCTTCGCGCTCCTCGCGCGCATGTTGGGGATCGATGAGCTTCGCGTCCTCGCGCGCTTCGATGTCGGTCCCCGCGAGCCACCCTGCGAGCGTCGGCAGGTCGTGCGTCGACCACGCGACGAGCGCGCGCCGCGGATACGCGGACGGCGGCTTGAACGCGTCGCCGTCGCGCTCGAAGAGCAACAACCGGTACGAGAGCACGTCGGCCGCCTGCAACCGGCGGCAGAGATCGTCGGAGACGGTGCCCAGGTCCTCGCCGATCACGAGGCAGCGATGGCGCTGGCTCTCGAGCGCGAGGATGGCGAGAAGATCCTCGAGCGGATAACGCACGTACGCGCCCGCGGAGGGCTCCGCGCCTTCGGGGACCCAGAACAAGCGCTCGAGGCCCATGACGTGGTCGATGCGCAGCGCCCCCGCGCGCGCCATGTTCGCGCGCAGCGTCGCGATGAAAGGCGCATACGCGCTTTCGACGAGCCCGCGCGGCGAAAGCGGCGGCAATCCCCAGTTCTGGCCGCGAGGGCTGAAGGCGTCCGGCGGCGCGCCGACGGCCGCGCCGAGCGCGTAGAGGCTGCGATGGCTCCAGGCCTCGGATCCGTCGAGAGCGATCGAGACCGCGAGGTCGGCATAGAGCCCGATCGGCATCGCCGCTTCGCGCGCACGCGCCTGTGTCTCCGCGAGCTGCACGTCGGCCTGCCATTGCAGATACTCGTGCAGCGACACGCGCTCGGCATGGTCGGTCGCGAACTGGCGCACGGCCGCGGACGAAGGATCGCGATATTCCTCCGGCCACTTGGGCCACGGCATGCCGTGTATCTCGCGCAGCGCCTCGTGCAGCGCATGGCGCCGCAACGCCGCGCCGCGCGACTCGCGGAATTGCTGGAAGGCGCGCGCGCGGCGCGTGGCGGCCGCGGCGTGCTTCGCGAGGAAGCGCGCGTGCAGCGCTTCGAACATCGCGCGCTTCGCCGCGGCGACCGCCGCGTAGTCGATCGTCCCGGCGGCGCGCAGCTCCGCGCATTCGCGCGTCCACCGCGTCGCGACCTGCGGCATCTCCGCCGCCATCTCGGCGAAATCCGCCATCGCGGCGACGTCGATGTAGAGCGGGTTCAGGAAGAGCCGGCTCGTCGGGCTGTAGGGGCTCGCACGCTCGGGGTCGTGCAGCGAGAGCGCGTGCAGGGGATTGGTGCCGACGAACGCTGCGCCGCGCTCGGCCCAGGTTTCGCAGGCGTGGCGCAGGTCGGTGAAGTCGCCGATGCCGGCGTTGCGATGCGAGCGCAGGCCGTAGAGCTGCAACGTGCATCCCCACCAGCGGGCGCCCGCCGCGAGCGGGGGCGGGAGGTAGCAGGCGGCCGGAGCGACGATGAGGCTCGCCGTCGCCGTGACCGCGCCGTTCTCGAGAAGCTCGAGGCGGTGATAGCCCGTGGGCAGGTCCGGCGGCAGCCGCAGCGCCGAGGCCGACAGCGGATCCAGGCGTTCCTCGCGCCAGTCGCCGCTCTCTTCGACGATCCGCCACGCCAACGCGCGCGCGCGCGACGATTCCGGAAGTTGCAGGCGCACCTCGCGGCGCAGATCGCTCACGCGGCGCACGACGACGTGCGGCAAGCGCTCGGCGGCCCTCGCCCGCTCGTGCGCGTTCAGCGCTTCTTCCGGCGAGCGCGCGTCGACACCCATCGCGCCAAGGATCGCCACGAGCGTCGCCTCGGGGACCGCGTGCCACTCGCCCCAGACGTCGTGATAGCCCGGGTCGATGGCGTGAAGCGCGGCGAGCTTCTCGAGCGCGGCGTCCATCAGCGCGACTCCGGCGCCTCGAGCGTCCAGATGCCGCCCCACGGCGGCAACCCGCCGCCGATCGGGCAGTCGCCCTCGGCGTGCAGCAGCGTTCCGGACGCCGCCGGCATGGCTGCGGAAGCGCGCGCGCTCAGGTTCGCGCGCAGGTGCAGGCGCGAGCGATCGCCGAGCGTCCAGTCGACGGCGATCGCGCCGGCGTCCTGCGACGAGAAGCTCGCGGTGACGGGCCCGGCGGCGAAGCGCGCGAGGAGGTAGTCGCGGCGCAACGCGAGCAGCGCGCGGTGGCGCGCGAGCGCCGTCGAATGTCCGGTCTGCCCGAGCGAATCCCAATCGAGCTTGCTGCGCTCGAAAGTCGCGCGCGCGTTCGGATCGGGAATCTCGCCTGCCGCGCCGATGTCGGCGAATTCCTTGCGCCGGCCCTCGGTCACCGCGCGCGCGAGATCGCCCGCGAAATCGCAGAAATAGAGGAATGGCGTCGCCGCGTCGAACTCCTCGCCCATGAAGAGCATCGGCGTCGCCGGGGCGAGAAGCAGGATCGCGCTTGCGAGCCGCAGCGCCTGCGGATCGGCAAGCGCGCACAAGCGCTCGCCGAAGGCGCGGTTGCCGACCTGGTCGTGGTTCTGCAGGAAGTCGATGAAGGTCTCCGGGGCGAGATGCGCGCTCGGCTCGCCGCGCGGCGCCCGGCGATATCCGGAATGCTCGCCCTGGTACACGTAGCCTTCGGCGAGCGAGCGCGCGAGCTTGCGGCCGGGCTCGGCCGCGTAGTCGGCGCGGAAGCCGGCGTCTTCGCCGGTGAGGAGCACGCGCACGGCGTGGTGCCAGTCGTCGTTCCACTGCGCCGTCGCGTGCGCGCCGCGAGCGGGATCGAGCAGGCGCGCCTCGTTGCGTTCGTTCTCGAGCACCAGATGCACGTGGCGCTCACGTCCCGGGCCCGCGGCGATCGCCTCGGCGACCTCGGTCACGATGTGCTTCGCCGAATCGTCGGCGATCGCGTGCACCGCATCCAGGCGCAGGCCATCGAGGCGAAACTCCTCGATCCAGTAGAGCGCGTTGTGCACGAAGAAGGCGCGGACCGTCCCGGCGCCGGGGCCGTCGAAGTTGATCGCCGCGCCCCACGGCGTCTGGTGGCGCTCGTTGAAGAACTGCGGCGCGTAGCGCGCGAGAAAATTGCCGTCGGGGCCGAAATGGTTGTACACGACGTCGAGCAGCACCATCAGTCCGCGCGCGTGCGCCTCGACCACGAGACGCTTGAAGTCCTCGGGCGTGCCGTACGCCGCGTCGGGCGCGAACGGCAGCACGCCGTCATAGCCCCAGTTGCGCGCGCCCACGAAATCCGCGACCGGCATGATCTCGATCGCCGTGACTCCCACGTCGGCCAGGTGATCGAGCTTGTCGATGGCCGCGAGGAACGTGCCCGTGCGCGTGAAGGTGCCCATGTGCAGCTCGTACACGACCGCCTCGCGCCACGGACGGCCGCGCCAGCCGTCGTCGCGCCACTCGAAGGCGCGCGGATCGACGAGCGCGCTCGGTCCCTTCGCGTCGCGCGGATTGAAGCGCGAGGCCGGATCGGGAACCGGATCGCCGCCGTCGACGCGGAAAGCGTATGGCGTGCCGGGGCTCGCGCTCGGGACCGCCGCCTCGTGCCAGCCGCCGTCGAGCCGCGTCATCGGCAGGGACGCCGAGCCCAGGACGAGCTGCACGCCGCGGCAGGCCGGCGCCCAGAGGCGAAAACGGGCGGCGCCGTCGGCGAGCTCGGCGCCGAACGGCATGGCGTGCGCGTGCCTCATCCGCCGTGCGACTCGATTTCGCGCAAGAGCGCGAGCGACCGTCCCTGCAGCGGATAGGTGGCGCCGGGGCGCGCCATCTCCGCCGGCGGCGCGCCCGAAGGATAGGCGGTGTCGATCTCGGTGGCCCACGCGCGGCCCTCGATGACCGGAAGCGTGAAGTCGATCTTGTCGTTGTGCGCGTTGAAGAGCACCACGTAGCTCGCGTCGCGCAGCTGCCGCCCGCGCTCGTCGGTCTCCGGAAGCGCGCCGCCGTAGATCGCCATGCCGAGGCAGCGCGCGAACTCCTTGTGCCACTCCTCGGTCGTCATCTCCTGGCCGTCGGGCTTGAGCCACGCGACGTCCTTGCGCTCCTCCTCGACGATCGCGCCCTCGAAGAAATCGCGGCGGCGGAAGATCGGATGGTCCTTGCGCAGCCGGATCATGCGCTTGGCGAAATTGAGCAGCTCCCACTTCGGGCCGTCCCACGACCAGTCGTGCCAGGTGATCTCGTTGTCCTGGCAGTAGGCGTTGTTGTTGCCCGACTGCGTCCGGCTCACCTCGTCGCCGGCGAGCAGCATCGGCACGCCTTGCGAGAGGAAGAGAGTCGCGAGGAAGTTGCGCTTCTGCTGCTCGCGCAGCTTCAGCACCGCGGCCTCTTCCGTCGGCCCCTCGGCGCCGCAGTTCCACGAGAGGTTGTTGGAGGTGCCGTCGCGGTTCTCCTCGCCGTTCGCCTCGTTGTGCTTGTCGTTGTACGAGACGATGTCGTTCAGCGTGAAGCCGTCGTGCGCCGTCATGAAGTTGACGCTCGCCATCGGCCCGCGGTCGTTCGTGCCGTAGAGATCGTGCGATCCCGTGAGCCGCCGCGCGAAGTCGTCGATGAGGCCGCCGTCGCCTTTCCAGTAGGCGCGCATGGTGTCGCGATACTGGTCGTTCCACTCGCCCCAGCCCGGCGGGAAGTGGCCCACCTGGTAGCCGCCTTCGCCAAGATCCCACGGCTCCGCGATGAGAAGGGTGCGCGACAGCACCGGGTCCTGGCGCAGCACCGCGAAGAAGCGGCTGTTGGCGTCGAACGCCGGATTCTCGCGCGCGAGAGTCGTGGCGAGATCGAAGCGGAAGCCGTCGACGTGCATCTCGGTGGCCCAGTAGCGCAGCGAATCGAGCACCACCTGCAGGACGCGCGGGTTGCGCAGGTCGAGCGTGTTGCCGCAGCCCGTGAAGTCGACGTTGAAGCGCTTGTCGTCGGCGAGCCGGTAGTACTCGAGGTTGTCGATGCCGCGGAAGCAGAGCGTCGGGCCTTTCTCGTTGCCCTCGCCCGTGTGGTTGAAGACGACGTCGAGGATCACCTCGAAGCC
>Ga0075436_100002692_pt1 | contig 12223 bp, 18 predicted proteins | sample RhiMethybrSRZTD5_FD_75303 | JGI IMG/M metagenome (GOLD analysis project Ga0075436, IMG submission 75303) | Populus rhizosphere microbial communities from Tennessee, USA - Rhizosphere MetaG P. TD hybrid SRZTD5 | ecosystem: Host-associated > Plants > Roots > Rhizosphere > Soil | place: USA... | reverse complement strand
GACGCCAGGAACGCGATCACGGCCGCGATCTCCCCGGCGTGGCCGGGCCGCTCCATCGGGATGCCGGGCCGCTCGATCGTGTCGGGGTCCACGTCCTCGTTCCCGGTCATCGGCGTCGCGATCTCGCCCGGCGCCACCGAGTTCACCGTGATCCCGTGCTCCGCCAGCTCGAGCGCCATCACCTTCGTCAGCATGCCGAGGCCGCCCTTCGCGGCGCAGTAGGCGGCCGAGCCGCGCAGCGGGACATGCTCGTGCACCGAGGTGACGTTCACGATCCGGCCGCCCCGGCCCTGGTCGATCATGCGCCGGGCGGCTCGCTGCCCGCACAGGAATGCGCCGTTCAGGTCGACGTCCAGCACCGATTGCCACGAGTCCCAGTCGGCGTCCACGAATCGCGAGCTGGCGCCGGCCCCGGCGCAGTTCACGAGCACGTCGATCCCGCCCAGCGCCTCGCACAGCTCGTCGAAATGGTCGGCGGCTTCCGGCAGCGACGTGAGGTCGAGCCTGCGCACCTCGGCCCGCCGGCCCAGATCGGCGATCTCGCGGGCCGTGCCGCGTGCGCCCTCCTCGTCGGAGTGCCAGGTCACGCCGACGTCGAACCCGTCCTGCGCGAGGGCGACCGCAGCGGCGCGGCCGATGCCCGAGTCGGAGCCCGTGACGACGGCGGAGGCCATGCGCCGCCGTGTACCCGAGCATCGGAGGGGGCAAACCCCGAGGTTCCGGTGGCCGCTCGCTCCCGCCTAGCCGGCCGGCGACCGCCGGTCGAGCTCGGCCTCGAGCTCTTCGAGCCGCTCGAGATCGGCTTCGTCGAGATAGCCGAGCGCGTGCCGGTGGCGGGCGTCGCGCTCGACGCGCTGCACGGGAAGGGGCGGCGCCGGCGGACGCCGCGACCCCAGCGCCCACGGCCGCTTCGGCGGCAGGACGGGGAGCCCCCCCGGGCGTGCGCGCGTGCGCGGGCGGTCGGGCGCGCCGGCCGGCTCGACCGACGCGCCGGTGCCCTTCGTCCATGTCCGCAGCTGCCAGCGTTGCGCCATGGCTGAATTGTATGAAGGCCGCTAGGCGGCCGGCTCGACGACGCGCGTCATCACCCAGCGGTGCTTGCCGATCTTGCGGTCGCGGGCGAAGCCGAGCTTCTCGTACGTCGACAGCGCGCCGTTGAAGAGGAAGCCGGCCGGCACAGACGCGGCGTCCTCCGGATATCCCTCGACGGTGCCCCCGCCGAGGCCGGCGATCAGCTCGAGCGCGCCCTCGAGCGCAGCGGAGGCGACGCCCTGGCGGCGGTTCCCCTTGCCCACGTAGCAGCAGGCGATCCGCCAGTCCGGCGGCGACCCCTTCTGGCTCTTCTGGTACGCGGCCCGGCTCTTGATCCGCGGCAGGTCCTCCGGCGGACCGAACTGGCACCAGCCCAGGCAGTCGTCGCCGTCGAAGACGAGCGCGGCGTGTGCTCTGCCGGCCCGGACGAGCTCGTGCTTGCAGTCGCGGTTGGCCTCGGCCGACTCCCGATCGACGCCCTCGGCGTGGAACCCCATGCACCAGCAACCGCCGAAGACCCCGTTGTTCCGCTCGACCAGATCGGCGAACGCGGGCCACGTCGACTCGTCGAGCGCTTTGATCGTGTAGGGCATGCCCGAAGGATGCCAACCCGGCGCCGCGGTCAGTCGAGGTAGCGCACGAATTCCGCAGCAGGCAGCCGCTCGGGCGGCGGCGCCTCTCGCGCCGCCGGTCCGAGGTGCAGGAGGCCCAGCACGCGCTCGTCGTCCGGCACGCCGACCGCCTCCCGGCCCGCCGGCGTGCGCAGCACCGCGGGCGTCCGCCAGTAGCCGGCCAGCCCGCGCACGTGCGCGGCGGTGAGGACGATGAAGCAGGCGCAGGCGGCCGCGCACAGGTCTTCCTGGTCGGCGACGGGATCGGGTTGACGCACGACCGACGCGACGATGAGGGTCGGCGCCCGCTCGAGCTTGACGCCGCCGTCGTCGGAGGCCGCCTTCAGCGCCGCGAGCGCCCGCGGCCCGACGACGCGGAACCGCCAGGGCTGCGTGAGATGGTGGTTCGGCGCCCACCGCGCCAGGTCGAACAGCTCGTCGAGCGTCGTCCGTGGCACCGGCTCGCGGCCGAACACCTTGTGGGTGCGACGGGAGCGGACGGCGGCGTCGAAGGGCAGCGGGGCGGTGGGCTCGGGCACGAGACACGGCAGTGTAGGCGGCGTCGGTGGAGGTCTGGCCGGCTTGACGTATGTATCACCGTGATATATCTTGACGAGATATGGAACCCACACAGGCCACCTGGGCGATCCTCGGGCTGATCGCCCAGAAGCCGCGCAGCGGCTACGACCTCAAGCGGGCGATCGATCGCACGATCCGCCATTTCTGGGCCGCCAGCTACGGCCAGATCTATCCCGATCTGCGCCGGCTCGAGGCCGCGGGCTGGATCGCCGGCGACGACGCGCCCCGCGGCGGCCGAGCCCGCCGCATCTACCGGATCACCCCCGCGGGGTCGGCGGCGCTCGACGGCTGGCTCGCCGGCGCGGACACGCGGGTCGAGCTGCGCGACGAGTCCCTCCTGCGCCTCTTCTTCTCGGACACCCTGCCCCGCGACCGCGGTCTCGGCCTGCTCGCCGCCCGCCGGGAGGGCTACCGGCAGATGCTCGAGTACCTGCGCGGCCTCGACGACGGCCTCGGCCCCGACCCGCCGTTCGTCGATCTCGTCTACCGCTGGGCGCTCGACTACTGCGAATGGGGCGTCGCCTGGTGCGACCGCGAGCTGGAGCGCCTGGCCCGGGCGGCATGACCGACCTGCCCGAACCGACCTGGCGGCTGGTCCTCTCGCGCGGGCTGCCGACCTTCGCGCTCGAGGGCGTCCTGCCGGTGCTGGTCTTCTACGTCGTGCTGCGCGCCGGCAGCCTGCCCGCCGCGATCGTGGCCTCGAGCATCGCGGCCGGCGCGGTCGTCTGCCTGCAGCACCGGCGCGGCCAGGACATTGCGCTTGCTGCGGCCACGTTCGTCTTCATCGTCGTGCAGTCTGTGGTCGGCCTGGCCGCCCACAGCGCCACGGTCTACCTGGCCCAGCCCGTCGTCCTGGGCGCCTGCTGGGGGATCGCGTTCCTGGTCTCGGCGGCGATCGGCAAGCCGCTCGTGGGCGCGTTCGCCCGGGCCTGGTACCCGTTCCCCGAGGAGTTCCGCGCCGGCCGGGCCTATCGCCGCGAGTTCGGGATGCAGTCGGTTGTCTGGGGCGTCTACTGCCTGGCCGCGGCCGCGTTACGCCTGGGCGCGCTCCTCGTGAGCGGCGTCGGCGGCCTGGTCGTGGTCTCGCTCGCGCTCGGCGCGCCCGCCCAGATCGCGCTCGTGGTCTGGTGCCTGTGGCACGCGCGGCGGGCGCTCACGGGCGACGCTCAGATGAGCAACAGCGTGAGGCTGTACACCGCGTCGTCGCTGGACGTCTCGCCGCAGAAGAGGTAGAGGACGCCTTCGGGGATCGTCGCCTTCTTGACGAGCTGGACGCCGAACGTGGGCGCCTGCTGGGTGCCGTCCGGGAGCGTCCACGAGCCGGTCGCCTCGCCGTCGTTCAGGTCGAGGGTGAGCTCGATCGGGAAGCTCGCCGGGGCGCCGCCGGCCGGGTCGAACATCTGCGCGGTCGTGCCAGTGTTGCTCTTGATCACGCCCCGCGCCCCGCCGGCGGTGAAGAGGCTGATGTCGCCGCCGCCGAGGAAGGAGTCGGTGAACACGTCGTCCGTCAGCCGGCTGGCGAGGAACGAGATGCCCTCGTTGGTGCCGGGGCTGATGTAGTCGTACACCTCGACCAGTGCCTGGCGGGTGGCGTGATGCTCGGATCGTTCGCTCGGCATCCTGCGCTCCTTCGGTTTCGGACCGGCCCGTCCCACCTGCGCCGGGACGGACGATACCGGGTTTGACGGGCCGGCGACCCGCGGCGTAGGGTGGCTGCGACGACGTTCTCGCGATGGGGGTGGCATCCGATGACGATCGACTTCGATCCCGGCTATGGCGACGAGCCGTGGGCCGGGCTGTGCCGCGGCTACCCCGGCGCGGACGTGTATCCCGCGTCCGACTTCCGGGTCGAGTGGGGGCCGCTCTTCCACCGCGGCCGCCTCGACGGCAGCGCCCGGGTGCTCCTGATCGGCCAGGACCCCGCCCAGCACGAGGCGATCACACGCCGGATCCTGGTCGGCGAGGCCGGCCAGCGTACCCAGGGCTTCCTGGCCAAGCTCGGGATCACGCGAAGCTACGTGATGGTCAACACCTACCTGTACAGCGTCTACGGCCAGGGCGGGGCCAACGCCCACATCTCCGACCAGGCGATCTCGGACTACCGCCAGGCCTGGCTGAACGCCATCGTCGGCGCCAACCAGCTCGAGGCGATCGTGACCCTCGGCTCGCTGGCCGACACGGCATACCACCACTGGCTCCCCCACGCCCCTTCCGGAACGGCCTCGATCCCCTACCGGCACATCACCCATCCGACCGCGCCCAACTCGGGCGCCGCGGCCGGCGGCAACTACAACGCGCTCGTGCAGGCGATGCTCGCCAACTGGAACTCGGCCCTCCAGGCGCTCCATCCCAGGATCGGCCACCCGGACGTCGTGACGCCGCTCCACCTCTACGGCACCGCGTTCCAGCCGGGCGACGACGTCGAGATCCCCGCCGCCGACCTCCCCGCCGGCCTCCCGGAGTGGATGCGCAGCCTGGAGAACTGGGCCGAGCGCTCGGGCAGCAGCAGCGACGCCAAGCGGGCGACGATCGTGGTCACCGTGCCGACGGATGCGCGGGCCTGGGATCAGCCCGGTTGACGGCTTCTGTAACGATCGTTACCATCACGGGTTCACGGTCGGGCTGGGCAAAGGATGTGGGTGTGGGACTCGTCCGAGCGCTCATCGTCTCTGACGTGCGGATCTATCGCGAAGGCGTCACCGCAGCGCTTCGCGCCGACCCCGGGATCGAGGTCGTCGGCGTCGCCGCGCATACCAACGAGGCGACCCACCGGGTGGCGTCGACGAGCCCCACGGTCGCGCTCATGGATGCCCGAATGCCCGACGGCGCCGACGTGGTGAGGGCCCTGCGCGCCGTGAACGACGAGCTGCAGATCGTCGGCCTCGGAGCGCACGACGACCTCATCCCGATGTGCGTGGAGGCCGGGATCGACGACTATCTCCCGCCCGAGGCGTCGCCGGCCGACATCCGCCGCACCGTGTCGAGCCTGCCCTGCGAACATGACGAGCCCGCGGACGACGGACACGACGGCGACGGGACGCCGTTCACGCGCCGGGAGCTCCAGGTGCTGAACCTGCTGCGCCGCGGGCAGACCAACAAGGAGATCGCCGCGACGCTCTACATCGCCGAGTCGACGGCGAAGAACCACGTGCACAGCATCCTCCAGAAGGCGCGCCTGCGCCGGCGATCGCAGGTGTTCGCAATCGCAGACCTGGCGCCGGAGCCTGAACCGAACGGCCCGGACCCAACCGCCCGGTAAGCCGAACGCTTCGCATCGGAGATCGTCCGAATCCAGCCCATGGTGTCCTTGTCCGGCGTGGGTTGCCGGTGGGATCGTGGATCCCGCACTCGCGGGTCTCGGGGGTGTTCGAGGCCGAGACGGACGACGGAAGGAGCATCGATCATGAGCGTTCCCGCTACCGGAGACATCCAGTTCGTGCCGCCTGGCGGCGCGAAACTCACGGTCGACAGCGTCACCGACCCCGGCGGCGCGCCCGCCGACGTGCTCGACGTCGATCTCGGCTTCACGGTGAGCGGCACCGTCACCCTGCCCAACTGGCTGGCCGGAACGGCCACCGTGTGCATCTGGGCCGACGAGCAAGGCGGCGCCATCGACAAGGCGCTGTCCCCCTGCGCAACGATCACGCTGACGCCTTCGACGACCGAGCCGAACCCGAAGGTGTACCACTGGACGATCAACTTCGGGGGGAGCGTCCTGCCCGATCCGTCCAGCGGGTCGCAGATCTACCACCTGCTGGCCAAGTTCATGTACGAGGGCCAGGCGACGGACATCGCGGGGTTCGCGGACATGGGCCTCTACCTCATCAACTGAGCGAGACGGCCGGTCTGCCGGCGCTCCGGCCACCGGGGCGCCGGCGGGCTCGCATCCCCTGGGGGTCCCCATGGCGTCACGCCGCACGCAGACACTGCCGCCGCCCGAACAAGGGGGCGACAACTTGACCCGGATCTCCGGGGTCGGGCCGGTCGTCGCCGGCCGCCTCGCCGAGGCCGGGATTCGAACGTACCGTGGCATCGCGGATGCGACACCCGAGGAGCTCGCCGCGGCGCTGGTCGGCCTCCCGGGTTGCTCGGCAGACCGGATCCGTTCGGCGGACTGGATCGGACAGGCACGGCGCTTCGCCGCCGCCCGGGCACCCGCTCGACCGTCGGCTGGGGCGGAACCGCGACGTGGACGGCCGGTCGTCGACGAGCCGCCGCCGCATGACACGCCGTTCCTGCAGGTTGTGCGGCTCGGGCGTGCGCGTATGAGGCCGGCCCACGATCCCTCGCGGAGCGACCGGCCAACGACGGTGGGGCTGGAGCTCCGGCGTGGGCCGGTGGCGGCGCCGGCACCGCACCTCGCGTACACGGCCGCGATCGCGGCCCGCCGGCTCGACGGCGACGGCGAGACGCCGATCGTGCGCCTCGGAGGTGTCGTGCACGTCGATCGGGGCGTCTCGCACTCGGCCGCCGGGCCGCCGCTGGAGCCCGGGCTCTATCGGCTCGTTGCGGACATCGAGCTCCGACCAGCCCCCCACGACCCGACCGACCCGCCGCTCTGGCGGCATGCGGCGTCAGGTGACCTCATCCAGGTCGTCACACCCGCCGGTGCGACGCGGCCACGGAACGGCTCGGCGGCGAAGCCTCACCCCGCCGCCAAACGGCTACTGGACGAAGGTGTGATCAGCGAGGCCGAGTACGCCGACCTGCAGGCGCCGGCCGCGTCATGACGGCTCGGTGAGCGAGACGCCCGCCTCCATGTCGGACCACGGTCCGATGTGGGCACCCCCCTCGAGCTGATCGGGCGTCCAGCGCCCCTCGTGTTCCGGGAGGTAGCGCTCGAGCGAGAGGCGTTCCTTCCGCGACCCTCGCCACCCGTCCGCGCGGGCGTCCTCGGCCCGCTGGAGGCTGGCCACCCGGTTGCGCAGCCACGCCTCTTCGGCGAGCTCGAGGCGCTTGCCGGGCCAGAGCGTCAAGTTCATCGAATGTATCTCCTCGTTCGGTTCCCGGTCCCAGGTTTCCAGGATCTGGGTATCCCCGAATCCATCGTACGGGTGGTTCGCGCGACGTGCGACGCGACTCAATTCACGTCAGGTACCCAAGGGCGCAGAATACGGATCGGCCCGGACGTCGCGTGATCTGCGTCAACGCTCGCAATCCAGCGCCAGGCAGCCGAAGGGCTAATCGCATCGTGTCGAAGACGGTCGCGAGCCAGCTGACCAGGTCCGCGATCTGTGCGGCGTGACCGGCCCGGCGTCTACTCGACGATCGTCACGGGACTGTGGGCATGGTGGGCGACCCGCGCAGCTCGGCGACACCGCGGATGTCCACGCAGTACCTGCCGTCGCGTTCGACGATGACGACGAGCACCGCGTCACAGCTCCGGCAGCGCACCACCAGCCCGGGCCCGCGCAGGTAGACGGCCGTCTCCGCGAGCGGCCCGCGGGCGCCGCAGCCGCCGCACGTCGAAACGACGAGGGTCATGTCGCCGCCGAATGCGGCCGAGAGCGTGCCTGCGATCGCGTTTCCGTCCAGCATCGATCCCTCCTATCTGCCGGTCGGCCCGAAACGCTCGGTGCGGATCCGCCCCGGCTCATGACCGAGCGACACCAGGGCGTCGGCCGCAACCTCGACGAACGCCGTCGGGCCGCAGACGTAGACGAGCGGCCGGTCGGCCGGCGCCCAAGCCGCGTCGGCGATCAGGTCCCGATCGACGCGGCGATCGTAGCCGTCCCATCCGTCCGGCTGTTCCCGGGTCAGGGCGAAACGGACGTCGACACCCGGCTCCTGCGCCGCTGCCAGGAGCTCGTCCTTGTAGATCACCTCGGCAAGCGTGCGGGCCGAGTAGAGCAGCCGCACTGGCACCGCGCCGGCCGTTGCAACCCGGTGGCGGAGCATCGCCCGCAACGGCACGATCCCGGACCCACCGCCGATGAGCATCAGCGGGCCGCCGAACGATCCATCCCAGACGAAGTAGCCGCCGATCGGCCCGCGGAGCTCCAGCTCGTCCGCCGCGCGCAGCTCGCCGGCCAGGTAGGAGGACACCTCGCCGTCGTCCAGCCGCTCCACGGTCAGAACGAGGGCGTCGTCGTCGGGGGCCGACGCGATCGAGTAGCTGCGCTGCGCCTGGTATCCGTCCTCCGCCGTCAGCCGCACGTCGACATGCTGGCCGGCGCGGTGTCCCGGCCAGCCCGGGACCCCGAGGACGATGCTCACCGTCCGGTCGGTCTCGGCCAGCACGTCCACCACGGTGGCGATCGACCAGTTCAATCGCCCGCGTAGCGCTGCTCGCGCCAGGGATCGCCGTAATTGTGGTAGCCGTAGCCCTCCCAGAACCCGGGCTCGTCGTCCAGGCGCAGCTCGATGCCTCGCACCCACTTCGCGCTCTTCCAGAAGTAGAGGTGCGGGACGAGCAGCCGGACGGGGCCACCGTGCTCCGGGTCGAGCGGATCGCCGTCGTAGCCGTACGCCAGCCACGCCCGGCCACCGGTGATGTCCTCCAGCGGCAGGTTGGTGGTGTACCCGCCGTCGCAGTACACCAGCACGTGCTCTGCCGCCGTCTCGACGCCCTCGAGCAGCGTGTCCAGGGAGACCCCGGCCCAGTCGGTGTCGAGCTTCGACCACTTCGTGACACAGTGGATGTCGACCGTGACGTCCTCGCGCGGGAGCGCCTGGAGCTCGGCCCAGCTCCAGCTGCGCGGCTCGTCGACCTGCCCGCGGATCGAGAACGTCCAGTCGTCCGGCGACACGCGAGGAGTCGGACCGGCCGACAGAACGGGGAAATCGGACGTGAGGTACTGGCCCGGTGGCACCCGGGACGGGTCACCCTGCTCGCGGCCACGCCCGTGGAACCCGCGCGAGATGTGCATGCAAACCCCCTCCGTGCGACGAGCTATGAGGGTACTGAACCGGGCCGGCGCCTGCAGGCGCGGGCCCGGTTCGGGTTCCACCTGTCAGGCGGTCGCGCTGGTCATGCGGACGGCGACCTGGTACTTGCCGACCGACGCGCGGGTGCCGGGCGTCTCCTCAGGAGACATCGCGTTCAGCGTCCGGTCGGCGGTGCGGTAGTCGTCCTCGTTCTCGAAGAAGAGGATCGCGAGCGCAGAACCCGCCTGTGCGTCGTGAAGCAGGAGCATCTCGCTGGCCGGGAGGTCGTCCGGCCGCGGCTCGCTGGCCATCCGCTGCCGCAGCTCGGCAACGCGTTCCTCGGTGACGCCGTCGAACGAAACCACTCGTGCCAATGCCATTGCTGCAACCTCCTCTGCTCGGGGACGGGTCTCGCATCGTCTGCCCGCAGGCTCGATCGTTACACCTCGCTCTAGGCGACGACGACGAAGTCTTCGCCCTCGACGCGGCCCTGCTCGCGGGCGAGCTCGCGCAGGCGGGCCCGGGCCGCCTCCCCCGCCACGGCGCCGAGCACGACGCCGTCGCGCGGGCCGGCGTCGTGGGCGACGACCGGGATCCCGTAGATCGTCCTGCCGATCTTGCGTTCGTCGACGTCGACGAACGCGGCGATGGCAACCCCGGCGTCGAGCAGCGTCCGCGCGTGCAGCTTGCCCACGGGCCCCGATCCCCAGACGACGGCCGGCCGCCCCCGCAGCACGTGCCGGTGCAGGTAGTGGACGCGGCACCGGGCGAATGCCGTGAGCGAGTAGCGCTCGTCGGTTCGCGCGAGCCGGGCGGGATGGTCGCGCCAGTCGAGAACGACCTCCTCCACGTTGCGGAACCGGCCGCCCGCGGCCCAGAGGCGGAGCACGAGGTCGTAGTCCTCCGGCCAGCCGACCTGGCGGTACGAGATCGCGCTCACGCGCGCGAAGAGCGTGGGATGGCCGATCGGGCACTCGACGAACACGTCGCGCCGGGCGCGCTCGACCGTGGTCAGCGAGTTCAGCCAGCGCTCGTACCGGCGCAGGCCGTCGGTCGCCTCGGGGAAGTATTCAACCCCGCCGCCGCACGCGTCCAGCCCCTCCTCCTCGAGCGCGGCCAGCTGCACTTCGAGCCGGTGCGGCCGGGCGACGTCGTCGCCGCCCATCGCGGCGACGTACGCGCCGCGGGCCTCGGCACAGGCGCGTTGCGACGCCGCGACGAATCCCTGCGGCTCCTGGCGCACGGCGCGGAACCGCCGGTCGCGCCGCGCCCAGGCCTCGGCGATGTCGCCGGACGAGTCCCGCGAGCCGTCGTCGACGACGATCACCTCGAGCTGCTCGTGCGTCTGCGCGGCGAGCGAGCCGAGTGCCTCGTCCAGATAGGCCTCGCCGTCGCGCACCGGGACGAGCACGGAGACGAGTGTCGAAGGGTGCGATCGTGCCGGTTTCACGGAGCCAGGTTATGCGTACCGCGGGCCGCGGCCGGTGGCCGAACGGGCGAGCCGGCTCGTCGGCCGGCTCGCCCGTGGCTGAGCCGCGGGGCACGCGAGCCGGTTGGAGCTCAGCACGAACGCGACGGCCGCACACCGGGTCAGACGATCCATCGGCCGCTCTCCTGAACGACCGTGCCGTCAAGCTCGATGCGGCCGCCGGGGCGCATGTCCTTCACGATGTCCCAGTGGATGGCCGACTCGTTCGTGCCGCCCATGTCGGCGAACCCGAAGCCGAGCGCGAGGTGGACGGTTCCGTCGATCTTCTCGTCGAAGTAGACGTTGCCCATGTACCGGGTGATCCCCGGATTGCAGCCGATCCCGAGCTCGCCGATGCGGCGCGCGCCGGCGTCCGTCTCGAGCGTCTGCAACAGGAACTCCTCCCCGCTGTCCGCCGACGCATCGACGACACGGCCGGCGGAGAAGCGCAGGCGGACGCCCCTCATCTCGCGACCGGCCCAGACCGACGGGAACTCGGTGAAGGCGATCGTCCCCTCCGCCGACGTCTCGACGGGACACCCGAAGAACTCCCCGCCGGGCATGTTGCCCATGCCGGCGTCCACCTCCATCCGGCGGCCGGCGAGCGACAGGCGCAGATCGGTGCCCTCGCCGACGATCCGCACCTCGTCGCACGCGTCGAACAGGTCGGCGTAGCGCTGCAGCCGGGCATGCTCCGCCTCCCAGTCGAGCAGCACCGACCCGTACAGGAACTCCTCGAACGCGGCGAGCGTCATCCCGGCCTCCTGCGCCAGCGCCGCGGTCGGGTACCAGCACATCACCCACGGGAAGGTCGCGGCGTTCACGCGCTCGAGCGCCGGTCGGTACGCACGGCTGACCGCGCTCGTCCGCTCCGGCGGGATATCGCTGCCGTCTCGGGTGTTCTCCGGCGCCGAGACGGCGATCAGTGCATCGCAGGTGTTGAGCACGTGCAGGTCGAGCGGCGCCGGCGCCTGGATCAGCTCGAGCGGCGCGGTGCGCAGCCACTCGCGGTGATACACCAGCCCGCCGCCGAACGTCAGGCGCAGCAGCGGGTATGCGCCGCGGCGGCCGAGGCGGCGCATGATCTCCTCGAGCAGAGGCCGGGCGGCGGGCATGCCCCACACGAGCACCTGCCAGCCCGGCTCCACGCGGGTGCAGGTATCCACCAGCAACGTCGCATAGCGCTCGATGCGCGGGTCGGCCACCGGCGGACAGTACTGCGCTACAGCCGGAGCGCGGCGGCCGAACGGGCGGCGCCGAGGAGCGGGAGATGGAACGCCCGCTCGACGCCGGCGAGCGCGTCGTAGGCGTTCAGCGTCCGGCCGTCGGCCCGGCGAGGGACGCCGTGGCCCACCAGCACCGCGTACACATGCCCGCCGCCGTTGGTCGTGTCGGGGTTGCCCGTGTCGTAGGTGATGAACACGTGAGCGCCCTGGCGCAACCATGCCGGGACATGCCCGGCCAGCCAGCGGTCGCCGGCGGGCGGCGGGCAGTCGTGGTCGTCGTTGCACATGTTCGGGGTCACCCAGAGGAACGCAGGCAGCCGGCCGGGCTCGACGGCGGTGACACGGTTGCAGAGCGATGTCTCGGCCACGTCGGCGAAGAGCAGAGGCGCGACGTGGCGCAGGGCGTAGTTCGGCGCAGTGGGCACGAGCGAGCAGTGACC
>Ga0075436_100002691_pt1 | contig 12226 bp, 8 predicted proteins | sample RhiMethybrSRZTD5_FD_75303 | JGI IMG/M metagenome (GOLD analysis project Ga0075436, IMG submission 75303) | Populus rhizosphere microbial communities from Tennessee, USA - Rhizosphere MetaG P. TD hybrid SRZTD5 | ecosystem: Host-associated > Plants > Roots > Rhizosphere > Soil | place: USA... | reverse complement strand
TCCAGTTCCCCGTTTTTCGCGAAAGACTGGCGGACAATCAGCCAGCGCTGGCGGGCGGGGGTAAGGTAGGGGTCGGAGCGCGCTACCTGCTCTTCGGTGGCGAGACGCACCGCTACGCCGTGTCACTATTCGGAATTGTGGAGCCTGCGACCGGTCGCAAACAGTTGGTAGGAGATGGGTCGGAGCTGCGCGGTGGCATCTTCGCTGATCGGGGCGTTGGTAACCACATCGTGCTTCATTCAAACATAGACTGGGGCACTACGGTTGGTGGCTTGTCGCAAAGGCGGCCCGTATTGGAATATCACGATGCCATGGTATGGTCGACGATTTCCCGTGTCGTACCCGTTTTCGAACTGGTCGGCGACACGAATACGGCTACTGGCAAAACCGAGCTAGCGCTGCAACCCGAAGTAATCTATCGAAGCTGCACACACGTTGAGCTGAAGTTTGGTTTTCCCATAGGTTTAACCTCATCCTCTCCTGGGATCGGCATCCGCGCCCAACTTGCTATTCTATGGGACCGCTAGTCATCGTGTGTGATGACTCTTACCCTGCTAATGGGTCTGGCTTCATCACTGTGACCCTCGGCTGGACCGTGAGGAATACGGGTCTGTACCCGATCTGCCGTGTCTTGGTTTAACTTCTTTTTCTTCCGGCGCGACGTGCTTCCGCGACACTCGCAGTCACAGGCTGGAGAACAGAGCCGCGGAATTTGATTTCCAATTCTTCACACGCGCCAGCGGACGAGACGGCGCATTAAGGTTCCTGGCCTCCCACACATTCAACTCAGACCATGTCCGAGCGAAGCGTCAAAGGGTGAGCTCGTCCATCCGCACGCCCACCTGCCGGCGGTATGCAATCCGATCCCTGAGAACAAATACAACCCGGCCGATGATGGCGCCGAACACGATTCCTATGAATGCGTAAGCCATTTTCTTGCTCCTGTCCGGGCGGGCCATGAGACCGCCGATTCTATCTGAAACCTCCGACCGGGCCGTAGCCGGTCTCGCCCGGATCGCAGCGCGCTCGTCAGGGAGTTCACTCATCGCCTCCGCAGGTTTTTGTCAATGCGCCGATCCTCCTCGGCCATGCGATCGAGAGCTTTCCCGAGTCGCTGCGCGTACTCGGCTGCCTCCGGCCGGAACCGTGACCGCGGAGGCGCGATAAGGGGAGCAGAGCATTCCTCCACCCGGAAACTCTCCGACGCCGACCAGCGGGAGCAGCAGCCAAACGCTCTTTACACGGACTGTGACGGACTGGTTGGACATAATATCTTCCGCCTCCAACTACGGCATGAAAGAGACGGGGCGCTCTGAGCTCGCCGGCAGCGAACTGGCGCTCGCAGCAGACAAAGCAGCCCGGGCTTGCGCGCTTACTTCCGTGGCTTCTGTTTTTCGTTTCAGCTTGCGCAGCAGGAATGCATACTTCGTCAGGTTGGCGGCATATTCTGTATTCGGAGGGCCGCCAGCATTTTCCTGGATAGAGAGCAAGTGCTGGTACAGCGGCTCGGCAGCCGTGTAGTTCCTCTGAGCCATGTACACTTGTGCAAGAGCCTGCAGAGGGGGTTCCAACTTCGGATCGTTCGCTCCCAAAACTTCCTCGCGAATCGCCAGCAGGCGTTCTAGCAATGGTTGCGCCTTGGCGTGCTTATGCTCAATCACGTAGAGGCTGCCTAGGTCGTGTAGTGCGATGGCGATGTTGGGGTGAAGGCGCGGCAAGGTCGTCTCCCAGATGGCCAGTGAGCGACGCAGCAGGTTTTCCGTCTCGGGCAGGTTGTTTTGTTGGGCATAGAGGCCTGCCATGTTGTGTAGAACGTTGCCGACGCTTGGATGTTGCCAGCCCACCGTATTGTGGAGGATCACCAACGATCGCTGATACAGTGGCTCGGCTTTTTCGTAATAGCCCAGGGCTCGATAGAGTCCAGCCAGATTACATAGGGTGGGAACGAGCTTCGGATGCTCCGGCCCCCATACTTTTTCATTTATAAGCAGCGCTCGCCGGTAAAGCGGCTCCGCCCTGATAAATCGGCTTTGGCTGGCGTAGAGCTCTGCCAGATTATTAAGAACCGTCGCCGTCTGCGGGTCTTCCGGTCCGAGTTTCATCTCGGTGATGGCCAGTGAACGCCGGTACAGCGGCTCCGCCTCGGCAAATTTTCCTTGTGAGCGGTATAGCGCCGCGAGGTTGTTTAAGATCGTGGCCGTGTCGTTGTCATCTTCCCCACCAGTCTTCTCCTTCATGCTCAGAGACCGATGATAAAGCGATTCAGCCTCGGTGGATCTGTCCTGATAGAAGCACATTCTGCCCAAGTTCGAAAGGACCACGGCAATTTCGGGGTGATCTTTCCCGAAGCTCTTTTCCAAAATCGACAGCACCCGATACTCCATCTCTTCCGCCTGGTGGTAATTGCCAAGATCAACGTTAACTTCCGCCAGGAGCCGCAGAACGGTGGTCATACTCGGATCATTCGGCCCCGATGTGTTTTCCATTTTGGCTTGGATCTTGCGGTATATAAGCTCCGCCTGCGCATAGTTGCCCTGCTGGTAATAGCGTGCCGCCAATCCAAACTCGGATATCACCACGCCGTCTGAGGTCGCTGCAGACAGAGTTGATTCGCCACCCTGTTTCGCTGGCGCTTCTTGAGCCATGGCACTTCCATGCCAAAACGCCATGCAGAAGCTAGCGTTCCGCAGGACACGAATCGTCGTCTTGAAAGTTCCTCTCGCCATAACTCCTACACATCCGTATCCCGTAAGGCCACGAGGTATTCCGCCAAGCCCTCCGATGTCACTCTTGTAAATGCGGGAACACTGCATTAAGACGTAACCTTGTGCCGACGTGGCCGTAAACTCACACGGGCAAAGTCACTTTTGTTGATACTTAACCAACTCGCGGAGTTCATCCGAATTTAGATCGGAAATCGCCCAGTAGGTGACGCCAAGCCAGCTACAGTGGACAAGATTATAACCCTGGATTGTGTTGGTATGGATCGATGTACCGGGGCGCGACGCCGGCCATACAAAGAGATTGATTGTATGTTGACCGCGACGGAAAACTAATGCAGCAACAGGCCGTCTGTTTAAATACTCCAAGCGCCCGCCCATCAAGAAGTACCCCTGATCAGTTAAATCTCTGACTGGGGGCACGAAATCCAGCTTTCCAGCGAACCACGGCTTCACTGCATCCCGATCCGAAGAAAAGATATCGACCAGATGGTCTCGCATCATTGACCGAAGGTGTGCATCCAGCACCTCCGTAGTCATGACCTCGGTAGCAGATGAGCCTGACAGTGCTGTTAACACAATCGCTGTGGCGATGCCAACCGCGACAATGCTAGCGGCTACCGCTAACCACTGGGTCTTTCGAGAGCTGGTCAGCCGGCACCAAGACACTTCCGCTTTGCGAGTATCCTGAAGCGAAATTCGAATGCTGGCCTTTAACTCAGCCGGTGCCTTGTAATACATCGTGCTCGCTTGAATGCCGTGGCGCAGCTCTTGATAGCTCCTTAGAGTTTCCGCGCAACCAGTGCAGCGCCTAAGATGTCCGTCGATGTCAAGGCGATAGCCCAAATCCAACTCGCCATCAAAGTAGCCATCGAGAATCTGGTGGGTTTCCTGGCAGATCATCTCCGCACCACATTGCTATCCATTCCGAGCACGTGACATTGAAGCTCTTTACGGGCGCGAGCCAGGCGCGACATGCCCGGGGTGTATTGTTAGCTTGGCTGAACATGACACACCTCTGCCAAACTTAGCGAATGGGCCAATACGCGGGCTGTGTGAGGTGAGCGGACTTGGTGACGTTGCAGGTGTTAGATTGGAAGAATTGCATCTTACGCAGCCTCATCGACAGCGTTGTAAAGGAATCGGCCGTTTGTGCCCTGCTTTCTCTCGGCGTCTTCCTGGCAATCAATGCAGAGTGGTGCCCAGGGAACCGCGTTGAGGCGCGCTGGCTTGATCTTTGCATCACAGAGCCGGCACAGTCCGTACGAGCCATCCGAAATGCGCGATAACGCGCCTTCGACTTCCTGCAGTAGACAAGCCCGCCGATCGAGGCTGTCAATCTGCAGCTCTCTAACTTCGGCGAGTTGAACCTCTTCGATACTATCCGGTGAAGACACAGGGGCGAGGTCCCCGCGCCCGCGGAACGCGACCAGTAGTTCCGTTTTCTTGCGCTGCAAGATCGCTGTATATCGTGCACTGTCGCAGGTATCCATGATTGGCCTGTCTGTCCTTTTCTGGCCGGGAAAGATACCTTTATGGTTCACAGGATGTGCTGGGCTGCTTTTCATTTCCGTGTTGCCTCCGAATGTTTCATACTGGTTTGCGGTTTGGTTTATTCCGTCTCGGAATGTCCTGCGGAACTCACGAGGTGACAGAGTTTACCTCACTGCTTTTCCGAGTGCTCGGCAGTGTGCCAACGGGCGGCTTTGTGCCGGTGACTAGCCCCGCCTTGGCCTAGCGGCAAGTCACGGGTATGGCGAAGTGCGGTGTTGTTCCGGCGCAGCCAGGCCGCGTACCTGATGCGAGATTGACGTAGACAGAATGTCTGATTTGCCCGAGGCGACCCTGCAATCGGCTCGATTCTACGATCACCGCGAACTGGTTCATCGCAGGAATGTTTTCACGTGACACCTGGTATAGAAAGACAACGCAACTCAGGAACCAACGTGACGTACACCAATCTTGCTTCTAGTACTGTTTGGCTCACAATCCTGATTTCATTTGAGACCGGGTCGTTATCCGTGCTTTGGGGTCAGCCAATCACGGGAACCCCCATTGATCCAGTAACAGACGGCAGAAGTGCGCTCACACCCAACGCCAGAGTGCCAATAATGGACAAAGAGACAAGGTGCGGAGGACGAGGTTCGGCCGATACTACTCGTCGGTATACTGCGCCACTGCCCCTTGACACATGTGGTGAGGCGATCACGAACATCGCGGAGCCAGACCCTCTTAATCCGAGTCCGCCAGCCGCTAATCCCTTGTTTGGTTGGCCGGCCGATCTAACATTTGCCGGGATTTCGGGGCTGTGCCAGAACGATATGGAGAATCCAGCTGCTGCGCAAGGCAGGTCTCCCCAGGATTCCTTACCACCGCCGAACCAGGAGGATAAGGACCAGCCCGGCCCCGACCAACCTCCTGAAAGCAAGCACATATTTGGTGTTTTGCCGAATTACCGTATGGCCGAAGGATCCGCTCCTTTCCGGCCGATCACTACAAGACAAAAATTCATTATCGCAACAAAGGATTCATTCGATTACCCTGTTTTCCTGACAACGGCCTTCTTCGCTGGTCTTTCGCAGTTACAGGGTTCAGACAATAACCTATATCGTCAGGGGGTCCGAGGATTTGCACATCGATATGGCTTCGGTTACGCGGATCAAGTGATTAGCAACTTCTTCCCGGAAGCGATCATACCCGCATTGTTTCACAAGGATCCTCGTTATTTCCGCAAGGGCGAAGGCTCAAAGAAAAGTCGGCTTGTCTACGCTATTGATCGTATCTTTGTATCGAAATCTGACTCGGGCGCCACCACCTTTAATTCCCCTGAACTCCTCGGCAACGCTCTTGCAGCGCTCGCTGGCGTGACCTATCACACCCAGGGGCGAACCGCCGGTGATGTCCTGACGCAGTGGGGACTTACCTATGTCGGAACTGATATGGTGGGGCAGATACTCAAGGAGTTCTGGCCGGATATCAAGCGCAAGCTTCTCAAATGAGACGGCCTTGGAGAGTAGCTACAATCTGACACAACTTGTGGGAACCACAAGACCAGTAATACTGACGGAAGCGAACCTCACCGATGGGACATGGCTTGATGTGCCGGATCTTGCACGCGCTGGTTAACCCACATTCGGAGGTATAACTGTAAACATTGTGTCAATAATCCCTAAACCCAGTCATGACAAGAAATAAAGCTTTGCGTGCAAGTGTCCTGGATTATCGAAGAGCACTCCGACGAAGGAAAAGGTGAATGATGAAGAAGATCACTCTAACAACACTCACGATGGAGGGAGAGAGGAAGGGAGGCGAAAGTGTTACCTAGGCTGGTTGCATTGGTCAGGGATCATGCGGACGTCATCTGCCGGCATGCGATGCAGGAGATTCACCAGGCTGCTCACCTTGAGCAACTGCGTGGGCTGCCGCAACTGGGCTGTGGCATGATGCTGCAACAAATAACGGAAAATCTCGGTGCGTGCGTCGCACCAGGGAATCACGATTCGTTGCTCTCGCGGTGGCGCGAGTTTGGGCGTCTTTGCTTCGAGAATTCAGTGCCGCTGCATGAAGCCATTCACGCACTTCACATCCTGAAGGCAGAGATAATACGATTTCTAGACGATCAAGGGCTGCTTCAGACCTCGCTTGAACTGTACACCGAAAAAGAGTTCGAGCACCTTTTAGGACGCTTGGTCGAAAGTCTGGTCTATCAGGTTGTCTGCGGCTACGAACGTGCGATGTCGGATGCCGTGCATGCGATGCCCATCGTGTGCCAGACATTGCTGCCACAGAGCAAGGAAATCCGAAAATAGTAGCCTCCGAAGACGAAGTGTTGGGTTAATAATTGGACTGGTATGGAATACGGAACACCGGTAGGCAGTCTTGTAATGTATGCGATTAGCCTCACACACCGATGTGCTACGCGTGTTACGTATTGCCGCTCAGGCGCAAGTGATTGACATTGGTACTCACAAGGATTTTCGAAGGGAGCAGAGGAGCGGAAGGGTCATAGTCCAGCCCACTCCAGACAACGTCCGGATTTTATCGAGCCATTTTTACGCAAAAAAGCGCCGCATCTGCAACACGTTCGCCCGAGATTTAGGCGCAGTTCGCCAATGATCGCTTTCGGCGAAATCGCTGGTGCATCCCCCTGCGGATGTCCGTCAGGAGCGGAGTCGATTCTTGCCAGACTCTGATCATTCTCGCGGCATCCTACAAGGAGCCGGTCAGCCGCTCAGAACCGAGCACCTCGGTCCACTCGGCAAACGGCGGTTGCTGGTCACCAGCGTCGACGAGCGTTCATAACGCTGGCTGAGGATTTCGAACAGCATCTCGGCACCGGTCTTTGAGCGGCACGAACCCGAGTTCGTCCACGATCAGTAGCTCCCGGCGCGACAGGTATTCCTGGTATCGCAGCAGGCGCTTCTCATCCCAGGTCAGCTTCACTGGCGGGTGACTTGGCAGACGCTTCGATTGGCCAGACGCAAAAGGCGTTGGTGTTTGCAGTCTCAGACGCAATCGCGTACATATCTGTTACCAACACTCCTTGCCCCATAGGCGGGAAGACATTCGGCCAAGTGGATTGATGCGCCACATCGGTGAGTCGATGACTGACATGCCCTATTGACGAGTACCTCGCGATATCTCGGTTTATTCCCGTCTTGCGAGTGCGCAGGCCAATCTGTGCGCACTCTATCAAAGCATTCTTCCCTAACTGGCAAGCGGTTTCGGCGCGACGATCGCATACATTCGTAAACTGCGCGCTCTTCCGGGAATGAAATCAGGTTCACCTGAGTACACGATATTTGTTACGCCTACAACCCCGACTTCTTTGTAGCTTTACTACGGACATGCCATCTCATCGCTTTGTAAAGGAGGCTTTGTGAAACGGAAGATCACTTCGCTAGTTTTGTTCGCCGCAATGGCCGGCTGGCTTTCAAGTTTCGCTTGGGGCCAACAGGTAACCGCGGCATTCACCGGTAAGGTCACTGACCCGTCGGGTGCCGCCGTGGCGGGAGCTAAGGTTACGGCTACCGACACCGAGCGCGGAACGCCGTGGACGACCACGACAAACAGTGACGGCGCGTTCAATCTCCCCCGCGTACCGATTGGCACCTATAACGTGAAGGTAGAACAGGAGGGTTTCCAGACAGCCACTCAGTCGCACCTTGCACTGGAAATGAACCAGGTGGCGCGGTTGGATTTCCAATTGCGGATTGGGAGCCTCTCGCAAACCATGGAGGTCTCCTCCGCCGAACCACTGCTCCAGACCCAGGGCGCGCAACTCGGCCAGAATATCGACGCGCGCACCAACGAGGATTTGCCCCTGGCGACGCGAAACTACGTTCAGTTGACCTTGCTTGCTCCGGGGAGTATTAATCCCGATCCCTCGACTTTCAAGAACGGCCAGACCACAATGAACAGCGGACGGCCCAACGTCAACGGCAATCGGGAACAGGAGAACAATTTCATACTCGATGGGCTGGACAACAACCAGGTCTCCGAGAACGATGTCGGTTACGCGCCAAGCGTTGACGCGATACAGGAGTTTAACGAGATCACCAACAACGCCCCGGCCGAGTTCGGCAATTTCATGGGAGCCATCATCAGCGTCACGACCAAGTCCGGCACCAATCAATACCACGGCAGCGCTTTTGAGTTCTTTCGAAACAATGTGCTGAACGCTAACGAATGGTCAAATAACTTTAATGGCGATGCACGCCCGGCGGTCCGGTGGAACAATTTCGGCGGAACGGTGGGTGGTCCCATCAAGAAGGACAAGCTTTTCTTTTTCGCCGATTACCAGGGGTCGCGTGATGACACGCCAACAAGCATCCAGACGACTACGCTGTACACCGCCGCGGAGCGGCAAGGCAACTTTTCGCAGCTCCTGACACTAGCCAGTCCGATCCAGCTCTTCAATCCGTTCTCGGTCAATGCCGCCGGAAATCGCGCGCCGTTCGCTGGAAATGTCATTCCTTCCTCGCTCTTCAGTCCGGCGGCTTCCAAGATCCTGACGTCACAGTATTATCCGCAGCCGACTAATGGCAACCTGATAAACAATTATCAATACGCGCAGAACACTGCTATCAACGGAGATCAAGGCGACGTGAAAATTGATTGGAACCTCTCCGACAAAGATCGGTTCTACGGACGGTATTCCGAGAGCCGGTACGATAATCCCGTGACTAACACTTACCCTCTGATTTACAACAGTTTCTCAACTACTCCCACGCACACCGGGGTGGTCGACTGGACGCGGACCATCAGCCCCTCGCTGGTCAACGAAGCGCGCTTTGGTGTGAACTACGTCTTCAATAACAACGGCGCCGCAACCAATGGCCTCAACGATTTTGCCCAGACCGTCGGTATCCCAGGCGTGCCATCAGCCTTTCTGCCTGGCGTGAATTTCAACGGCGGCAATGTCTCGAACTTCGGCAACAGCGATATTTTCCAACTCTTCGCCGACGCCGTGATCCATTACGAAGACACCCTAATTTACACCAAGGGCTCGCACACGATGCATATCGGTTTCCAAGGATACCGCTACCGCATCGACACCTTCTATTCCGGCAATAATGGGGAAGCCGGGACCTTCCTGTTCAACGGGCAATATACGACGACGTCGACAGGCCTAAAGGCCGGTAATGGCAGCGGCATCGCCGAGGCCGACTTTTTGCTGGGGCTTCCCAGTGAAATTCAGGGGGGCGTAAACGGTGGCACGTGGGGCCAGCGTTCGAATTCCCTCGCCGCATTTTTCCAGGATGACTGGCGCGTGACTCCCAACCTAACGCTGAACCTGGGGTTGCGATGGGAGTTGCACACGCCCTGGGACGAAGTCAGGAATCGCCAGGCGAATTTCAATCTCGCCACCGGTCAGGAGTACATCTCCGGACAGAGTTGTCCGTTCAGCGATTGCAATGCCCTCTACAACCAGTACAACGGCATTACCAACTTCCAGCCACGCCTCGGCGTCGCCTGGACCCCCCGCGGTGGCAAGCTGGTGCTGCGCGCCGGTTACACTCTCTCGAACTATCTCGAAGGAACGGGCACGAATTTACGCCTGCCGATTAACCCGCCCTTCGCTCACGAGAATGATGCCCAATACACGAATTCCGCTGTTTTCGGCGTGATGCCCGGCTCCACCCTCGATCAAGGCTTCCTGCCTTTCACTAGCAATACGGCGAACCAGTTTGCAGGCGCAACGCTGCGCGTTTGGGATCCAAACATCCGCCCGGCGGTGTCGAATCAGTGGAACCTCACTCTGCAATATCAACTGGACCCGGTTACGACCGTTCAGGCTAGCTACGTGGGACAGCGCGCCACGCACCTGATGGTGCCCATGCCTTACTTCCAGAAGGTACTGAACCCGGACGGCACCGTGTCGCCCACTCAATACCTCGCGGGCAACCCCACGCTGCTGTCAGAGATCGGACAGATCTCGGGCACAGCCTCGATAGGCAATCAGGACTACGAGGCGCTGCAGATGCTGATGAAAAAGCGCCTGAGCTACGGCCTGGAATATTCAATAGCCTATACATACTCCAAGTGTATGACCAACAATTTAGGCTACTACGGCCAGGGGGGCCAGTCCGGCCAAAGCAATTACTACTACCAGAACATCTACAATGCGGCGGCGGAATGGGGACCGTGCGACTATGACGCCACGCATAATTTCGTCACCAACGCGGTTTACGACCTCCCGTTTGGCCGCGACCGCCACTTCGGCAAGGGGATGAACAAGGCCGTCGACGCGGTGGCGGGCGGCTGGCAGGCGGCTGGCATCCTGAGCCTCCACACCGGGTTCCCGTTGACAGTCACGGCCAACGACGCTTCGAATACTTTATCCCGCGGCCCTCGTGCGGACTGCATCTCTCCCGCGGATGTATTGGGCCAACAGGGCTCGCCCGTGGGAAATGGTTTTCAATGGTACAGCCCCACTGGCTTTGCGCAACCCGCCAATGGCACGTTCGGTAGTTGCGGGGTCGGCACTGTACGAGGGCCGGGCTTGGCCACTCTCGATTTCAATCTGTCGAAGAATTTTAGGATCACCGAGCGGCAGAGCTTCGATCTCCGCGCGGAGTTCATTAACCTGACAAACACCCCGATTCTGAACTCTCCGAACAACAGCGTCGGGAGCCAACTGGGGCTGCTGAACAGCTCGCAGGGCGCCCGCAACGTCCAATTCGCCTTCAAATATCGCTTCTGAATAACTCCCCTGTGGCGAGGCTCCAATCCCCGCCACAGGGTTCTTTTTGACCATGTCCCTTGTGGACGAGACGTTTTCAGTTGACGTTTTCTCTCGTCATGTATGGCCACCAGTCTCGAATCCCATCGTCAATGCTCAGGGTCGCCGCTCACAGTTTGGCGGCCGCCATGGGCGATCGAGCGACGTCAAGAGCGCAAACCGAGCCGCGACGCGACGACCAGCAGCTTGTTAATGAAGTCCCGCATGGATCGCCGGCAACCTGACTGAAATGCAGTTTTATCCCGAGCCGGAATCGGCGCCATGCGCCATACTTGAGCGCCACGTTGGCTCACCTCACTGCACGAATTTCGGAACGCTCAGGATATGAGCGTGGCGATCAAGAACTTTCGGGACAGGTTGAATCAAGCCTACGACGACTGCGAGGATCGGCAGCTAACAGATCAAAGGATCATTCAGTGTCAGATGAACCGCGAAATCTGGCATCAGGTGAACAGGACATGGCAGCAATTTCGGTCAGCACCTGAAAAGCGGACCAGATACCAAAGTGCGCTTGGTCAACTATTGGGACCGCGTAGCCGACCTGCTTGAGAAACAGTCTTCCCGTCGGAACTGAAACACGAGTGCGCCAGACCTCAACCCGGCGCGGCCCGGCTGCATTGCGAGTCGGCGATACCGGAAACTGAAACGGCAAAATCCTCGACAGCGTAGTGACGGTAGGGACGACCATCACTGATCGCCCCCGCGCAGATCCGACGCCGCGCTTTGCGACGCCGCAGGCGTATTTCGTTCCAGTCACGCGGAGACAGTTTCGAACGACCTGGAGCACAGCGTCGATGAATCGAGACCCAGATTGTTCCCCGCCTCGACGCTCAGCATCACGTTTTACCATGGCCGTCCTCACTAAAAGCGATACGTAATCCACGGACAGATGTAGCTTTCGGTGGTGGTTGCATGGACTGACCGTTCTTCGAACCGCCCGTTGAACACAAAGATGTAGTTGAGATGTACGGAAAGGTGCGGATTCAGCGTCCATGCAACTTCCGCAATCGGGCGACTCCCTTCGTAGCGCTTAGGTACTCCATTACTCGGAATGATCAGATTCCCAGGAATTCCGTACAATCCGTCTTGCTCGCTTTCGCGCCAATAGAAACCCCACCCAGTCGAAACGGAGACATTTCGTCGCGGAACCAGCGTCAGTGTCGGTTCGAGACGAATCGAATTGCTCGCCCCGAGAAGTTGCGCGCGTCCCGAATACTCACCACTCTGAAAGAAGGAGTTAAAGGTTCCGAGATTCGGACTC
>Ga0075436_100002686_pt1 | contig 12237 bp, 13 predicted proteins | sample RhiMethybrSRZTD5_FD_75303 | JGI IMG/M metagenome (GOLD analysis project Ga0075436, IMG submission 75303) | Populus rhizosphere microbial communities from Tennessee, USA - Rhizosphere MetaG P. TD hybrid SRZTD5 | ecosystem: Host-associated > Plants > Roots > Rhizosphere > Soil | place: USA... | reverse complement strand
AACGACGGCCTCGCCGCGGTGTTCGGCATCGTCGCCGGCGTTTCCGGCGCCACGGGTGGCTCGACATTCGTTTTGACCGCGGGACTTTCGGGCGCCGTCGCCTCGGGCCTGTCGATGGCGACCGGCGCGTACCTCGCGGCGCGGTCGGAGGCCGAGGTCGCGGCCGCCAACGTCGCGCGCGAGCTTCGTGAGGTAGAGGAGAACCCGGACGAGGAGAAGGAGGAGCTCGCGCTCTTCTATCAGCTCAAGGGCATCGACGAAGAGACCGCCAACATGATCGCCGACCGGATCTCGCGCGACCCGCAGGCGATGCTCAAGGCCCAGGTCTCAGAGGAGCTCGGCGGCGGTGCGTCGGGAACAGATCCGCTGCAGTCGGCGGCGGCCGCCGGCATCAGCACGCTGGTGGGTGCAATGGTTCCGGTGATCCCCTTCTTCTTCCTGCGCGGCACGACCGGGGTCGTGGTCGCGTTCATCGTGTCTCTCATCGCGCACTTTCTCGTGGGCGCCTCGAAGTCGCTGTTCACCCTGCGCAAGTGGTGGTCGGCCGGCCTGGAGATGACGCTCGCGGGGGTCATCGTCGGCGGCATCACCTACGCGATCGGACTCCTGATCAAGGCCGGCGGGGGCTGAAATAGGCACGGTTAACTCGGCCTTGTAGTCCCCGATGGACTACGGGCAGCCGATCAGATTCGGCGTCTTCGTCATCCCCCAGGTGCTGGCGCCCAAGCGGCCCCTCGAGGTCGCGCAGATCGCGGACGAGCTCGGCTACGACCTGGTCGGCGTCCAGGACCATCCCTACCAGCGCTCCTTCTTCGACACGTGGACGCTGCTCACGGCCATGGCGATGCGCACCGAACGAATCGCTGTTGTCCCGGACGTCGCGAACATGCAGCTGCGTCAGCCCGCGCTGCTCGCAAAGGCGGCTGCATCCCTCGACATTCTCAGCCGTGGCCGGGTCGAGCTCGGACTCGGCGCCGGCGGGTTCAACGAGGCGGTGGTGGGGATCGGGGGCCCGAAGCTATCGCCGGCTGAAGCGGTGACCGCGCTGGAGGAGGCGATCCAGGTCATGAGGCTCTTCTGGACCGCCGGCCGCGGTCTGCGCTTCGACGGCAAATATCACCGGCTTGCGGGCGTCAATGCAGGCCCGCCGGCGCTGCACCCGATCGGCATCTGGCTCGGCGCGTACAAGCCCCGGATGCTCGAGATCACCGGGCGCCTTGCCGACGGGTGGCTGCCCTCATTCGGCTACGTCCAGGCAGCCGATCTCACCGCTGGAAACGAGCGCATCGACGTGTCGGCTCGGGCGGCGGGCCGCGACCCCGCGACGATCCGGCGGGTGCTCAACTTCGGTGAGCCGCCTGACGAAGACACACCCGCTGTGCTGTCGAACCTCGCGCTGCAGCACGGGATCGACACCTTCGTCGTGGCCGAGGGCGGCGACGATCCTCGCGCGCACCTGAGCGCCTTCATGGCCGACGTCGTGCCGCGGGTGCGCGACGCGGTGGCGGAGGCGCGTGCGCGACTCTGACCTCGTCGCGCTGCTCGAGAAGGGTGTCGAGCGCGGGGCCTACCGCTGGGCCGATCTCGGCGCGGGGGAGGGCAACTTCACCAGAGCGCTCGCGACGCTGCTCGGACCCGGGGCGCACATCACCGCGGTGGACAAGGATGCGAGCGCGCTGCGCGCGATCGGCGGCGAGGCCGAGACGCGGGTTGCGGACTTCACGAAGCCACTTGACCTCCACGATCTGGACGGCGTGGTGATGGCGAACTCGCTCCACTTCGTCCGCAACAAGCCGCCGGTGCTCGCCTCGGTGCGCGCGATGCTCGAGCCGGGCGGCCGCCTGATCGTCGTCGAGTACGAGACCGACCGCGGCAACCCGTGGGTGCCGCACCCCTTGTCCTTCGAGACGTGGAAGCGCCTAGCGGCCGACGCGGGGTTTGTGGGGACAGAGCGGATCGGCTCCGTCCCCAGCCGCTACTTCGGGTCGATGTATTCGGCGCTGACTAGAAGACCTGAGAGGTAGGGGATGACGGCGAGGTCTGCGCCGAGCCATGGCGATTGCGACGCCGCATCCACCGGCCGATCATCACCCCGCGGCCGGACCCTCGGCCCCCGCCGCCCCCACCCGGGTTGAAGCGCTTGGTGACGCCGCCGAGCTTCGCGCCCCAGGTGATGTACTTGTGGAAGCGCTCCTCGGCCTCCCGCGCGATGCCGATCCGATCGCCCCGCGTCTCCTCACGGAAGCGTGCGATCCGGCCGGCCGCCGCCCCTTCCTTCTCCTCCGCGCTCGAGGTGGCGGGCAGCGAGCCCTCGGGGAGGGCCCCAACGACCACGATCTGGTCGTCTTCCACCGTCACGTCCACTCCCGAGAACCAGCCGTCCGGGAGCCTTCCGGCAAACCAACCTTTGATCGAACCGAACTCTTTCTCATCCATGGGAAGGACTGTACAAGTTACATGATTACATTGCAAGAGATGGCGGAAATTGATCTCGTGAGCCCGGTATCCTCAACCTCCAGATGGGGATGATGCCGCACGGCTCAGGGCCGCCGACGGTCTTCTGGTGGGGCGGCCGGCGCCGCAAGCCGGAGGCCGGGGAGGCCAACAGCGGCCTGACCGGTGACCCGACGATCGAGGGGCCGCCGCCGGACGAGGGACCGAAGGACCTCCGCGGGCGATGGCTGAGCCTGAAACAGTCGGTCACCGGCACGAGCGCGGCCCTGCCGCGGGTGTTGAAGCTGGTCTGGGAGGCGAGCCCGCCCACCACCGTCGGGCTTTTCGCGGCGACTGCCATCGCCGGCGTCATCCCGGCCGCCTCCGCGGGCGTCGCGGCGATCCTCCTCAACACCGTCGCCGACGGCATCTTTGCGAAGGGCGGCCCGTTGCCGGGTCGCGACGTGCTGCACGCCTTCGGCTGGTCGTCGCCCGATCGCGCGGTCGGGGCGATCGTCTTCTTCGCCGTCCTTCAGCTCATCCTCTTCGCGCTGAGCTCGCTGCTCGGCACGCTGCGCAACATCACTCAGCAGCTCCTGCAGAACTCCGTGACGATGCGGATCCAGCTGATGGTCATGGAGAAGGCTGCCTCGCTTGACCTTCAGTTCTATGAGGACCCGGCCTCGTACGACCTGTTGCGACGTGCGCAGACCGACTCCATCAACCGGCCGGTGATGATGATCTCCACGGCTTTCGGGCTCGTGCAGACCCTCCTCACGTTCGCGACGATGATCGCCCTCCTGCTCGCAGTCGCCCCGCTCCTGGCGATCATCGCGCTCATATCGCCGATTCCCGCTTTCATCGCCGACACGCGGTACGGGTGGCGCGGCTACAACATCGCGCGCTGGGGCTCCCGCCTGCTGCGCCGGATGACGTACCTCGTGCAGCTCGTCACCACCGACACGTACGTCAAAGAGGTCAAGCTCTTCGGGCTCGGCAGCTACTTCATCCGCCGCTACAAGCTCATCGCCGAAGTCTTCTATGACAGCCAGCGAAGCCTGGTGACCAAGCGCTACCTCACCGGATTCGCGCTCGGCAACCTGAGCACGATCGTCACATCCCTCACCTATCTATATGTGGCGCTGCAGGCGATTGCCGGGCGTTTGACCATCGGCCACCTCGCGCTGTACACGACCGCGGCGCAGTCGGTGCAGGGCTCGATCCAGGGTCTGCTGGGCGGCTTCTCGAACATGTACGAGCACAACCTCTACCTGAACAACCTGTTCGAGCTGATGGAGAAGCAACCCGCCATCAAGACGGCGGCGGCGGCCGTGCCGGTGAAGCTGCCGATGAAGGGCGAGATCGTTTTCGACGGCGTCACGTTCGCCTACCCGGGTGCCGAGCATGACGCGCTCACCGATCTCAGCTTCACGGTCAAGCCGGGTGAGACGCTCGCAATCGTCGGCCGCAATGGAGCGGGCAAGACCACGCTCTTCAAGCTGATCTGCAGGCTTTACGACCCGACTGGGGGCCGCATCCTGATCGACGGCGTCGACATCCGCGATTACGCGCCCGAGGAGCTCCGCGGCCAGATCGGCGGCATGTTCCAGGACTTCGTCACCTACCAGGCCAAGGCCTCGGAGAACATCGGCCTCGGCAACCTCGCTGAGGTGACCAACATCGAGCGCATCGAGGCGGCAGGCAGGCAGGCGGGCGCCGACGAGCTAATCGCCTCGCTGCCAGAGGGTTACGAGACAGCGCTCGGCAAGTGGTTCGACGCGGGCGTGAACCTGTCGGGCGGCGAGTGGCAGAAGGTAGCTCTCGCCCGCGCGTTCATGCGCGACGCGAAGATCCTGCTCCTGGACGAGCCGACCTCGGCGCTCGACGCGCAGGCTGAGTACGACCTGTTCGAGCGCCTGCATTCGCTGACCCGGGGCCGCACGGCGGTCTACATCTCTCACCGTTTCTCGACGGTCCGCCGCGCGGATCGGATCATCTTCCTCGAGCACGGCCGCCTCGTCGAGGAGGGAACTCACGAAGAGCTCATGGCGCTGGGCGGCCGTTATGCGAGGCTCTTCCGGATGCAGGCCTCGGCATACACCGGCGAGGAGATCGACCCCGAGATGGTCGACGTGCCGGCCGCCCCGACCTCGCGCCCGGCCTGACACCGACCGAATCCCCTCCACCGCAAGAGCGGGGGAGGGCCAGGGTGGGGTGGCTCGGACTCGCGCTCGGCGCCGTCACCGCGGCCGCCTATCTGATCGGCTCGGGCCGCGTCTTCGGCTACGACTCGGCGGTCACCTTCGCGAACTTCATCGCAACCCCGTCCCTGATCGACGCCTTCGCGGTGCACACGCAGCAATCGACGATCCCCCTGGCCCAGATCGCGGGCAACGACCACGTCCTCCTTTCGCTGCTCGACCACCTGATCTACTCGCTGACCGGTTCGCGCAGCGAGGTCGTCTACAGGGTCCTGCCGGCGCTCGCGGGCGGGGGGACGGCCGGCGTGGGGGCCTGGGCGCTGGCAAAGCGGTTCGGCGTCCTGGCGGGAGCGTCTGCGGGCCTCTACATCGCCACCGTGCCGATGTTTATCGAGAACAGCCGAGACCTTCGCGGCTACAGCCTCGCCACGTTTTGCGGGCTGATGGCCACCGTCCTCTTCTTCATGCCCGACCGGCTGCGATCGCGGCGCTGGCTTGTGTTGTACGGGCTGGTCCTGGGCTGCGCGGTGGCGGCGCACGCCTACGCCGGTCTCGTCCTGGTGTTTCACGTGCTGTGGGTTCTGAGCCGAAGGTCGTGGCCGGAGTTCCGGCACCTGCTGCCGGCGTGGACGCTGGCCGTCGTCGTCGCTGTTGCGACCAACGGCTACATCCTCTACGTCGATGCCACCCAGCACGGTTTCCTGCCGAGCCAGTTCAGCCCGACGTTCCCGAGCGACCTCCTCTTCTATCTGCTTGGGGCCCAGTCACTGGTCGCGATCGGCATCTGGATGAGCGCCGTGGGCCTCGGCCTGTGGGTGGTGCGCAAGGAGCGGGCCGTGTGGCTGGGTATCGGCGTTGTCGCCTTTGCGGTGGTTGTCATGTGGGTTGTGATCAAGCCCTTCTACCTGTACCCGCGCTTTTTCATGTTCGTCATCCCGGGGTGCGCGTACCTGATCGCGGCGGCGGTGCGGCGCTGGAAGGTGCTGGCGCCGGTGGCCCTGGTGGCCGCAGTGGCCGCGGCCGTGCTCGAGGTGCCCGGTTACACGCAGGACCCGCTGGCGCTACGCCAGGCGGCTGCGGTCGTCGAGCGGGACTCCGCGCATGGCGACACCGTGTGCCTGATACACAGCGACGAGCAGGTGCTCGGCGCCTACGTCGCCGGCGGCTTCACGGTGGTGTCGTCTGCCGATCAGCTGGACAAGTGCACGGAGGTCGTGGTCGTCAGCTGGGGCATCGAGATCCCGCTCCGAGACCAGGCCGCGCGCATGTTCACACGCGCGACATTGCTCCCGGCGGTTTACCCGACCGTGGTGCTGGAGCGGTAGAGAGGTTTTCTAGCGGGCGGGGATTGCGGTCGGCTGCAGGACACGGACGGCGCGGCCGCGCATCCGGTCACAGCGCCAGCAGAACACCACGGCGTCGATCTGCCCGGGCAGGATCCCGGGGATCAGTACCTCACGCTCCCGACGATGAAACAGCCAGCAGGTGATGAAGCTCATCGAGTCGCCTGAAGCTATCACCGGGGCCTCCGACAGTTCCACATCCAACCTGTTAAGACTTTGGCGCTTGATCCTCGTCGATCTTTGCCGCGAGGATCAGGTCGTTCTCCGTGACCCCGCCGGCGGCGTGGGTGGTGAGGTCCACGATCAGGGAGCCGTAGGTGAGTTTCAGGTCGGGGTGGTGCCCCTCAGACTCGGCCAGGGCGGCGATCCGGTTGACCAGGTCGACACCGGGCATGAAGCCCTTGAACCTGAAGGTTTTGGTGATCAGGGCGTGTCCGTCACTCTTGGCCGGCTGCCAGCCGTCGAGCTGACGGAGCTGCTCCGCGATCTCCGGCTCGGACAGGGTCGGGGTTTCCGGCGTGCACTTGTCGCAGTGTCGATCGGCCAGGCGCATCCTTCTTGGGATCGTACGGCGGCGGGTAGAATTAATCCTCCCATGGGCGGCTAGCTCAGTGGGAGAGCGCTTGCTTCACACGCAAGAGGTCATTGGTTCAAACCCAATGCCGCCCACCACCAGAAGCGGCTCACGGCCCCGTCGTCTAGCGGCCTAGGACGCAGCCCTCTCAAGGCTGAGATCGCGGGTTCGAATCCCGCCGGGGCTACCAACTCCCAGCGACGTTGAATCTGTGCGCTGGGCGCGCCCGGCAAGGCTGAGATCGCTAACCGCCGCTCTGCCGCCCCGGTCCGGATTCGTGATGTTTCCGCTCCGCATGCCGTTAGGACATCTGATGAGATGGCCTGCTGCGGCGCTGCTCGCGCCAATTGGAGCGAACGCTCTGCTGGCGGCTGCGGCGTGCGGCCGACCGTCCGTCGCCGACTACTGTCCCCCGGGCCAGGCCTCGTACCAACCGACCGAAGTCGCACTGACGCTCGACTCGGGCGACCAGGGGCGTTCGTTCCGGCTGCCGCTCGGCAAGATCGTCACGGCCATCGTCCCTTGCGAGGTCGGTGATGCCCTCCAACGCGTGGCTTCGACCGGTCTGCCTGCATTTCGTGCCGTCGCCATTGGCAAGGCCGCGATCTACAGCGTCAACAGCCTGTGCGGTGGCGAGACTTGCCTACAGGACTACAGGTTTGAGGTCACGGTCACAGAGGGTTGCGTCATCCGCTCGCCGGACGACCTCATGGGCACAGTGGTTGTCCCTCCAAGATGGGGGCCCCAAGGCAGCAGTCCTCTGCCGCCCCAGAAGCTGGTGGCGGCGAAACTGATCATGACTTCGGACTACTCGCGCATCTTTCACACAGTCCTCGACCTTCAGCCGGAGACGCTTGTCTGGGCTCTCCTCTACATAGGCGTATCCGAAATTCCGCCAAGCCCGGAGCCAGTTGTTACAGCCCTATACACGGTCGCCGTCGACGCGTGCACCGATTGGCGTTCCGTGCCTATGCAGACCGAAACGAATCCGCCCGGATGGTCGTCGGCATTCGATCACGCGCCGCACTAACGCCGGGCCCTAGCTGAACCGAATCTGCAGCTTGGGTGTACTGGTTGTCGCCCTAAATCCCGCCCGGGCTACCACGCCAACCATCTGGCGTCGCACAGACGTAGCCTTCAAACGTGCCTGCTTATCTTGAGGAGTTGCTGACTTCTTGTCGTGCGCAGCTGACCACGGAAACGGCACAGCGCAGGTGGGGTAGGGGGCTCGACTACTTTCTTAAGCGGTGCCGCACCATCGGCGGGACGGCGCGGGTGGGGCTGGCGCGAGACATTGTTGACTTCCTCGGGGAGTCCTATGGTCTCGCGCGGGCAAAGGAGGGCCAGACCGAGCAACTCGGCCGCACGGTGCAAGCATTGGAGCAAGAGTGCCGCCGCATCGTGAAAGAGGACCCGACGCCGCTCTTCGCTTGGGGTGTCATCCGGGATCGAGACCCGGCACACCCCACTGATCTCAAGAGTTTCATTGAATCTGCTCGGCGCCTTGAGCCGCCGTCAGGTGCAACCTTCACTTTCAACCCCGTGATCCTGGTGTCAGGGGGACTCGTACGGTTGGACTGGACTGGTCTGGGTCGCCTCTATCTGTCAGAGGATCGCCGCATGGCAAGCCTGAAGATTGCCCCTCCGTCGGATCTGATAGGAGCCGCCTTCGAAGCCTTCCTGATCAGATCGATCGAGACCGGGCTCGACCGTACGGACGAACGCACGATCAAGAAAAGCTTGGCGTGGTCGTCAGCGCCACATCGTCAGCTTCTAGCTGCCCTGCGGTCGAACTAGCCGAACCTGATCTTCGGTAGTGCAGGTGTCGCCCCGAATCCCGCCGGGGCTACCACGCCAACTATCTTCTATTTGTCGCTGAGTCGAGGACTAGATCCAACGCAGCACAGCTCTCTGTCTTGGACAGAACGCCGCGGGCCTGGCGGCGCCGCTGACCGTCCATGATCGGCTCGTCAGTAGGCTCCAGAAGTCGGGACCCGGCCGTCTTCGTCTGGTCGCTTAGCGTCCAGGAGGGCATGACTACGTCGCAGGTCACGGCTGGAGACAAAATGCACGGACCGCCCCCTAGGTTCGTCGCGATCGAGGTCCGTTTCGTCAAAGGCGAAAAGCTCGCCGAACCAGGCGGGAAGTGGCATGTGTGTGCCGTCGGCGGGCCAAGTGACGTGTGCGTCGAATTCCTGCGTCTCCTCCCAAGCGTCCACAAGAGCGTCGGGTTCAAGCACGTCCATCGAACATCGCGCGACGCGACCACCCGATTCGAATGCTCGCTGTATGAGAACGACGGCACGGCTCGGTGACTCTGACCCTGCTCGCGCCAGCTCCGAGCGGACTGCCGGCGTGAACGACAGGGCAGATCTTGCCGAGGCCTCTCCGAGGTGCATGATCGCCAAAGGCGCAACCGCGTCCAGGTTGTACAGCGTGAAATGGTCGCCTGGTCGAGACTGGTTCACATGCTTGATCAACTCGTCAGCCGAGACGAAGAGCAACTCGCTCCGCGTGGCCCCGCCGTAATAGAAGTAGTGCCAACCGAAGACAACCGCTCCGGGCGTTCCGAGTGCCTCGCGGAGGGACGCAACATTCTGCTTGGACAGGGCGTTTGTTAAATCGTCTCGAATCCAGTTCTCCACCAAATCGCAGCTTAGGATTTTCGTTGATGGCGGTTACCAGCTCGTCTGGCGTCCGGCTTCATTACGTCGAGGAGGGCGTCGGCGACCCGCCCTTCCTCTTCATCCATGGCTGGTGCTGCGACCACACCTTCTTTCAGCCCCAGTTCGACCACTTCAAGCCCAACCACCGCGTGATCTCGCTCGATCTCCGAGGCTGCGGCGAGAGTGACAAGCCCGAGAGCGGATACGACATCCCGACCATGACGGACGACGTCGCCGCCCTCTGCCGCGAGGCGCGGATCGAGCGGCCGGTCGTCGTCGGCCACAGCTTGGGCGCGATGATGGCCGTCGACCTCGCCGCCCGTCATCCATCGATCCCACGCGCCGTGGTTGCCGACGACCCCGGTCCCCTCGCGATCAGCCCCGAGAGCCGCGCGACCTTCGAGGCGTTCATCGCGGCGCTCGAAGGGCCTGATTCGGCTTGCGCGCGCAGCGACTTCATCGCCGGGATGTTCCTCCCCGACGCGAACGCGGACCAGCGCCAATGGATCACCGACACGATGTGCTCGACGCCTCTGCACGTCGCGCTGGGTCAGATCCGCGGTGTGCTCACATGGAACGGCCTCGGTGCTCTGAGACTGATGACGGCGCCGCTGCTGGTGCTCCGCCGCGAGACCGGGGGCGACAATGACCCCACCCGCCTGCTGGGCCTCAAAGCGGACATCCGGTTCGGCGTCACCGTTGGCGGCGGTCACTTCCACCAGCTGGAGGTGCCGGAGCAGGTGAACCTGATGATCGAACGCTTCGTCAAGAGCCTATGACCGTCGACGAGCACCTGAAAAACGTGCCGCCGGCCGTGCGGCCCATCCTCGTGGCCGCCCGCAAGACCATCACCTCCACCGCGCCGAAGGCCGAGGAGATCCCCTACCAGAGCAAGCCCCCGAAGTCAGCCTCCGCCATGTGGAAGCTGGCCCGCTACGCGGTGAGTGGGGAGGAGGTGATGGGCCTCGGCACCTTCGCCCGGCACTCGACGATCTTCTTCTATCGCGGGCGGGAGCTCGACGACGCGGCCGGCCTCCTGCAGGGCAGCGGCAAGGACACGCGCTTCGTCACCCTGCGCTCGGCCGGAGACGCCCAGAGCGCGGCCGTCAAGAAGCTCGTACGCGACGCTTTTCGTCTGGGAGGGCGGAGAGCGTCCGGTTAGGCCGTATCCTTGTCGCCCTGTGTCCCGGGTCCGGACCGTAACCCCAGCCCAAGCGACCTCGTTGCTATGCCCCGTGAGCCTGAGGGTAGGCGTGCTCGCGCTCGTGTCCATGGCCGTGCTGGCCGCCTGCGGCAGCACCACGTCACTCGCGGTGAACCACCCCTCGCCGTCGCCCTCGGCCTCGCCCTCACCATCGACCTCGCCGAGCCCCAGCCCGTCTCCGAGCCCCTCGCCTTCGCCTTCACCGTCACCCACGCCCGCGGTGCCGACCTGGGCGCAGATGACCGCGAAGTGCAGCGGGCTGCCGGCGGCGCACGAGGCGCTGCTCGAAATGAAAGGGTCTACCTCGCTCATCCTTGCCGACGTCACCGACGCCAACCACCCCAAGCAGCTCTGCACGCTCAGCGGCGCCTGGTCGCCGCGGCTCGTGACGCAGCGGATGATCTCGTGGTGGGCCTCCGAGAATCCAGGTCAGGCCGGGCCGAGCATGCTCGTGAGCCTCGACATGTTCGCGGGAGTCTCCACCGTCGTCGCCCGCTGGCAGGGTGGCCTCTTCCTCGACGGACTTCACGCCTGGAGCCCTGATGAGAGCTCCATCGCGTACATCTCGTCAGATGCCTCGGCCGTCAAGCTGCACCTCATAAGCGGCGGCGGAGACCGCGTCGTCACCACCTTCGCCGCCATCCCCGGTCGCGGGGTGAACCCGGCTGAGGACGACGCCTACCTTGGTTTCTCGGCCGACGGCAGCTACTTCGCGCTCGTCCAGACCTTCACGTCCGGCGGCCAGCAGCTGCAGATCCGCCGCACGAAGGACGGCACGCTGGCCTACGGTCAGGCCACCGGCACCATGGCCACCTGGGCCAGCACCGGCGGCCGCCTCTACTTCCGCGAGCCGAGCGCGACCACCATCAAGGTCTGGGACCCGGCCGCGGGCGTCTCGACGCTGATCGCGCTGCCGCAGTCCTGGCTGCACCCGGTGTCGGACGCCGGCGACGACAACGTCGCCTACACGGTGTCCGACACGAGCGGCCTGCCGCACGTCTGGCTGTACGGCCACGGCGGCCGGTCGGGCGGCCAGCTCGGCAACATCCGCTCGACACCCGCGTTCTTGAATGCGACGTCTCTCTTCCTGGTGGAAGAGGTCGCCTGCACGGCCGACTGCGGCCTGGGCCAGCAATCGAAGGCCACCGGCAACACGTTTGTCTTCAGCCTCGCGACTCAGACCGAGACGGCTTCCTCGATCGCGTCGGTGCTGGGCAGCTGGCCTCGAGTAGGACAGGCTTAACGTAATGGCCGTGGAGTCCCCAGGGCTCACGGACGGCTCGTCCGAGGAGATCCCGCCCCCGCCGTCGAACCCGCCGCCGATCCAGCCGCCGGCCCCGGCCTACGCCGCGCCGATCTATCAGCCGGCGCCTGCCCCGCGCCGCCGCCGCAGCCTGCTCTGGTATTCCGCGGTCCTGGTGGCGATCGTCGTGACGCTAGGCGCCTTCGGCCTGCTCTATATCGACGATCAGAGCTGGCAGCAGCAGGCGGGACAGATGCAGCAGCAGAACGCCGCGCTCCGGGACAAGCTCGCCGTTTCCGACGCGGCGGCGAGCGACGCTCAGCAGAGGATCAAGGACCTTCAGACCCAGCTCCAGCACCCCGAGCTCGGACTCTGGAACGTCCCGGAGAAGATCGACGGTCCTAACTCCTGGCTCGAGGGAGGGATCCCCGATACCTTCACGTATCACCTGAAGGCGACGGCCACGGGGCCGATGTCGGTGAGCATCCTCACCTTCGAGCAGTACACGGCCGGGATCGAATGCATGAACGGCGGTGGCACGGCCAACTTCTGCCTGAACCACTCGGGCAGCGT
>Ga0075436_100002685_pt1 | contig 12242 bp, 15 predicted proteins | sample RhiMethybrSRZTD5_FD_75303 | JGI IMG/M metagenome (GOLD analysis project Ga0075436, IMG submission 75303) | Populus rhizosphere microbial communities from Tennessee, USA - Rhizosphere MetaG P. TD hybrid SRZTD5 | ecosystem: Host-associated > Plants > Roots > Rhizosphere > Soil | place: USA... | reverse complement strand
CGGCCGGGGCGAAGGTCGTGTTGAACGCCGCGCCCAGCTCCGCGCTCGAAGGCAAGCAAACGCCGCGAGTGGACCTCCTCATCGTCAACGAGAGCGAGGCACGAGACCTGGGCGGGGTCGAAACGCTGGGTTCGGCAGGCGCGCTTGCCGTCACGCTCGGAGAGGCCGGCTCCGTCCTGTATGAGAATGGCCGGATGACCCGCATCGAGCCTCGATCCGTCGAGGCAGTCGACAGCACCGCTGCGGGCGACGCGTTCGTCGGCGCTGCGGCCTTCGCCATCGCTCGAGGGTCCAGCACGCTGGAGGCGGTCCAGCTCGGCGGAGCCGCAGGTGCTGCCGCCGCGACAAGGTTAGGCGCAAGACCATCGCTTCCGCGGGCAGACGACCTGCGGCGGCTCTTCGCGATCGACCTCGGATGACCCGCCGGATCATTCTCGACTGCGACCCGGGCCACGACGACGCGATGGCGATCCTCCTCGCTCTGGGCACCCCGGAGATCGATCTGGCCGCGATCACGACCGTCGCGGGCAACCACCCGCTCGAGCTGACGACCCTCAACGCGCTCAGGGTTTGCACCCTGGCGGGTATCAATGACGTGCCGGTTGCGGCCGGCTGCGCCGCACCGCTGGTCCGGCCGCTGGTCACCGCTCCCGAGATTCACGGCACCACCGGGCTCGAAGGCTATGAATGGGGGGAGCCGGCGGTGCGGGCAGTGCCAGACCACGCAGTCGACCTGATCATCGACCTGGTCCGCGAGTCACCGGGGGAGATCACGCTCGTCCCGGTCGGCCCACTCACCAACATCGCGGTGGCCCTGCGCAAGGAACCCCGAATCGCAAGCCTGGTCCGCTCCGTCGTCTTGATGGGCGGTTCCTTCTCGAGAGGCAACACGACGCCGGCCGCCGAGTTCAACATCTATGTCGACCCGGAGGCAGCTTCGGCTGTCTTCAACGCGGGCTGGCCCGTGACCATGATCGGGCTCGATGTCACGCACCTGGCCGACGCAACACCGGAGGTGCTGGAGCGCATCGAGGCCCTGCGCACTGAGCTGGGATCGGCAGTTGCGGGCATGCTGAGGTTCTATCGAGACCGGAAGCTGCGACAGTACGGTACGGCCCGCCGCACGTCCATGACCCCTGCGCCGTGGCTCGAGTGGCGCAGCCTGAGCTCATCACCTGTCTCGATGCAGAGATCGATGTCGAGCTGGCCGGCACGTTTACCAGAGGCATGACCGTGACCGAGTTCCGCCGGCGCCACCGTGGGCATGCCAAAGCCCTGGTCGGCACCGACCTCGACGTCGAGGGTTTCTGGGACCTGTTCATCGACTCGCTGGGGCGTCTGGGTGCGAGACGCGATTAGATGACGGCTCGAACCCTGGCGTGGATCGTCCTGGCTCGGCGCTTGAGCTCCGCTTGACCGCTACAGCGGCGGCATCATCGGGGGCGCACGAACTGCCGGCGCAGTCGCACCACCTCAGGCACCGCGAAGCAGCCTTTGACGTGGTCGTTGACCAGGCCCATCGCCTGCATGAACGAATAAACGGTGGTGGGACCCACGAACGCCCAGCCCCGCCGGCGCAGATCCTTGCTCATCGCGATCGCCTCCGGGCTGGTGGTCAGCTTCATCAGCGCCGCCCGGTCGAGCAGCCCCTTGCGCGGCTTCGGCTCGAAGCTCCACACGTAAGCGGCAAAGCTGCCGAACTCGTCGACCAGCTCACTGACGTGGCGCGCGTTGTTGATCGTCGCGTCGATCTTGGCTCGGTTGCGCACGATGCCTGGGTCTCGCATGAGCCGTGCCACATCGCGCCCGGTAAAACGTGCAACGACGCGGGGGTCAAAATCGCGAAACGCGGCCCGAAAGTTCTCTCGTTTGCGTAAGACCGTGAGCCAGCTCAAGCCGGCCATGAATGCTTCGAGCATCAGCATCTCGAAGAGGCGTCGATCGTCTCCTACCGGCCTGCCCCACTCGAGGTCGTGGTCCCGGCGAAGCAGGTCGTCGGAGGCGCACCACCAGCAGCGCGGGACGCCGTCGGCCCCGATGCTGATGCCGCTCGAGTCGGCGATGTCAGGAGATCAGCGCTTCGAGCTTGGCCTTGAGGTCGCCCTTCATGTTCGGGCGATAGCCGACTGTCCGTTCGGCGGCCTTGCCGTCCTTGAAGATGATCACGGTCGGGATCGACATGATCCCGAGCTGCATCGGCACCGACGGGTTCTCGTCGATGTCCATCTTCATGACCTTGATCTTGTCGCCCAGCTCGCCATTGATCTGCTCGACGATGGGCGCGATCATGCGACACGGTCCGCACCACGTCGCCCAGAAGTCGACAAGCACCGGCTTGTCTGCCTTCAGGACCGCGGTTTCAAACTCGCTGTCGGTGACTTCCTGGATGTTTGACACGTGCACTCCCTCTTTTCTGAGACTAATCCTTCGAGTCGGATTTTGATTCCTTGCCGGATTTTGATTCCTTGCCGGACTCGGACGCGGTCTCGGTTTTGCTCTCCGAGCTCGAGCCGTTGCTCGACGCCCCCTTCCCGGCGTCCCTGTAGTCCGTCGTGTAGAAGCCGCTGCCCTTGAACATGACCCCAGTCGGGTAGACCATCTTGGTCAGCTTGCCCTGACACTCCGGGCAGACCGTGAGCGGTTCGTCCGACATCCGCTGCCGGATCTCGAACTGGTGTCCGCACTTGCTGCAGCGATATCCGTAAATAGGCACTTGACTTGAGTTCCTGAACTATAAACGTCGATCTCTTTCCAGCCGGTCGAAAACCATCCCGGAGGGCGGTTTCGGGTGGAAATAGGTCGCCTTCTGAGGAAGAGTTTTCCCTTCCCGAGCCAGCTTCAAAACCTGCCTGAGGTCGGGCGCGTCCAGGAAGAAAGCCGCCGTCCCGACCCCCTCGTCGACCCAGCGGACGGCCTCCGCTCCATCTCGGGTGTAGAGCAGGTGCGCTTCCGGGTCCCGCTTCCCGAGGATGTTGTCTATCACCTGCTCGTGCAACTCCGCGATCGCCACGTCACCGTCCAGGGGCAGCACCTGGAACCGGTGGTCGCGATAGGTTCCGGCCGCCACTCGCCCGCGGAGAGCGCCCAATGTCTCCTCGAGCGAGCCCATGGGCTCTCCGCCGGTGACCGCGATCCCCGTCTTCATCACCCGGTGGGTCGGCAGCACGGTCAGGCCCGGATCGTCCAGGTCGGTGAGCAGGGCAAGCGTGAACCGCGAGGCCTCGTCAGGGCCGCCGCCGGCTTCCTCGGCGTAAGCGAGCGCGGTCTCGTAACGGTGATGGCCGTCGGCGATGAGTACCTGTAGGTTCTCGAGCGCTGCGTGCACCGCGGCGTGGATGGCGGGGTCGGAGATCACCCAGAGCCGGTTGTCGGTACCCTCCGGCCCGACAAAGGAGACGGCCGGGGCCCTGGCGACGACCTTCTCGAGGATCTCCGGCACCCCGGTCGCGGCCCCCTCGTACAGGAACCACAGCGGCTCGAGGCTGACCTTCGTTGCCCGGAGCAGCGCCAGGCGCGTTGCCTTCACGCCTGCATGCGTCCGTTCGTGAGGAAGCACGACCCGGTCTGTGTACGGCTGGAGGCGCAGCGAAGCGATCAGGTCACGTCGCACCCGCCCCTCGAAGCCGACCTCGTGGACGTACATCGACCGAGGCTCGGGCTCGAGGATTCGGTCGTCAAGCCACTGCTCGAAGAGCCTCGCGGCCCCCGCGTAGTCGGTCCCGGGACGGGTCAGGTGGACGACGTTGTACGGCGAGAGCGAGCGGTAGTGCGCCAGGTCCTCGTCCGAAATCACGTCGTAAGGCGGCGCGACCAGCTTGCTCGGGTCGCCCGCGCGCGCCAGGAAGTACCTGATCCCGGGCAGGGCGCGGACGTCAGCCGTTGGAGTTGTTCCCGCCGAGCTCTACATAGCGGAGGTCCGACATCCCACCCACATCTCTCAGCTGCGCCAGCAGGTCGGGCGCGACCCGATCGTCGACCGCCAGGATCATCATCGCGTTGCCGCGGGGAGCGTCACGGCCGACCTGCATGCTGGCGATGTTCACGTCGTGCTCGCCCAGGATGCTGCCTACCCTGCCCACGACCCCCGGCCGGTCCTCGTGACGGCTGACCAGGAAGCGGCCCTCCGGTATCAAGTCGACCCGAAAGGAGTCGATTCGCACCGCCCGCGGCTCTCCCATCAGCAGGGTACCGGCGATCTCGTGACCGAGCATTCGGACCGTGACGAGGCTCGCGTAGCTGCTGTGCGACCGGTTGCGGCGCTCGACCACCTTGATCCCCCGGTTGCTGGCGATCAGGCGGGCGTTGACCGCGTTGATGCGCTCCTCGGTGAAGGGCTGGAGCAGGCCCTTGATTGCCGACGCCACGAGAAGGCTGACGTCGTGCTCCCCGAGCTCGCCCTCGAAGTCGAGCTCGATCGCGCTGACCCGACCCCCAAACAGCTGGGAATGCAGCGCGGCGAGGCGCTCGGTCAGGCTCGCGAACGGGCGGAGGTAGGCGATCTCCTCGGGTGGAAGGGCGGGCGCATTGACCGCAAAGCGCGGGAGGTCGCCGGCCAGCACAGCCGCCACCTCTTCGGCAACGTCGAACGCCACCGAGACTTGCGCCTCGAGCGTCGACGCCCCGATGTGCGGCGTGGCGATGAAGTTGGGCTGCGCCAGGAGCGGATTCGCGCCCGGTGGCTCGGTCTCGAACACATCGGCTGCGGCGCCGGCGAGACGACCGGCCTCCAGCGCGGCGCAGAGCGCTGATTCGTCGACGATGCCTCCGCGCGCGCTGTTGATGAGCCGCGCCGTCGGTTTCATCCGCGACAGCTCCGTCGCCCCGATGAGGTTGCGGTTGGATTCGACAAGCGGGACGTGGATGGTGACAAAGTCCGCCCGCTCGAGCAGCTCGTGGAGGCTGACCAGCGCCACGTTGAACAGCTCTGCCCGCTCGACCGACACGACGGGGTCGTAGGCGATCACGTCCATCTCGAGTCCGTGCGCGCGCTTGGCGACCTCGGAGCCGACGTTTCCGAGGCCGATCACGCCTAGCGTCTTGCCGCGGATCTCGGTGCCGACGAATTTCGTCCGGTCCCACTCGCCCCGCTTCACCGAGGCGTCGGCCTGCGGAACCCATCGCGCCAGCGCAAAAAGGAGCGCCATGGTGTGCTCCGCCGCGGCCACGATGTTGCCGCGGGGCGCGTTGACGACCAGGATGCCCTTCCGGGTTGCGGCGGTGACGTCGATGTTGTCCACCCCGACCCCGGCTCGGCCGACCACGCGCAATTTGCTGCCTGCCTCGATGATCGGCGCCGTCACGCGCGTTTCGCTGCGAACGACCAGCGCGTCGAAATCCGGGATCCGGCGGATGAGCTCCGCCTCGGCGAGCTTGCTGACGACCGTCACCTCGCCGGCGCGACGCAGCCGTTCGAGGCCGTCCTCGGCCAGCGGATCGGCGACCAGAATCTTCGGCAAGGGGAAAACCGCGCTAGCGCGCGGCGGCGGGCACCCCCAGCACGGACGCGCTGACCGCGGCGACCCCGCGGCCGTCGGCGGGGGCCACGTCGAGCTCTTCCAGCGCCTGCTCGATCGCCCAGACAACCTGGACGACGTCCCCCTCGGCGACCGCGCCAAGGTGACCGACCCGGACCATCTTGCCCGTCATCTTGCCCTGGCCGCCCGCGATGACCACGCCGTACCTGTCGTTGAGCAGCTTGCGCAGCGCTCCGACCTCCAGGCCCGGCGGCGGCAGCGCAGAGGTCACCGTGTTGGAGCGGAAGCCCTCGCGCGCGTAAAGCTCAAAACCAAGCGCCTGGAGGCCTGCCTGCGTCGCACGCGCGAGGCGTGAGTGTCGTTCGTACACGTTGGGGAGGCCTTCTTCCTCGAGCATGTGCAGGCCTTCCTGCAGCGCGAAGGCGACCGGCACCGCGGGCGTGAACGGAGTCATTCCCTTCTCGGCCCAGGTCTTTGCCTCCTTCCAGTCGAAGTAGAAGCGCGGTGACCTTGCCCGCGCCTGCTGCGCCCACGCCCGCTCGCTCACGCTCACAAGAGCAAAACCGGGAGGCGCCATCCAGCCTTTCTGGGAGCCGCTCACGGCAACGTCGATCCCCCATCCGTCGGTGTCGATGTCGATCGAGCTGATCGAGCTGACGCCGTCGACCACCACCAGCCGGTCGGCCTCGCGGGCGGCCCGCGCAAGATCGCGAAGCGGGTTGGTCAGACCGGTCGATGTCTCGTTGTGCGTCAGGAGCACGACCTGCGCTTTGGGATGCCGCTGCAAGAGCACCGCAAGGTCGTCCGGGTCGACGGGCTGGCCCCATTCGAACTCCAGGCGCACGACGTCGGCTCCGTACGCTGCCGCAAGCGCCGCAAAGCGCTCGCCGAAGTTGCCGCACAAGGCTGCGATCACCTCGTCCCCCGGCGACACGAGGTTCGCCACCGCCGACTCGAGACCGCCGGTTCCCGAGCTGGTGAGGAGCAGCAGGTCGTTCTCGGTCTTGAAGACACGCCTGGCCCCGGCTGTGATCTCGGCAAGGATCGCCGCGAACTCCGGTCCGCGATGGTCGATCATCGGGCGGTTCATGCTGCGAACCACCCGCTCGGGAAGCGGGGTCGGCCCTGGAATTCGCAGCTGGGTCGAGAAGGTCATGGGCGCGCTCCAGTAGTTGGCTTTGGCGGCACGCTAATTCTGATTTAGTGCAGCTCGGTCGTGTAGGGGAGGAGCGCGATGGCTCGAGCGCGCTCCAGCGCGGTCGTTAGCGGCCGCTGGTGCCGGGCGCACGTTCCGGTGACTCGCCGCGGCAGGATCTTTCCGCGGTCGCTGACAAACCGGCGCAAGCGCGAGACCTCCTTGTAGTCGATGTAGGCGATCTTCTCGGCGCAGAACGCGCAGACCTTACGGTGCTGGCGCTTGGGCCCTCGCGGCCCGCCCGGCCCGGACGACCTCTCTTCGCGTGGTGGACGTGAAACTGCCATGGATAACTCCTAAAAGGGAATCTCGTCGGGGTCAACGTCGCGCGGCGCCTCGTCTGGAGCTGGAATCTCGTCGCTTGCGGCCTGCCGGCTGCGCGGAGCCCCATCGGCGGGAGTCCCACCGCCGCTGCGGCTGTCGAGGAACTGCACGTCGTTCGCGATGATCTCTGTGGTTCGGCGCTTCTGGCCGTCCTGACCTTCCCACGAACGGGTCTGGATCCGGCCTTCGATAAAGACCAGCGCGCCCTTCTTCGTGTACTGGGCGACGATCTCGGCAAGGTTTCGCTTGCCGGCGTTGTAGGCGACGATGTTGTGGTAGTCGGTGAACTCCTTGCGCTCGCCTTCCGGTCCGCTGGACCAGCGGTTGGTGGCGATGCTGAAGTTGGTCACGGCCGTTCCGCTCGGCGTGTAACGCATCTCCGGATCCTTGGTGAGCCGGCCAATGAGCAGCGCTTTGTTCAAGTTCGACATTAGGCTTCCTCCCGATCCACTCGATCCGCCCGGCGAGCGCCGCCTGCCGCGTCCGATTCTGCAGCGATCGGCTCCAGCACGACCTCCGCCGGCGGCGGGGTGACGGCGGTCGCGACTGCCTTCTCCGGCTTGCGCACGACGAGATGTCGCAAGACCTCCTCTGTGATCTTGAGCCCGGCCTCGAGCTCGGGCACGCGACCTGGGTCGAGCTGGAAGTCCTGGAGCACGTACGCGCCCTCTTTCTGGTGCTTGACCTCGTACGCCAGCTTGCGCTTGCCCCAGAGATTGGTGCGTTCGGCTGTGCCGCCCGACCGCTCGATCAGCGTGTTCACCCGCTTCACCGCATCCTGCACCTTGTCGTCGTCAAGGTCGGCGCGGACGATGTACAAAACCTCGTACTCCCGCAAAGGGAACCTCCTTCCTGTGGGTTTGAGGCCCCGGGCCAACGCAGGCGGACGCCTGCGGCCGAGGCCAGAAAGGTCAGGCCGGTATTCTACCAAGGGCTATGGCCCCCAAATCCCGAGCGAATGCTGCCGCGGGCACAAAAGGCAAAGCCGGCCGCCGGGCGCCGGTCAGGCCGAAGCGTGGCGCCGGCGTGCCGCTGCTGCCGATAGTGGTCGGCAGCATCTTGGTCGTGCTGACCGTTGCGATGATCGGGCTGATCGTCTACTTCCAGCGTCCGACCCCGCCGCCGCAGCCGGTCTCTGGCATCTCGTGCGACCAGCTCGAGCACTCGACGGCGCACTACCACGCGGCGCTCCAGATCATCTACCACGGCGTCACGACGAACATCACGGACAACGCCGGAATCCAGACGAACGCGGCCGGAACCGGCGTCAAGTGCTACTACTGGCTGCACGTCCACGCAAGCGAGAAGAACGTGATCCACGTCGAGGCGCCGGCCAGCGACACGTTCACGCTGGGACAGTTCTTCGACGTCTGGAACAAGTGGAGCAAGGACAACGAACTTCCGGAACAGAAGCTCGACGCGACTCATGTATCCACGTTCACAGTCGGTTCGGAAGACAAAGTCGTCACCTACATCGACCTGGGTGACGGCAAGGGCGCCCAGGTCTATGCCGGCGACCCTCGAGGGATCACGCTGAAGAACCACGAGGTGATCACCATCGAGATCACTCCTCCCGAGGTGAAGCCACCACCCTCGTTCAGCTTTCCGTCGGGGCTGTAACCTCAGCACCGGCTTCGAGCAACACCCGCGCCGCGCGGTAGTGCTCGAGCTCGTCGTACTCGAGCCCTTTGCGGTGCGCACGGTCCGCGAGCTGCAGATGCCGCTTGACCGCGTCGCCCGCAAAGCGCCATCGCTCGCCATGCTCGATCGCGCGCAGCCGCTCCATCCGATGCGTGTCGTTGTGGAGCTGGATTGCCTTGCGCTCGCCGGCGATGATCTCCTCGGCCTCTTCGTTCCGGCCCATCGCAAGCAGCGCTTCGGCCTGGCTGACCCGCGCGTCAGAGCCGAGCGGCCAGTCGTAAGAGGTCACCGCCGGCCGCAGGGTCAGCAGCGCACGGTGCGGCTCGCCCTGGGCAAGCAGGACCCGGCCTTTCTCCAGCGCGAGCTCGCGGCTGATGCCGGCCTCATGTCCCTCGAGCAGGTACTCGACCTCCGTGCCGAGGCGTTCGGCGATGACGCGGAGAAGGCGGATCGAGGGCCGCGCTTTGCCCATCTCGACCTGGTTGAGAAAAGCCCTGCTGAAGTCGCCGCCGACCACCCTGGCCAGGCTCATGCCTCGATCGTTGCGGATTCGCCTGATCCGCTGGCCGAGTGTTTCGCCTTCCTCGAGCGGCCTGATGTCCTCGTCCATCGAAAGAGGCAGCTTACAGGTAGTCGAGAGGGCTCAGGCTTCGGGTCAGGGTTGTGAAGTTTCTGAATCCATGCGGGGTCACGATGCCCGTATCCTCGACCCGAACTCCGCCCAATCCGAGAAGGTACAGACCGGGCTCGACCGTCACGACGTCGCCCTCCTGCAGCGGCTCCTCTGTGATGGCGCGCAAAGAGGGCTCCTCGTGCGTCTGGAGTCCGACGCCATGCCCGGTGCTGTGATTCATGCGCGCCGCGCCGGGGGTGCCTTCGTATCCGTCCGTCGTGGTCCCGAAGCCGCGATCGACGAGCACATGGCAGACGTTCAGGTGAGGTTCCTTGCCCGCGACGCCAATCGCGATCGTCTCGATCCCGGCGTCGACTGCCTGCACGACTGCGGCGTGCATGCGCCGCACCTCCTCGCTGATTTCACCGACGACCACGGTGCGCGTCAGGTCGCCCGTGTAGTGGGTGGTCCGGCTGGTGGGAAAGATGTCGATGATCACGGGCGCGTTGGCCTTGATCGGTCCGGTTCCGCGGTAGTGCGGAAGCGCGCACTCGGGTGAGCCGGCCACGATCATGTCCGGGCACGTGAATCCCTTCTCACCGAGCGTCAACTGGGCCTTCGCATAAAGACGCTCAGAGGTGAGCGGGCCGCCGTTCGACCAGAGAACCCCATCCCGGATCTCGGCGGCGGCGAGCTCCCGGACGACCTCGACGACCGCCGACTCGGCCGCCTTCTGCGCCTGCTCGATTGCATTGGCTTCCTCGGCAGACTTGTGCCGCCGCTCCGCGACGAAGAGATCGCGCTGCACGCGAGCGTCGATTCCGTTGATGCGGAGGTCTTCGAGATGCACGGCCGGAAGGTGGGGCGAAACCCGGGCGTCGCGGATGCCTTTCTCGGTGAGCATTCGCGCGGCCAGCTGCGCCCATGCGCGATGGGCGTACGCCTCCCGGTCCTCGACGACGCTCGACACCCTTGATTGCACCCGCGCGCGGTCGATCTCGAGCGGGCTGACCACCAGCACGTCGTCCTTATCCCCGTATCGGATGTAGAGGCCGATCTCAACGCCGAATCCAGTCGCGTAGATGAAGTCGGGGTCGTCCTCGCCTGCAGGGATCAAGACGATCGGCGCCTGTCCTTTGCGGCGCGCTTTGCCGCGCCGCTGGGGGGCTGTCTCGTCGTGCTCGGTGTCGCGCCACAGGCCTGCGGTTTCGACCGCCTGCGCCACCGCCTGCAGCAGGGCGTCGTCGCCCCGTCCACGGACGCGTTTGGAGCGGCTGTCCAGGTTCAGCCTCTCCTGGACCTCGTATCCGCTCGTGTAGGCAACCTCGTAGCCCAGGTCTCGAAGCTGGGCCAGGTCGCGGCGGAGCGTTCGTTCCGACACCCCCGCACGCTCGGCGAGCTCGAGAGGATTCAGCCCGGGCTCGGAGATGATCGCGGCCAGCACGCGAAGTAGCCGGGCCAGCCGCTCAGCCCGGTTCATGGAGTCCGGCTAAGAAATTTCTTCCCAGGACGTCGCGTTGCCCTCGAACGGGTCGGGTTCCGCCTCCTCCTGGTTCCCCACCTTCTGGTGGAACCTGCTGGCGATCATCTGGTAGGCCATGGCCTTTGGAATGCCGAGCTTGGTGAGCGACTTCACCTCGTCGGCCATCACCTTGTCGCGGGCCGCCTCGATGGCGGCGAGAACCTCTTCGATCGATGCCGTCTTCTTGACCATTCGGGCTCAATTCTACCGAGCCTCCAGCCGCAGCCGGTCGTGTCTTAACCTTGTTTCATAGCCGAGTACGCTCCGGACAAGATCCGCAACGTGGTCCTGCTGGGCCACTCGCACGACGGCAAGACGATGCTGGCCGAGGCGATGCTCTTCGCGTCCGGCTCCGTGGCGCGCATCGGCTCCCCCGACCAGTCGACCGCCACCACCGACTTCGAGCCGGAGGAGCAGAAGCGAAAGATCTCGATCAACCTCGGCGTCGCGTTCGCCGAGCACAACGGCTTCAAGATCAACATCCTCGACGCGCCGGGCTTTTTCGACTTCGCGGGCCAGGTCGCGAGCGGGATGCGCGCGGCAGACGGCGCCGTGGTCGTGGTCGGCCCGAGCTCGCAGCTGGCTGTCGGCACCGAGGTGGCGTGGGAGCAGTGCAACCGCGCGACCAAGCCGCGGATCGTCGTCGTCAACAAGCTCGACAAGGAGAACTCCGACTTCTACGGCGCGGTCGCCGCCATGCGGGCCAGCCTCACGCCCAGACCATTTCCGCTGCACCTTCCCATCGGAGCCGAGCAGGACTTTCGCGGCATCGTCGACCTGCTGCACCTGAAGGCCTTCGTCACCGCACCCGACGGCAAGGGCAGCGAGGTCGAGATTCCCGACGACATGAAACAGCGCGTCGATGAATACCGTGGGCAGCTCATCGAGGCGGCCGCCGAGAGCGACGACTCGCTGCTGGAGAAATACCTCGACTCAGGCACCCTGAGCGAGGAGGAGATCCAGCGCGGCCTGCGACAGGGAATCCTCGAAGGGAAGGTCGCCCCGGTCGTGTGCTGCTCTGCGACCAAGCTTCTGGGCGTCCGCACCTTGATGTCGACCATCGCCGAGCTGATGCCCCCACCCGAAGCCGAGCCGGACAAACCCGTGAAGGCTTTCGTGTTCAACACGGGCGGCGACCAGTTCGGTCGCGTCAGCTACTTCAAGGTCGTTGCCGGCACGGTGAAAGCCGACGCCCATCTTCCCAACCTCAGCCGCGGCGGTGAGGAGCGGTTGGCGCAGATCTTCTTCCCGCGCGGCAAGGAGCACGTTGCCACGACGGAGGTGCGCGCCGGCGACATCGCGGCCGCGACCAAGCTCGCGCACACCCTGACCGGCGATACGCTCGGCCTCAAGGATGGCGGTCCGCTGCCTCCGCTCGACGTTCCCGGGCCGGCGTACAGCCTCGCCATCACTCCCAAGGCCCGAGGCGACGAGGAGAAGATCTCGTCAGGTCTCGCCCGCCTCGGCGAGGAA
>Ga0075436_100002683_pt1 | contig 12245 bp, 14 predicted proteins | sample RhiMethybrSRZTD5_FD_75303 | JGI IMG/M metagenome (GOLD analysis project Ga0075436, IMG submission 75303) | Populus rhizosphere microbial communities from Tennessee, USA - Rhizosphere MetaG P. TD hybrid SRZTD5 | ecosystem: Host-associated > Plants > Roots > Rhizosphere > Soil | place: USA... | reverse complement strand
CCTGGAGGACCTCGCGCGGCAACAGGGGTTGCCGTTGCTCCGGCTCGAAACCAATAAGGCGCTTACCGAGGCGCAATCCCTCTACCGTCGCAACGGCTTCCGTGAAGTACCGCCGTTCAACGACGAGCCCTACGCGCATCACTGGTTCGAAAAGACGCTCTAGCTTGCGCTCCGCGGCAATGGGCCCGCACCTTACGCGCGTGAAACCGACCGGACGCGCAGACCGCGAGCGCCTGACCGCGCGGCCGACCACGCCATGATCTCGGGTCGCGAAGCGCTCGCGCGGTTGCGAGAGGGCAACCGTCGTTTTGTCTCCGGTGTGGATCACCCCGATGCCATGCTCAAACAGTCTCATCGGCCCGCGCTTGCCCGTGGGCAACAGCCGTTTGCCATCGTCCTGGGGTGCTCGGATTCCCGCGTTCCCGCCGAGCTTGTCTTCGGGCAGGGGTTCGGAGATCTGTTTGTGATCCGCGTAGCCGGGAACATCGTGGCGCCCTCGCAGGTCGGGAGCGTGGAGTTCGCCGCCGGCCGGTTCGGCACGAGGCTGGCGGTAGTGCTTGGTCACACGCAGTGCGGGGCGATTGTGGCCACCTTGGAGGAGCTGCGCCAACCGACGCCCCATCAGTCGCCCAACCTCCGCTCCATCGTCGACCGGATCCGACCATCGGTGGAGCCCCTGCTGGCCACGCCCATCGCACAGGACACCGATGCCTGTGTCGCGCACGCCGTCCGCGCCAACATCCGGGCCGCTGCCGACCATCTGCGGCACGGCTCCGCCCTGCTGGAGCGGCTCGTTGCGGATGAGGGGTTGCTGATCGTTGGCGCCGAGTACTGCCTGGAGACAGGCGTCGTTGACTTTTTCGACACACCGTGACTCACCCAGCTACGCCACCCCATGTTGCGCTCGCCGATCACTTCGCAGACCCTGGCGCGTCTGAGCATCCCTTGCGGATTCGGCTGACGTCGGGCGAAGAGTTCGACTGCCATGCTCCCGCCTTCGACTTCGACCAGCTCGTGCTCGTCGTCACGACCTCCGAAGGGGTCACTCGGAAGGTGGCGCCGATGGAAATCGCGCCCCTGTGCGAGCGCCGCCCCGGCTGGCCCGCCTACGCCGGTCTTGGCTTGCTTACGGTGGTGCCGGGGGCGGGCCTGAGTGCTCTCCTGGTCCCTCTGCTGTCGCCGCTGAGTGCACTGGACGGCGCCATATTGGGAGCGTTCGGTGGCGCCGTCGCATTTGTCACAGTGCCATGGGTGCTCGCCACCGTCAGCCCCGTCGCATACTCTCGCCTCCTCGGACGCCTGGGCGCTGCGCACTGGCGTACGGTCTTCTCCAACGAAGACTCCTCCTCATGACGTCAGCGCCCCCCATGGTCCGCCGCTTCGGCCTGATTCACGCCACGGCGCTGAACATGACGAACATGATCGGGATCGGACCGTTCATCACGATCCCGCTCCTCATGTCCGCGCTGGGCGGCCCGCAAGCGATGCTCGGCTGGCTGGTCGCGCTGATCATCGTCATGTGCGACGGCATGGTGTGGAGCGAACTCGGGGCCGCGCTGCCGGGCTCCGGCGGCTCGTTCGGGTATCTGCGGCAGGGCTATGGCACGGAGAAGGTCGGCCGTCTGATGGGCTTTCTGTTCGTCTGGCAGTTTGTGCTCAGCGGCCCCCTCGAGATCGCGTCCGGATACATCGGCTTCTCGCAGTACCTCGGCTACATCTGGAAGGGAATCACGGCGGGCCAGACGATGCTCGTCGTGACGATCGTCGGGCTCGCGAACCTGGCATTGGTGTACCGCCGGATCACGTCGATTGCGGCGATCACCGTCACGCTGTGGATCGGCACGATCGTCACCGCTATCGTGGTGGTGGTGACCGGAGCACTGCACTTCGACCATCGCGTGGCATTCGACTTCCCACCGGGCGCCTTCACCTTCTCAGTGGGCTTCCTCCTGGGCCTCGGCGCCGCGTCGCGGATTGGTGTGTACGACTACCTGGGCTACTACGACGTCTGCTACATCGGTGACGAAGTCCAGAATCCCGGCCGGGTGATCCCACGGTCCATCCTCCTCAGCACCGTCTTCGTCGCGCTGATTTATCTGGCGATCAATCTGTCGATCATCGGCGTCGTCCCCTGGCGAGACTTCGTCCCCGCCGCGTCACACCCGCAGTCCAACTTTGTCGTCTCGATCTTCATGGAGCGGATCTACGGTCCGGGTATCGCGACGCTGTTCACCGCCATGATCCTGTGGACGGCGTTCGGCTCGGTCTTCGCCCTGTTGCTCGGGTACTCGCGCGTGCCGTATGCGGCGGCGAAGGACGGCTATTTCTTCAAGGTGTTCGCCCGGTTGCATCCGGCTGGGGGATTCCCCTACGTCTCGCTCATCGTGCTCGGCGTCCTTTCGATCTTTGCCGGCTTTGTGTCGCTGGGCATGGTCATCGATGCGTTGATCACGACGCGGATTCTGGTGCAGTTCATCGGGCAGATCGGTGCGGTGACCCTGCTGCGTCGGCGCGCGCCGGACCTGCCGCGGCCGTATCGGATGTGGCTCTATCCGGTGCCGAGCCTCGTGGCGCTGCTGGGATGGATCTTCATCTTTGCCACGACGCCGCCCACGGTGATCGCCTTCGGCCTGGGCGCGCTGCTGCTCGGTGTGGTGTGCTTCGCGGCGTGGTCGTGGAAGAGGCGAACCTGGCCGTTCGAGGCGACCGCCTGAACGGCGCTTTTGCCTTGCGCGCGTCGCCACTGGGCGCGCAGCTTAAGCCCATGTCAAAAGTGAGAATCGGGATCGTTGGCTCCCGCTTCCAGGCGGAATGCATCGCGGCGGCCGTGCAGGCCATGCCGGAGGAGGGCGAAGTCGTGGCCGTGGCCTCGCCCACCAACGGACACGCGGCCGGCTTTGCGAAGCGGCATGGCATCCCGCGCGCGTACACCGACTACCGCGAGCTGCTGCGCGACCCTCAAGTCGAGATGATATCGATCACGGCGCCCAATCGACTGCACGCGCAGATCACCATCGACGCCGCCCAGGCCGGCAAGCACGTGGTGTGCGAGAAGCCCCTGTGCCTGACGCTCGAGGAAGCCGACGCGATGATCGATGCGTGCCGCAAGGCGGGCGTGCTACTCCTCTATGCCGAGGAGCTCTTTTTCGCGCCCAAGTACGTGAAGGCGAAACAGCTGGCGGACGAGGGAGCGTTCGGTCGCGTGCACCTGGTGAAGCAGGGTGAGAAGCACTCGGGGCCGCACTCCGAGTGGTTTTGGGACGTGGCGCAGTCCGGCGGCGGCGCGGTCATGGACCTGGGGTGCCACGGGATCGCGTTCTGCTGGTGGTTCCTCGGCAAGCCAAGGATCAAGAGTGTCTACTCGCACATGGCGACGCAGGTCCACCGCGGGCGCACGCAGGGCGAAGACGAAGCGGTCACCATCATCGAGTTCGAGAACGGCGCCGTGGGGATGGTCGAGAGCAGCTGGAACCGGCCCGGCGGCATGGACGACAGCATCGAGGTGTTCGGAGACAAAGGGCAGACCTACGCCGACATGCTCATGGGGAACGCGCTCCCGACCTACTCGGAGGTGGGATTCGGCTACGCCGTCGAAAAAGCGGCTACCACCAAGGGCTGGACGTATCCGGTGTTCGAGGAGCACTGGAACTACGGCTTCCCCCAGGAGATGCGGCACTTCGCGCGCTGCGTGCGCGGCAAGGAAACGCCGATCGCCGACGGCGAGACCGGACGCGTGGTGCAGGAGGTCCTGTATGCCGCGTACGCGTCGGCCGGGCTGGGGCGAAAGATCATGCTCCCGTTCCGCCCGAAGGGCATCGCGAAGCCGATCGACCTTTGGAAGGCCCCGGAACGCGCTACGGCCGCGCTCTGACTCCCCCCTCCCCATGCGCGACGTCATCGCCTCCATCGAAGCCGAATACCGCCGCTACAAGACCCTGGGCGAAGGCGCGATCAGTCAGCTCGCAGATGCCCAGCTCCCGGAGGCCACGAGCTCCGGCAACTCCATCGTCACCATCGTGTGGCACCTGGCTGGCAACCTGAAATCCCGCTTTACCGACTTCCTGAGCTCCGACGGCGAAAAGCCGTGGCGCGACCGTGACTCCGAGTTCCTAGCCCGCGAGGTGTCCCGTAACGAGCTCCAGGCCAAGTGGGAGGATGGCTGGCGGGTGCTGTTAGCGGCCCTTTCCGACCTTAGCGACGCGGACCTGCAGCGGACGGTGACCATCCGGAGTGAGCCGCACACGGTCGCCCAAGCGCTCCACCGCTCGCTCGCGCACACGAGCTACCACGTAGGCCAGATCGTCTACCTCGCGAAAGCGCTGCGGGGCGCCGACTGGCGCTACCTGAGCATTCCGCCCGGTCAATCCGCGCGGTTCAACCCCCTTTAATCGTCTTCGACGCCTCGTCCCAGGACACAGTGCTCTTTCGGAAGTACGACTCATTCGCCATGTGGCAGGCGAGCGCCGCGTGGTGACCGAACACCACGTCCTCGACCACCGGCTTCCGGGTGCGCACCGCCTCGAAATACGTCCACAGGTGTGGTCTCACATCGTCGAAGTCGGGTCCGGTGAAGGAGATCGTCTCGGGCATCGCCGTCGCCTGGCCCAGCTTCGGGTCATTCTCCTGATGCCATTTCTCGAGATACGCCTCCCGCATCGCATGCGGGTAGCTGCCCGTGTAGTAGCTGGGATAGTTGTCCTTGCCGCTTTGCGGCGCCAGGCTCAGGGTCGATCCGGTGACGTCCAGAATGCCCTTCGATCCCTGGATGCGGTACGCCTCGGGCATCTCGGTCCCCAGATTGAGTCGCATGTACACCGGCAGGTCGCCGAAGTAATAGACGACGGCGTGCACGTCGGGCATGTTGCGTCCGTCCTTCCAGCGCCGGATGCCCCCCACCGCTGAGGCCTGCTTGGGCGGCTCATTGATCCCCAACATGAACATCATGCCGCTGATCAGGTGGACCAGCAGGTCGCCGGCCACCCCGGTGCCGTACTCCTTCCAGCAGCGCCAGCGCGCGAAGATGTTAGGATCGAACGCGCGCTTGGGAACCGTGCCCTGCCAGGTATCCCAGTCCAGAGTTCGCGGCGATAGATCCGGCGGCGGCGGATACTGCCACGCCCCCGTGGGGTCGTTGCGTCCCAGCCATCCCTCGACGAGCATCAGGTCGCCCAGCATCCCCTGGGAGATCAGCTCTTTGGCCTTGGCGCAGACCTGGGAGCTGACGCGCTGCGAGCCGATCTGCACGATGCGTCCGGCCTTCTTCGCTGCATCCACCATGGCCACGCCGTCGGCCGGGCTGTGCGACATCGGCTTCTCGCAGTAGATGTCCTTGCCGGCGCTCACCGCGTCCACCACTACCTGCTTGTGCCAGTGGTCGGGGACCGCCGCCACGATGCAGTCGATGTTCTTGTCGTCGAGGAGAGTCTGATAGCGGCGCGTGACCGGCAGGTCCGCCCGTACGATCTCGCGGGCCAGCGTGTGCCGGCCGTCGTAGAGATCAGCGGCCGCCGCACATTCGACCCCCGGCAGCTTGATGGACTCAGACAGAAGCCAGTTGCCCTGCATGCCGACGCCGATCATGCCGAAACGGACGCGGTCACTGGCCGCAACCGCGGCGGCAGCGGGGACCAGGTCGCGGGGCAGGGGCACGTTCGTGTGCGCGGCGAGCGATGCGCCGGCGGCAGCCGCGCTCATGCCGAGAAATTCACGGCGCGAAAAGTTGGTGTCTTTCACGGCGTCTCCAAGGCACGTGGGTGGACAGCTATTATGCACCCTTCATCGTGCGGCCCGATAGGCGGGCGAGCTGGGGGGTGGACTCACCCCGACACGTGCGGGGGTACGCCCGTATTGGCCGTGACTTCCTCTACATCAGTCAGCCCGGAGCACCTCGCGGCTGGCTTGCCTGGGACGGGCGCGCCTACGTGTGGATAGACGAGGAGTGAAGGATCAGGCGTAAGCCGGGAGCCGCCGAGCCGGTGGTCCGTCGGAGGACATCGCCCAACGTCGCAACTGATCTTGCGCCGCCCTGCGCGCGAGTCCGGCCAACCACCTTGCAGCGGTCTGTTCCCGCGCGTTGAACGACGCGGCCCGTCGCCACGCTTCACGCAGCGTAGCCGCGACCGTCACATCCGCGGCTTCTGGATTCAACAGCAAGGTGTAGGCGATCGCGTACAGCGTCATGCCGTGCCGTGCGTCCAGCTCCGCCAGCGCCGCTCGGTCGCCAAGCGCGGCGATCCGCTCCACCAGTACCGCGTCGGACGTAGTGAGGGCCCCGGAACCGGTTACCATCCGCTCTCCTGATGACGGGTACGCACGATGGCAGTGTGCTTGAGTACCTCGCACACGTCCGGAACTAAAGAGCACACCAGCGCGGGACGAGTCACGGTGTGACCGCGGTCACAAGAGCGGCACGGCATTCCTCATATGTAAGGGACTCAAGGCACTGTGACCCCGATGACCGACGAAGTCGTACGGGCCGATCCGGTCGTGCGCAGGCGTGCGCTGGCGCTGCTGCTGGGGGCGGCGGTAGCCGGTGCAGCCGCCATTCAGTGGGGCCTCCCCTGGCTCGAGCTGGCACGCCTGCGCCAGCCGGGCATCCAACGCACGATCTGCCTCACATTCCTGGGAGTCATAGTCGCGCTGGCGCTTGCAGTGATCGGGTCGGGGCGTCGGATTGCCAGACTGGGGCGGCGCACGGTGGCCCTCCAGGAGTTTCCTCCTCCCGGTGTGAAGCTGCTGCATGACGTGCGACGCATGACCGGCGCGCGCGCCATCTATCTCGGTCGGGGATACGTCATCATCGGCTGGACCCTGGTTGTCCTGGCCCTCGTGTTGCTCGGCCTCGGCAGCTATGCGCTGGTGGTCTTGTGGCCCCGGTAGTCCCGCTGCGCCGCACTGGATGCGCCCCGCGGGCTTGGCTGCTCGCGACGTGCGGCTCCCTCACGCTCGCGTGTCATCACGCGCCACCCGCGCGCGTCGACCACGCGTCCCAGACGGAGTGGGCGACCGTCGCGTGCGACGCGACGCGCCCGGTCCCTCCGACCCAGCGGAGCGGCGATCGGCTGACCGCCGCCGAACGCGACGCGCTTCTGGCAGAGGCTCGTGCACGCCGCGTAGCGTGGCGGGCACGCGGTATCACAGAGTACCGCGTCCGTGTCGCGGTCGGCTGCTTTTGCCCCTGGCCATCGGAGCCACGTGTGCTCGAGGTCCGAGGTGGTAAAGCCGTCGCGTTGCTCGATACCGTGGGGCAGCCCGCCGGGCCGCTGATCGAGCCGTGGGCGCCGAACACCGTGGAAGGGCTGTTCGACTTCATCGAGCAGGCGGGGCGCGCGGCGGACGTGCTGACGGTAGGCTACGATCGATGCCTCGACTACCCAACGGAGATCCGGGGAGATCAGAGGGTGGGCCTGCCAGACGATTGGTTCTGGACCAAGGCGAGCAACCTGACTCCGCGGCGCGCGCGATAGGGATGGAAGACGATCCCACTAGCGCGCGCTCCCCCGTGCCAGCCGCTCCCGTAGCGGCGGATAGAACTGGGTGAACACTTGGTCGTGGGCGGCTTCGGTAGCGTGGCAGGAGTAGCACGGCGCCGCACCCGGGATCATCGTTGCGGGAGCCGCGCCGTCCCCGAATCCGAAGAAGCCCCACCCGGTCTTGTCGATGCCCGTCCGCTTCAAGTGCACCTCGATCCCCGGCATCCGGTCGCCCTCATAGAACCCGGCGCGCGCCGGCGCTGACTTGCGCGACGCCTCGTAGAACGAGAGCACGAACATCGTGCGCTCGGGGAAGGCGCCCGTCCGAACGAACTCCCGGTAGGCCCAGGGCTGCACGTAGACGTTGTGAAACATGCCGGGCGCGGCACCGGCCGCGGGCGCGGGCGCGGCAGCGTACGACAGCCCGGTGGACGATCCGACCATGACCCAGGTCTCCCAACCCACGGGCGGGAGCAGCTGGCCGCTCGCTGTGAATCGCGGCAATTGATCGTCCGGTGGCTGCGGCTGCTGGCTTTTCGCAACCGCCTGCCACGCGACGACCCCGATGACCCCGAGGATCCCGGCGATCACTCCACGGCGCGTCTGCATCGTTTACTCCTCCGTTAGGGATTACTGGTAACGACGCGGCGTGACATCGGAGAGTCGCGTCAGGGATCTGTGGCGCTCGGAGTGACGGTTGCGGGCGACGGCAGCCCGCTACCATATTCGCACGTTCATGGCTGATCTCCGCGCGGCACTGGGGCACGCGCTCGAGCCCGCCTACCGGGTGGAGCGCGAGGTGCGACCCGTCGGCAATTGCCGCATGTTCGTGGCGCTCGAAAAGTCTGCCGGCGGTGGCCTCCTGGTGAAGGTGCTGCCCGGCGCGCTGTCGCTCGCCGTCGACTCCACCCGATTCGAGCAGGAGGTCGCGCGGCTGGGGCGCCGGCTGCGGCATCCGAGCCTCGTGGCCCCCCGTGCCGCCGGTCGGGTGGGATCGTTTGTCTACCACACGCGGACGTTCGTCGAGGGCACCACCTTACGGGCCTGGCTGGCGCGCCACGGAGAGCTGCCGCTCCGCCGTGCCGTGGAAGTTCTCCGGGATGTGCTCACGGCCCTGGCCCACGCCCATGCCGACGGGGTCGCCCACGGCGACTTGAAGCCCGAAAATGTGCTGCTGGCCGACGGACAAGCGCTGGTTGCCGACACGGGGATTTTGGGGGCGCTGGTACCGGCGCTCACCGGCGACGGCGGGGGTGCCGCCACGGCGGCGCTGTGCGCGGCCGACTACCTGGCGCCCGAGCGCCGGGCCGGCCAGCCCGCGCCCGCCACCCGGGACGACATGTTCGCCGTGGGGATCCTCGTGTACGAGATGCTGACGGGGCGGCCGCCCGCCGGCAACCCGGAGCCGCTCGAAGAAGTCCGCTCGCTGCCGGCCTGGCTCGCCGAGCTGGGGCGCCGCTGCCGCGCCACGGAGCCGAGCGCGCGCTGGGCGGACGCCGGTTCCGCGCTGGCGAGCGGGAGCTGGCCGAGCGGGGGAGGCTAGGGCGGTGATGCCACCAGTGCTCTGCTACCATCGCGTTGGTGGCCCGCTGGAGCTCGGAGTCACACGGGTCGCGAAATCGGTGTTCGCGCGCCAGATGACGACGTTGGCGCGGGCAGGTTGGAAGACCCTCACGTTGGACCAGTTCGCCGAGCGACTCCGGCCAGGCCATTCCGCATTCCGCACTCCGCACTCCGCATTGCTTTTGACGTTTGATGACGGCTACGCTTCTCTCGCCGAGCATGTCTATCCAATACTCGCCGACGTGGGGTTCACGGCCACCACATTCCTCATCACCGACTACGTGGGGCGACTGAACACGTGGGACGTGCGCTACACGTGGCGCCGGCTCGCCCATCTCGATTGGGACACCGTCGGGCGGTGGCAGGCACGGGGCTTCGACTTCGCCTCGCACAGCGCCTCGCACCCACGGCTCACGTGGCTGTCCGACGGCGAGGCGGCCGCGCAGCTCGGGCGGTCCCGCGACACTCTGCGAGATCGGTTGGGACCTCAGGCGGCTCGGGCCGTCGCCTATCCGTTCGGCGCGCGGGACGAGCGCATCGAGTGGCTGGCGAGTGCCGCGGGATACGAGCTGGGGTTTGCGGGTGTGCGCGGCAACGGCTCACGGCTGGCATTGGCGCGTCTCCCGGTGTACCTGTGGGACGTGGGGAGGGTACCCTTCGGATTACGGCAGGACCCGCTTGGCCGGTTGAGCAGAACCATTGCACACGCTGCTAACCAGTGTGCCGTCGGGACGAGTGTGATGCTGAGACTGCGTGAAAGGCCGGTGAAGAGCCCGTAAACTGCGGGGGAAGAGTCCGCCCAAACCCTTCCCGGGCGGTTTACCCGCCCCTTACGGGCCTATTCCCCTCCCAGACCATCCCCTACTGCCATCCCCATCGCGTGGTACCCCTTGTCCACGTAAATCGTCGTCCCCGTAATCCCGCTGCCGAGCGGGCTCGCGAGGAACGCAGCGGTCGTGCCGACTTCCCGGGCGGTGAGGGGTTCGGTGAGGGGTGCGTTAGCGGCGTAGTACTCGACCATCCGCTCGATCTTCCCGATGGCGCTGGCGGCGCGTGATGCGAGCGGTCCCGCGGATATGGTGTTCACCCGCAGGCCGTACTTGCGGCCGGCCTCGAACGCCAAGGTCCGCGTGTCGCTCTCGAGCGCCGCCTTCGCGGAGGACATGCCGCCTCCATAGCCCGGCACCACGCGCTCGCTCGCCATGTAGGTCAGCGACAAGAACGACCCACCCGGACGCGTCAGCGGTCCCAGCCGGGCCACGAGCGACACGAGCGAATAGGCGCTGGCGCTCACCGCCGCGAGGTAGCCCGCCCGGCTGGTGTCGAGCAGGGACTTCTTGACCTCGGGACCATTGGCGAGCGAATGAACGACGATGTCGAGCGGTCGGTCGCCAAAGTCCTGCACCAGGCGCTGCGCGAGTCCCGCGATCGAGAAATCGCCCACGTCCTTGTAGCGCTTGTTGCCGCGAATCTCCTCCGGGGCCTCCGCCAGCGTGTCGAACACGGCATCGACGGGATAGATCTTCTCGAACTGGAGCAGCGAGCCGTCCGGCATGCGGCGTGATTCGTCCATCTTGCCGCGCTCCAGCAGGTTCAGGAAGATGTTGAGGGCCGGAGGCCATGTGCCCGCGCACACCGTCGCACCGGCCTCGGCCAGCGCCTTGGCGATGGCGAAGCCATACCCCCCATCATCAGCGACGCCGGCGACGAGGGCGCGCTTCCCTCGCAGATCTATACTCAGCATTGGTGCCTCATTTGAGGGAGCGGGGAGCGGGGAGCGGTTCCCTCCGATGCACCGTCAGGTACCGCTCCCTGCTCCCCGCTCCCGGTTCACAAGAAGAACCTCGCCGCCACCGGAATCAACTGCGGGTGCCGGACCAGTGCGTGAGCGAAGATTCGACCCAGCGTCCGCTTCTCCGGGGGGATCGTGTTCGCGGTGCGCGCCAGGGAGTTGAAAAACTGGTCATCCAGGTCCTCGAGCGCCCGCTTGAGCCGATAATACTTGAGGTGATCGTCCCCCAGCAGCTCCATCCACTGGGCGTGATACGCCGAGAGCCGACTGGCGCTCGTGTCTCCGGCGCGGATGGCCTCGGCGGCGACGCGGCCCGCGAGCCGACCGGCCTTCATGGCGTTCACGATGCCGCCCCCGGACAGCGGATTGATCATGTGCGCCGCGTCGCCCGCCACCAGGACGCCGTCGCTGTAGGTCTGCCGAATGGTCGTATGGACGATGACGCCACCCACCGTGCAGGCCGTCTTCGCGCCCCGCGGATACCGCCGGGCGATCCAGGCGTCGAGGTATTGTCGGGCGTTACGGGCGTCGGCCTTCAAGGCGACGAGTCCGAGGCCCACGTTCGCCACGCCCGGACTCTTGGGGAAGATCCAGGCGTATCCGCCCGGCGCGATGCCGGCGCCGAACTGCAGGTAGATGGCGTCGGGATCGAAGTCGATCCCCTCGACGACGTACTGCGCGCACGACTCCATATCGCGCGCGGGGACCCGCGTGTCGAGCCCCGCCCAGCGACCGACCATGGCTTCGACGCCGTCCGTCCCGATCACGACCCGTGCCAGACACGTCTCGTCGCCCGCGGCGCCGCGCAGCCGGACCCGCCAGCGGCCGTCGGGCTCGCACGTCATGCCGGCTGCTTCGGTGCTGACGCGCAGCTTCGCCCCCAGCGACACGGCCCGCTCGGCGAGAAAGGCATCGAACCGCGTGCGATCGAGGATCCAGCCGACGTCGCGTTCGGCGACCTTCACCTCCGTGTCGTCGGGCGCGACGAACACGACCCGCGTGATCTTGCGGGCCACCCAGGGCGCGCCGTCGGGATCGGCGAACTCGCGCAGGCCTGCGTCCCCCACGCCTTCGGCGCAGCGGACCGGCGTGCCCACCCGAGCGTCGCGCTCGAGCAACACGACGTCGAGCTCGGGTGCAGCCCGCTTCGCCTCCCATGCCGCCACCGCGCCCGCCGGTCCCGCACCAATGACCAGTACATCGGTGTCGTGCATCACGCGGGGACCATCGTGAGCGCGCCGACGGGGCAGGGGGCGATGCATTTGCGGCAGCCCGTACAGGTGCTCCGATCGACGACCAGGTCGGTGAGGTCCAGGTGAATCGCTTCCGGCGGACACAACGGAAGGCACAGACCGCACCGGTCGCACACCTGGAGATCCACTACGGCAATCTCGGGGAAGGCCGGCGCGGGTCGCATG
>Ga0075436_100002682_pt1 | contig 12246 bp, 14 predicted proteins | sample RhiMethybrSRZTD5_FD_75303 | JGI IMG/M metagenome (GOLD analysis project Ga0075436, IMG submission 75303) | Populus rhizosphere microbial communities from Tennessee, USA - Rhizosphere MetaG P. TD hybrid SRZTD5 | ecosystem: Host-associated > Plants > Roots > Rhizosphere > Soil | place: USA... | reverse complement strand
GTCATCGCGGAGCAATGGGCGCAGTCAGCACGGTGCCGCGCGCCGGCTGGTATTGCTCCACCACCTCGTAATAGACTCCCAGTGTTTCCTGCGCCGTCTTCTGCCAGCTGAATTGGGACGCCCGCTGCTGCCCGAGGCGCTGCATGCGCGAACGCAGTTCCGGAAGTTGGATCAGGTCCAGCATGGCCCGGGCCATCTCGTCGGTGCGGTAGGGATCGAAAAGAAGCGCCGCTCCGTCCGCCACCTCGGGTATGGCCGAGGTGTTCGAGCAGCAAACCGCCGCGCCGCACGCCATGGCTTCCAGGACCGGCAGGCCGAAGCCTTCATAAAACGACGGAAACGAGAACACGTCGCAGGCGTTGTACAACTGCAACAAATCGTCGTCCGAAACGAAACCGAGGAAGCGGATGCGGTCGCCAACTCCCGAGTGCTTGGCTTTCTCGTGCACACGCCGGGCAAACCAGGTCTCTTTGCCGGCCAGCACAAGCTGGTGCGGCAGGTGCGGGTGCGTGCGCACCAGGCGCGCGAACGCCTCGATCAGTCCGGCGTGGTTCTTGCGGGGCTGCAGGTCGCCGACCGAGAGGATAAACGGCGTTGCCATCCCGAACCGCTCTCGTACCTGCGCCAGCGCGGCTTCGCGGCGCACCGGATGAAACCAGGGCGCGGCGGCGTTATGGACCATGGCGATGCGGTCCGGGTCCAGGCCATAGGCCCGGGCGATGGCATCGCGCGAGAACGCGCTGACCGTCAGAATGCGCGCTGCTTTCCGAATGGTGCGCCGCACCGTCAATCGCAACTGCTGCGAGCGGTAGAGCGGGAAATAGCCGGGGTGCTCGAGGAAACTCACGTCATGCACGCTCACCACCACCGGCACCGGGCAGGCGAGCGGGGCAGTGTACTGCACGTGCAGAAGTTCCGGGCAATCGCGCCGCAGTTTCAGCGCGAAATCACATCCCAGGCGGACAAAAGGATTGGCCGCGATGCGGCGCACCGGGAACCGCGAGGGCACCCAGGACTCGGCATCGTCCATCGAGAGATACGTGATGAATTCAGACTCCCGGTCGAGGGCCGCGAAGCCGTTCAAGAGACTTCGAACGTAAACTTCATTTCCGGTGAGTTGGCGGCCGATCGCGTGGGCGTCAACGGCGAATCGCATTCAGAAGTTACCAGTATAGCGGTCCCGCAGATCTTATATCTATCTGCCAGTTTCTCACAAATCCAGTTTTCGCCAGGCGGTTTCCCATGTAAACTCTGACTCAAATAACACACGGCCCGTTTCCCCTAATTCAGCGCGCAGGGCAGGTGCGGTTAACAAAAGCGACACGGCGTCGGCGAATGGGCGGGGCCCATCGGCGAGCAGGATATTCTCTCCGTGCCGCGCGGGCAAGCCCTCGGCCCCTATAGTCGTTGAAACCACCGCCCGTCCGGCCGCCCAGGCTTCGATCACCTTGAACCGCGTGCCGCTCCCTGCGAGCAACGGAACCACCACGACCTTCGCCACGGCCAACTCCTCGATGGCGTTCTCTACCGGCCCCGACACTTCGATGCGCCCATCGCCATTGGTATCGTTCCGCACAGCGTGAGGATTCTTGCCGATGAGCCGCCAGACCAGGGCGGGCCATCGCTTGCGCAGCGCCGGCCAGATTTCGTTATGAAAATACCGCACCGCCGAAATATTCGGATGATACGCGAGGTTTCCGGAAAAAGCTAGCATGTCCCGCTCGCGCGCTTCGGGGCGGGGAACGAGAGGAATGGCGTTCGGGTAGACTGTGACCTGTGTCTTCGGCGCTATGGCGCGGGCGATTCGCGCGTCTTCTTCGGACGCCGTCAGCAGGCAGCCATACCGCGGCAGCCATTGCTTTTCCAACTCCCGCGCCGCCTGCTGAAAAATTCCGTGCGCCAGAGCTTGCGGGCCGCGTTCGACGCCTGCGCACCGCGCGTGCAGCGTCGATTCGATGTTGTGCAGATCGAGCACGGTTCTTGCGCTCACCGGCGCCAGCTGCTCCCAGTATGGCGCGCACCAGAAGTGCTCGATCACCGCGAGCCCATACTTTCGACCGTGCGCAAACGCCCCAATGCTTTGGGAATATCCCGCAAAGCGATCCACCAGCGGAGGCACGCCGCGTGCCAGGCGACCCGCATTCCGCGCGGCTCGCGAGAGGATGTCCCTGCGGTGGGACGCGAGCTCGATCACGTGAATTTCACGCGCGATGCCCGCTGGAAAGGAACGCACTGGGTCCGGCGCGCCGGGCTCGTGGAACACGATGACGTCCAAGTCGTAGCGCCGGGCCAGGTACTCCAGAAGCGATGCGGAGCGCAGCGCGCCGCCGCCATGGGCCGGGTAGGGAGCTTCGGGGACCAGAAACAGGGCGCGGCGCGGCATGTCAGTATCCAAACCGCCGAGCGGCTTCCTGGTATACATCGTGCGTCAGCTTGGCGGTGCGGGCCCAGGAGAAATCGCGCGCGCGTGCAAGCGATGCCTGCCGGCGCGCCTGTAGCCATTCCAGATTGCCGGCGGCGGTGCACATCGCCTCGACCCAGGCGCCAGTGCCATCCAGGCTAAGGCCCGCATTGCCCGCCACCTCGCGCAGCGCCGCGTCTCGCGAGATAAAAACACACGCGCCGCACTGCATGGCTTCGAGGACCGGCAGGCCGAAGCCTTCGTAGTGCGAAGGGTAAACCAACGACAGCGCGCCGGAATAAAGCCGCGCAAGTTCGGCATCGCTCACCTCGCCTGGAAGGCGAAGACCGGGCTCGGGCTCGAGCTCCGCGAAGTCGGCGCGCCTCCGGCCCGCCAGCACCAGATCCACGCTGTGCCTCCGCCGCACGGTCCGCCACGCTTCCAGCAGCGTATGAAGGTTCTTCCGCGGCTCAAGCGCCCCCACATAGAGAAAGTAGGGCGCGGCTGCCTCCACTTCCATGGGGCGGAACACAGGTGAGGCCCCGAGCGGAACGGCCACTGCCCGCGAAGCAGCGATTCGAAAACGTTCCATCACCTGCGCGCGCACGGCTTCAGTAAGCGTGATGACCATGGTCGCGATGCCCATTCCCAAAAGCAGGGGCGCGCGCCGGCGGACGCGATCGGCCGCATGGTGCCACTCCGGATTCATCCATGGCGAGAGATCGAGCACGGTCATAACGCTCGGGCGAAGCGGCGCGTACGGGACCTCGAAGTTAGTCCCGTGAAACAGATCGCAATGCTGCCGCGTCATGGCGCGCTGCACTCCCCAGAGCCACCATCTTCGCTCCAGCGTGTTGTGCGGCGGACTGCCGCGCCAAAGATTTCTACGCGGCGGCTCTGGCATACGAAAGGGCTGGTCGCTGAGCAGCGCGAATTCGTCCCCCGGATAGTTTTCAGCGAGCGCGCCCGCCAGTTCCGCGGTGTAACGCGCGAGCCCGCCCGTCGAGAGCGCGAGTGGTGTGGCATCCAGGGCCACGCGCATAGGCTAAACTTTCGGACGTACGCGCGCGCCCGCGGTTTTACGCAGCTCGCTTTCGCGGTTCTCGTAATTGCGCGCGTAATAGTTGCGGTATTCGCCGGATTTCACGCGCTCTACCCACGCGGCATTTTGCCGATACCAATCGATGGTGCGCGCCAGGCCATCCTCGAAGCTGACGGCCGGCCGCCAGCCGGTTTCGCGCATGAGTTTAGCGCTTGAGAGCGCGTAGCGCCGGTCGTGCCCCGGCCGGTCTTCGACGAACCTGATGAGCGCTTCGGGCGCGCCTGTGGCGGCCAGGATCTGATGCACCACTTCCAGATTGGGCAGCGAACGGCTGCCGCCGATATTGTAGATCTCGCCCTCGCGGCCTTTTTCGAGCACCGCGCGAATGGCGTGGCAGTGATCGTCCACGTGCAGCCAGTCGCGCACCTGCTGGCCGTCGCCATAGACCGGCAGCGGACGGCCTTCCAGGGCGTTCGAAATCATCAGCGGCAGCAGCTTTTCGGGGAACTGGTAGGGGCCGTAATTGTTGGAGGCGCGCGTCACCACAACCGGAACGCGATATGTCGTGAAGTAGGACCGTACCAGCAGATCGGAGCCCGCCTTCGACGCCGAATACGGGCTGCTGGGATTCAGCGGAAAGTCTTCGTCCGCTTCCGCCGGAGCCGGCAGGCTGCCATAGACTTCGTCGGTTGAAATGTGGATGAAGCGTGCCACGCGATGCGCGCGCGCGGTTTCCAGAAGGGTGAATGTCCCGCGCAGGTTGGTTTCGAATGCCGGGCTGGGTGAAAAGATGCTGCGGTCCACATGCGACTCGGCCGCGAAGTGAACGACGGCGTCGGGTTTTTCGTCAGCGATCAGCGCGTCCACTGCGGCGGCGTCGCAGATATCGCCGTGCACGAAACGGTAGCCGGGATGCGCGGCCACCGCCTCCAGATTCTCGAGATTTCCCGCGTAGGTGAGCTTATCGAGGTTGATGATCCGCGGCGCATCTGGGGACCCCAGCGCCAGACGGATGAACGCGGAACCAATGAACCCGGCCCCACCGGTGACCAGGAGTTTCATACCTTACTTGTGCTGCGTCGCCCAGTCGTAGTTGATGTGTGGATCATCGTAGGCGATGCGGCCTTCATCGGTTGGATTGTAAAAACGGTCAGTCAAATACACCAGCAGCGCCGGCTCCTGTCCCACTACCTTGTATCCGTGGGCCACGCCCGGCGGAATCAGGATTTGCCACGGCCGCAGCGCGCCGGCGTAGAGCGTGTTGCGCGCGCCGTAGGTCGCCGAGCCGGCACGCAGATCCACCAGCGCGATCTGCAGCAACCCTCCCACCGGCGTCCAGCAGTCGGTCTGGTGCAGATGGTAGTGAAACGCCTTGATTGTACCTGGATAGTTGACGGCTGCTGAAACCTGCGTGGTGGCGGCTGGAAATTCGGCCGCCAGGCCGCGCCCCATCCGCTGCACTTCCAGAAAATAACCGCGATCGTCCGGCCACAGCGCCAACGGCTGGACACGCACATCCGCAATCAGATGCGGGGAATCGGCCGCTCCGATCAGATCGCCTATTCCTTTCGAGCACTCGGGAAGCGCCAGCTCCAGTTTTCCCGAACTCGCGATCCTGCGCTCCTCTGCGATCTCCGCCGCTTTTGTCGCCATGTTGATTTTACGCGTTCACTTTTTCCAGCGCGCGCGGAGCGGGCTGCTGGGCGCGGCTCTGTGCCACCAGGTTACCGGCGCGCAACAGCGAATCGAAGGTGCCGGCGTCGGTCCACCATCCTTCGAGAAACGAAAAGGTCATGGTCCCTTCGCCGATGTAGGCGTTGTTCACGTCCGTGATCTCCAGCTCGCCCCGGCGGGAAGGCACCAGCGTCTTGATCTTGTCGAACACCGTCGCGTCGTACATGTAAATGCCCGTCACGGCGTAATCCGACTTGGGTTGTTTGGGCTTCTCCTCGATGTTCACGATGCGGTTCCGGGAGATTTCAGCGACGCCAAAGCGCTCTGCGTCCGGCACCTTCTTAAGCAGGATTTTGGATCCCTTGGGCTGTTTCTTGAACTGATCCACCGCACCACGGATGCTTCCCTGGATGATGTTGTCGCCCAGAATCACGCAAATCTTGTCGCCGTCGGCGAAGTGCTCGGCCAGGGCCAGCGCATCGGCGATGCCGCCCTCGCCTTCCTGATACTCATAGCCGATGTGCTTTGCGCCGAAATGTTTGCCGTTAGCCAGCAGGCGCAGAAAATCACCTGCGTTCTTGCCCCCGGTAACAATCTGGATATCGCGAATCCCGGCATCCACCAGCGTCTGGATGGGGTAGTAGATCATGGGCTTGTCGTAGATCGGCAACAGGTGCTTGTTGGTGATCTTCGTGAGTGGATACAGCCTGCTGCCCGTGCCGCCTGCCAGTACGATCCCCTTCATGATCCTCATGATAGAATACCGGGTCGCCGTGAAGCTTTACAACTGGAGCCAAATTCCCGAGGAACAGTTAAACGACTTGGTTGCCCGCCAGATGATCCACGGGGAGACCATGACCGTTGCCCGCATCCATCTGCGGAAAGGCGCTGTTGTGCCGCTACATCAGCACCCCAACGAGCAGATCAGCATGGTCGAGCACGGCAGGCTGCGGTTCGTGATCGCGGGCCAGGAACAGATTGCCCAGGGTGGTGACATGGTAGCGATCCCGCCCCACGCGCCACATCTGGTGGAGGCGCTCGAAGACTCCCTGGCCACGGACCTGTTCTCCCCCATTCGCGAAGACTGGATTCGCGGCGATGACGCCTATCTCCGCGGACGAAAATAACGGGGAAAATCGGTTACAGCAGCCGGAAATTCACTTCAATGGAGGCCTGCACCGACACCGGTTGGCCATTCTTGTAGCCCGGGCGGAACTTCCATTTCGTTACGGCCTCGATGGCTTTCTCGTCCAGACCAAGACCCAGGCTGCGTAGCACCTTGATATCACGGGGTTTACCGGTGGAATCCACGATGATGCTCAGCACTACCGTGCCTGAATACTTGGCTTTCCGGGCTTCTTCGGAATACTCGGGATCGGGCTTGTAAAGCGGCACCGGGGCCGAAACGCCGCCACCCACGTGGAAAACGCCACCCCCTACACCACCACCCTCGCCTGGACCGAATCCACCGCCCTTGCCTGAGCCAACGCCGCCGCCCGATCCGCTTCCGATACCGCCGCCTGAGCCTGGACCGTTCGAAGGCGGACCCATCTTAGCCAGCGGGTCGCCCCACACCGGCATGTTCACATTTGGAAGGGGCGTGTCCGGCGGGGCGATGATCGTCGGATCCATCACCAACTTGGGATTGGGGTTGTTGATCACCGCCATGGGCGGCGTGAACTGCTTCATGGAAGGCTTGGGCAGGCGGCCTTTGCTGGCGGGAGTTGGGGACCGGTCGCCGCCTCCGCCTCCTCCGCCCATCTGCTGCTTCTGCTCCGCCATCTTGGGGATGTAGGGAGCGATATCCGGCGCCACCAGCGAAACAACCTGCTTGGCGGTGTCCTGCACCGCTTTGCTCGATGCCACTGTGAACAGCAGGACAACGACGGTGGCATGAATCGCCAGCGACATCACATTGGACTTGTTGTCCTTACCATAGAGGCCCCAGATCTCTTTGACCGCTACCGGCTTAGACGTGACCTGGAGCGGCGGTAATTGGGGAGGATTGAAAGTCTCACGAATATTGCGAATGAGTGACTTGAACCAAGCCTCTTCGTCCGTGGGGACGTAAAGCTTGGCCAGATGGTCGTCGCCGTCGGGAGTTATCTGTGACAGTTCAGGCATTGGCAATCCACCGGCGTTCGCATTCATCGCTACTAGCCTCGACGCGAGTGGAAGACCAACCGTTACAGGTTTTGGAAACCAGCAAGCCGGGGTCCCACCAGCGAGTCTACCACAATACAATATCCCTGGGCGCTAAGTATTAAGGGCAAGGGGCTAAAATGCAAATTGTTAATTTTTCGGCCCGATCCCGTTTTTGGAATTTCCACCCCTCGCGGCCCGTGTGGTAAGAAGTGTCCATGATCACCAGGGACCAAGCCATTGAAATTCTGCACGAGCACACCAGATCCGAGAGCCTTCGCAAGCACGCCCTGGCGGTTGAAAGTTGCGTCACGGCATACGCCCGGAAATTCGGCGAGGACGAGAGTAAATGGTCGGTGACCGCGCTGCTCCACGACTTTGACTACGAGATGCATCCCGAAGCGCCCGACCACCCCATGAAGGGTGAGCCGATTCTGGCGGGTCGCGGCGTACCGGAGGACATCCGGCGCGCCATCCTGTCTCACGCTAACTATAGCGGCGTGCCGCGCGAGTCCGCTCTCGAAAAAACCTTGTTCGCCTGTGACGAACTGGCCGGCTTCATCACCGCTGTTTCGCTGGTCAAGCCCGGGCGCAGCGTCCATGAAGTGGATACGAAATCGGTGAGAAAAAAGATGAAGGACAAAGCGTTCGCCCGCTCGGTAAGCCGGGAAGACATCGTAAACGGCGCGGCGGCGCTGGGCGGGGATCTGGACGAGCATATCGACCTCTGCATCCGGGCCATGCAGGAGCGGGCGGGGGAGTTGGGGCTGGCAGGAACGGCATAAAGAGCAGGACATTACATCTAATTAAGGAATCAGATGCAAAGAGCGGTTCCTTCGAAAGCCGGTAGACGGTGAAATCACGCCGGTCCAGGGTGAAGATGGTGTTCAACCCTTCGCGCTCGGCCAGATGCACGAGGGCCGCGTCCGCCAGTTGCGGGCGAATGTTTGCGTAGACCGCGAGAATGCGCCCAATTCCGGGAAGGTCGCTCTCATTCAGTGGGACGAAACGGAGCAAGCCGTCTACTTCGAAACTGCCAAGCAGCCGTCGAGCAGCGTCGGGGCGGCTGCGCAACATCCACAGGGCCTCCGTGACGACAGGCCAGCAGTAAGCATGGGACGCGCCAGCGCGGCGAGCTGAGTTACACACGTCTTGTGGGAAGCGTCCGCGCCGAAAATATCGCCACCGCCGGTGCCGACGAGTACGCCGTCACTCACCGAAACCTTTGAAGTATTTCTTGCTCGTGCTCAGATCGCGGGGTAAACCTTTTGCACAACCGATGATCCCCATCCGCACAGCGGCGTCGTAGCAGCTTTCGTTGTCCGTCTTGCGCTTGAAGTTGTGTTCCAGCGCTTCGCGAACGACAGTCGACTCACTCTTGCCCAGCGAGGAAACCTCTCGCTTTAGCCTGGCCGTTAACTTTGGCGTCAAGCGAACAGAGATCCTGTTGCTGGTGTCTGGGCGTTCGCGGCCACGTCTGACGTCTTAGCACAATTTTCTGACAGTCAGATCACAACCACGTGAATCTCGCCCGGGCCGTGGACGCCGCGGACCAGGATCTGCTCGATGTCGGCGGTGCGGCTGGGGCCTGTGATCAGCACCATGGAGCTGGTTTGCTCGGCGGGGTGGGGAAGGAGACTCAGCAGCTCATCAAGGCCCGTTAGCAGACGCTGGCGCTCGACGACGGCGATGTAGACCGGCGGGAGGAGCGAGATGAGGCGCGCTTCCTGCCGGCTGGAGAGCAGGACTAGGGTGCCGGTATCGGCCAGAGCGTAGTCGGCGCCGGAAATGCCGCAGGCGGCGGTGGCGCACAGGGCGCGCAACTGGTCAGCGTCCGTGATGCCGGTCTCGATGCCAGGGAGCGCGGTAATGCCGCAGTCGCGCAGGACAGTCGCGTTCGAAGCTATGGCGCTGCGGCCCGCGACCACGCCCGCTACGTATGCTCGCGCGTCTTCGGCGGATGCCGCGCGATGTGTCTTGCCGGCGAGCGCTTCAATCCGGGCGCAAAAGGCTGCGATGCGCTGCTCGATATCCATTTCGGGGATTGACAGGCGCACGGGCGGCGCCTCCTCGATGGACTGCCCCACGCTGCGGCTGAGCGCGGTCCGAACCTTGTGCAGCACGTGGTCGCGCGACATCAGCGTTGCCGCCACATCTGCCGGAAGCTTTTCGGTGGCGAAGGCGGGAGGTCCCGCTGGCTGAGCCACGCGCGCAGCGGTCCGACGTTAAACGGTACTTTGCACACCCAGCCGCCTCCGTCCGCCGATGGCCCGAGCGCAGCGGCCGCCACCCCCGCCATCTCGTAAAGGCGCGGGTGGCGCATCACCCACGCCCAGACGCGGAATGCGAGGCGTTCGAGCCGGCTGGCGCCCTCGCGCTCCTCGGACTTCTTTACCTCCGACCGCAGTTCTAGCAGGATCTTGGGAATGTCGATCTTCACCGGGCAAACTTCCGCGCATGCTCCGCACAGGCTGGACGCGAAGGGGAGCCCTGGCTCATGAGTCACGCCCAAGAACTGCGGCGTGAGGATGGCGCCGATGGGACCGGAATAAATCCATGGATAGCTATGGCCGCCGATCTTTCGATAGACCGGGCAATGGTTCAGACAGGCGCCGCAGCGGATGCAGTAAAGCGACTGGCGCTTTTCGCGGTCGGCCAGCACCTTGGTGCGGCCGTTGTCGAGCAAAACGACGTAGAACTCCTCGGGACCGTCGATTTCGTCTTCGCGCCGCGGTCCGGAGAGAAACGAAGTGTAGACCGTGAGCGGCTGCCCGGTGGCGCTGCGGCCCAGCAGCTTGAGGAACACCGCCAGATCCTGCGCGCGCGGAATCAGCTTCTCGATGCCGGCGATGGCGATATGAATCTTGGGCGCGGAAGTGGTCAGCCGCGCGTTGCCCTCATTTTCCACCAGCACGACCGCGCCCGAATCCGCCACCAGAAAATTCGCGCCGCTGATGCCGATATCGGCCGCCAGAAACTTCTCCCGCAGCACCGCGCGCGCGATCATGGTCTGCTTTTCGATGACGGTTTCGCGCGGAACGCCCAGCCGCTCGGTAAAGAGATCGGCCACCTGCTCGCGCGTCTTGTGCAGCACCGGCGCAACGATGTGATACGGCCGTTCGTGCGCCAGTTGAATGATGTATTCGCCAAGGTCGGTCTCGACCGATTCCAGATCGTGATGTTCGAGCCGTTCGTTCAGGTCCACCTCTTCGGTGGTCATGGATTTCGACTTGACGATCAGCCGGGCGAGGCGCTCTTTGGCCAGCGACAGCACGAAGTCGGCGACTTCGGGGGCATCTCTGCAATATATCACTTGGCCGCCGTGCGCCTTGACGTTGCGCTCGAACTTTTCGAGGTAATAGTCCAGGTGCTCGATGGTGTGCCGCTTGACGTCGTTGGCGTGTGAGCGCAGCTCCTGATAATCGGGACAGGCGTCCGGAGTAATGGCTTTACGGCGCTTCTCGATCAGCCGGCCAGTGGCGGTGTAGACGGCGAGCTGCAGCTTGGGATCCGCCAGCGTTGCGTGGATTTTTTCATCGAAAGCGGCTGACATAGGTCAACGCGAGGCGAGCACCTCGGCGAGATGCAGCGTGCGAAGGGGCAGGCCGGCGCGCGAAATAGCCCCCTGGATCTGCATCAGGCAACTGGAATCGGCCGAGACGACCGCCGATGCGCCGGTGCGCACGATGGAAGCGATCTTGTCGCGTGCCATGCCGCCCGAGACTTCCGCGAACTTGACGGAGAATGTTCCGCCAAATCCGCAGCACTCCTCGGCCGCATCCATTTCGCGCAGCTCGAGCCCGTGGACATGGCCCAGCAGCCGGCGCGGCCCATCTTTGACCTGAAGCTCGCGCAGCGCGTGGCAGCTATCGTGGTAGGTGACAACCTCTTCCAAGCGGGCGCCCACATCCTCCACCTTGGCAACTTCCAGCAGAAAACGCGAGAATTCGTACACTTTGGGTTCCAGGGCGCGCGCCTGCTCGAGTCTCGCCGGTTCCTTATCGAAGATGTCTGCGAAGTGATGGGCGATCATCGAAGTGCAGGATCCCGAGGGGACCACGATATAGTCAGCGTCCTTGAATACGTCGAGAAAATGACGCGCAACCTGCCGTGCTTCTTCGCGATAGCCGCTATTGAATGCCGGCTGGCCACAGCAGGTCTGGCGCTCCGGAAAATCCACGGTGAAGCCCAGATGCTCCAGGACGTCGACCACAGCCATCCCGACTCTGGGGAACAACTGGTCGACAATGCAGGTGACAAATAAGGAAACGCGGGCCGACATGTGGAGAAAGACAGATTGTAGCGCCTTCGTCACGGTAAAATGAAATCGTGCGGATCAATCTGTTGTTATGGCTCGCCGTTTTTATCCCGCTCGGCTTGGCTGAATCGCCGAAACCGACCGAAACGCCCGCAGCCACCGTGCGCGGCAAGCTGATCCAGCGCGATCAGCAGACGCCCGCTGTTGAAACCGCCGATCACAAGATGATCGTGCTCGAAGGCGATGGATCGACGGAGCACGTGTTGCACGACAAGCGGCTCGCTGGCATGGATCTCGAAGCTAAAGGCCACGTCACCGCCGCGGATCATTTCCAGGTGGACTCGTTCTTTACCCACCCGCTCCACGTCGTCAAAGACGGCAAGCGTTTTCAGGTCACCTATTGGTGCGACGTCTGCTCGATCCGCCAATATGAGCCCGGTCCCTGCTGGTGCTGCCAACGCGAAACGGCCCTGGCGCTGAAGCCGGAAGACGAATGAAAAGCCTGGCCTGGGCGCTGGCCCTCCCCATTATGTCCGAAGCCGCCAATTATTCCGCCAAGAAAGCTATGGCCGATGGCATTGAGATCGTCCAACTCGCGGACCGCGCGCATGCGACCGAAGTTTCGATCGTGCCGTCCGTCGGCAACATCGCCTACTCGATGACGGTGCACGGGAAGAATATTCTCTGGTGGCCCTTCAAGAGTGTCGCCGAGATGAAGGCCAACCCGGC
>Ga0075436_100002679_pt1 | contig 12249 bp, 11 predicted proteins | sample RhiMethybrSRZTD5_FD_75303 | JGI IMG/M metagenome (GOLD analysis project Ga0075436, IMG submission 75303) | Populus rhizosphere microbial communities from Tennessee, USA - Rhizosphere MetaG P. TD hybrid SRZTD5 | ecosystem: Host-associated > Plants > Roots > Rhizosphere > Soil | place: USA... | reverse complement strand
TCGTCCGATTCGAAGAGCGCGTCGGCGGTCTCGACGTCGGAGAGGCAGCGGCAGTGCGAGCCCGCAGCCACGTGCGGACAGACCGCGTACACGCGATTGTCGCGCCGGCAATAGACTTCGCGCGCCCGGCGGACGTTGGTTCGGGCGGCGGGAGCATGCGGGTTGGGTTTCATGGCGTCCTCCTCGGGACTCTGGGGCCGGGAGCAATCCGCGCTTGCGCATCCCTTGCGGGCCATTCGTTCGACGCTCGGCTCCGTAGATGTGCAACGCGCATGCCATGGGTGGGTGGTCCATTCGGAGGTGGTTTCATGGCGAGTCAGAAGCTGGTGCGCTGCGAGATTCGAAGGCCGGATTCACAGGGCGACGCCACGGTCCGGTACGTGCCGCTGGAGATCTACGGGCTGTGGGAGTTCCTCATGCGCACGAAGCACCGCTTCGAGATCACGCGAAGCGTGGCGTCGCTCTGGATCGACGTGGACGAGACGCCCGAGGCGGCGTACGGCGAGAACCAGTACGAGCGCGTCACCGAGGTGGAGCTTCTTCGCTATTCCGAGCGCGACGGCATGTTCAGCCGCGTGAGCCGCTATTTCCCGACCGCGGACTACCCGTCGCTCAAGGGGCTCCTGCTCGGGCATTACGAGAGCGTGTCGGACCCCAACGCGCCCCAGCTCCAGATCAAGGAGCGCCAGGGAATCTGGATCCGGCGCGACCCCCGGGTCTGAGGGCCCCCGCGGCGGCCCGGGCCGCTATGTGCCGATAAACGCGCGAACTGCATCGAAACTGCGTTTTTCCTAAAGATTAGCCCCCCACGCACCGTTCTCTCTCCCCGAGACACGGCATCACGCACAAACCACGAGAATCGAGGAGCGACGCCATGGTGGTGGTGAGCTATTCGGGACGCGAGATCAACGCCAAGATCGTGTACTACGGTCCGGGTCTCAGCGGCAAGACGACCAACCTCGAGAAGATCTACGACAGCGTTCCCGAGACGAATCGAGGCCGCATGGTCTCGATGAAGACGCAAACCGACCGGACGCTCTTCTTCGACCTCCTTCCGCTCGATCTGGGCGATCTCCAGGGCATGAAGACCCGGCTCCTCCTCTATACGGTGCCGGGGCAGGTGTACTACAACGCCACGCGAAAGCTGGTGCTGAAGGGCGTCGACGCGGTCGTCTTCGTGGCCGACTCTGCCGCGGACAAGATGGCGGAGAACCGCGAGAGCTACGCCAACCTCGAGATGAACCTCAAGGCCTACGGGATCGACATCAAGACGATCCCTCTGGTGCTCCAGTACAACAAGCGCGACCTTCCGAACGCGATGCCGGTCGAGGACCTGAATCGAGAATTGAACCGGCTGAACGTTCCCTTCTTCGAGGCGCAGGCGGCCAACGGCGTCGGGGTGTTCGAGACGCTTCGCGGGGTGTCCAAGCTCCTGCTCGCGAAGATCTCGAAGGACGTTCTCGAGAAGGACAAGGGCGCCGTCCAGGGTCTCGCGCGCGCCAAGGCGACCGCCGCCAAGGCGGAGGCCTCCGCGGCCGCATCCAAGAAGCAGGACAAGGCTCCGACGGGCGGGAAGCTCCTCAAATACCTGAAGCGCGGGAAGGGGCAGGCCGAGTCCGACGAGGCGGAGCCGATGGAGACCGAGGCGTCCGCCGCGGAGCCGACCCGCGCGAGCGCGAGCCCGCCGGCGGCCGCGGCGTTCGAGCCCACGCCCCTCCTCGGGGACGACGCGCTGATCGACGACACGCAGGTCGTCGAGATGCCGATGCCCCTGAACGCCGAGGAAGAGCTGGTCCTCACGGAAGACGACATGATCGCGCACCCGCCCCCGGGAGCGCCCGCGCGGCCGCCGGAGCCGGCCCCCCGCGTGTCCCGCGCCTCGGTGGCGGCTCCGACCGCGGCCGACGAGGAACCGATCGGCGATTTCGAGCGCGAGCCCGGCGTGCCCTCCATGACCTCGGGCCTCGGCATGGGGTCCGCATCCGTCTCGGGAGACACGCGGCGCGTCTCGATTCCCATCGAGCTGGGCGTCCTTCCGCGCTCGGGCCGCATCACCCTGACCGTGGAGATCGCGATCCGGGTGGATTCGGACGACGCTCCGAAGAAAGCCGGAGGCGGAAAGAAGGCCGACGGCTTCGACGACTCCTTCACGCGCGACCTGGAACCCATTCCCTAGCCCTTTTTCGTTGACACGCGCTCCGCGCGATCCCTAGGCTGCGCCCGTGGATCGGGCCATGCCGATGGCATTGACGGACAGTGCGCTCGGAGCGTCACACGCGAGCGGGGAGAGCATTGCCCTGGCCGAGCAGCTGGCGCGCGGCTCCTCCGATCCCGAGCAGATTCGCGAAGCGGCCCGCATCTTCGCGCTCGAGGGACACCGCGAGCGCGCCCTCGACGTCCTGCGCCAGGGAATCCTCACGCATTCGCGGCACGCCGCCCTGCTGGCCTCGCTCGCCGATCTCCTCTCGCGCGCCGGCAGCTTCGAAGAGGCGGACCTCTATTTCGCGAAATCGCTCGAGTCCGATCCCGGGAGCGTCGAGGCGCACTACGGGAACGGGCTCCATCACGGGCGCCAGGGGCGGATCGCCAGGGCGGCCGAGGCCTACGAGGAAGTGGTCCGCCTGAAGCCGGACCACGTGAAGGCCTGGGTGAATCTCGGGCTGGCGCGTGCCGACGCCGGGGACCGGAAGAGCGCGGTGAGCGCACTCCAGCGGGCGGTCGCGGCCGATCCCAAGTGCCCGGAGGCGCACTCCAACCTGGGCGCCCTCTACGCGGAGCAGGGGCTTCGCGAGGAGGCGCTGGCGGAATTCCGCCGCGCGGTCGAGCTCGATCCCGAGTCCTCCGAGTCGCACTTCAACCTGGGCTGGGCGCTCCTGGCCGAGGACGAGCTGCGGGAAGCCGAGGCCACACTGTTCGAATCGGTCCGGCTCGACCCGGGGAACGTCGAGGGTCTGTACGCCCTGGCGCTCCTGCACCAGCGCACGGGCGCGTACGCCCGCGCCGTCGAGGAGCTGAAGCAGGCCATCGAGAGGCGGCCCGACGAGGCCCGCCTCCACTATTACCTCGGGGTCGCCTACAACAGCCAGGAAGCGGTGGATCAGGCCATCCTGGCGCTGGAGACGGCGGCCCGCCTGAACCCCGACGATCCGCGCATCCACCGCCTCCTGGGCGTGGCCTTCGACAAGAAGGAGCTTCCGGCCCGCGCCCGCGAATCCTATCGGCGGGCCGCTCTCCTTCACGGGTGACCGGGGCCGGCCGGCTCGGCCGCGCCTTCGAGAACGCGCGCCGGGAGCGCCGCGGCGCGTTCATCCCGTTCCTCACCTCCGGATTCCCCGACCTCGTGGAGTCGGACCGCCTCGCCTCGGCCCTGTGCGAGGAGGGAGCCGACGTCCTCGAGCTCGGGGTGCCGTTCTCCGATCCCATCGCCGACGGGCCGGTCATCCAGCGCACGACCGAAGCGGCGCTCCGCGCGGGCACGACCCTCGCGCACGTGCTGGGGCAAGCCATGAGGCTTCGCGCGCGGCATGAGACCCCCCTGGTGCTCATGACCTACCTGAACCCGGTCCTGAGCCTGGGCGCGGCACGGTTCACGGAGGACGCGCGGGCGGCGGGCGTGGACGGGATCATTCTCGTGGATCTTCCGCCCGAGGAAGAGCCCGGCCTCTGGGAGAGCCTCCGCGAGAAAGACATCGACACGATCGCCCTCGTGGCGCCCACCACCGACCCCGCGAGGCTCCCGCGGTTGGTGCAGGGGTCGAGGGGGTTCCTCTACGTGGTGGCGCGGCTGGGGGTGACCGGCCAGGGCGCCGAGGACACCTCGGTCGAATCCCTCCTCGGACGCTGCCGCGCCCTCTCGCCGGTCCCGCGCTGCCTCGGCTTCGGCATCGACCTCACGACCCCGCTCGAGCGCTACCGCGGAAAAGCGGAGGGGATCGTGGTCGGGAGCGCGCTTCTCGACGCGGTTCTCGCGGCCCCGGACGCTCCCGCCCGCGAGGAGGCCGCCCGGGGATTCGCGCGGGCTTTCCGGAGAAAGCTGCCCGCGCTCGATCCGGGCTGACCTCAGGGAAGGTTCGAGAGCCTCCAGAGCGCGCGGTCGCCGCTCCGGTCCGAGGAGAGCAGCACCTGGCTCCCATCGGGCGACCACACGGGGTGGCGGATCTCGGCGTGGCTCACGTCCTGCGCGATCACGTTCAGCCCCTGGGCCTCGCCGAGCGGGCTGAGCGTCCAGACTCCCCAAAGCCCTCCGCGATTCGACGCGAACAGGATCCGGGTCCCGTCCGGGCTCCACCGCGGGCTCCGGTCGATGACGGGACCCGAGGGCGGATTCATCGCGACCGTGAGCTGGATCGGGAGCGTGTCGGACAGGGAGAGCCTCCAGATCTGTCTCGTGCCGTTCGGTCCGGTGGCGCTGAAACAGACCTGGTCTCCGGCCGGGTTGAAGGAGGGCTCCCCCGCGCCCAGCGAGGATGGAGTGAGGTAGATCGGGACCAGGGGAGCGGCCGAGGTGTCGGGCAAGAGCACGAGCCGGCCCGAGTCGGGATTCGCGCCCTCCACGTAGACGATTCCCGGCGCCCCGGGCCGCGGCGCCGGGGTCCACTCGTTCCCCGGGAAGGCGTCCAGGCGGCGGGTGACGCCGGATGGAACGTCGCGGTACCAGAGGTCCTCGGATCCCAGGAGGTCCGAGGAATAGAGGAGAAGCCCGCTCCTCGCCCAGCGGGGCGCCCGGTCGTTGGCGCTGCCCGTCTCGGGCTCGATCGCGATTCCGCTTCCGTCCTCAAGCGCCACCGCGATGCGATCCGATCCCAGCACGGTTGTCTGGAACGCGATCGAATCGGCGCGCCAGTCGGGGCGATCCGGCCCGATCACCTGGGCGGGCGTGATCCGGTCCCACCGGACCCCGGAAGCGGAGAGCATCCCTCCGCCGTGGTGGCCGCACCCGGCGAGAGATCCCGCCAGAAGCGCTAGAAGAGCCACTCGCGCGGCTCCATGACGGCTCGCGTTCTCCACGTCAGCCGATCCTAACAGCGCACCCGGCACGCGGCAACGCGCGCTGGCTCGATCCGGCCTCGGCTCGCCGCGTAAGCCGCGCCGGGACGCTCCGGAACGGGCATTCTCCGTTTAGAAAGAACGGGTTCCTGCCGAAGAAAAATCAGGACGAGCCGCGAAGGGACGCGCACGAGGCGAGGTCCCGGAAAAGGCTCAAGCTGAAACGCTCCCCCGGCAGGATGCCGGAGATCGTCGAGGGCACGATGCTCCTCCTGACCCGAAAGCTTGGCGAAAATATCCGGATCGGAGACGACGTGAAGATCACGATCGTGGAGGTGAAGGGTAATCACGTGAAGCTCGGGATCGACGCGCCGCCGAGTGTGAAGGTTCATCGCGAAGAGATCTACGAGCGCATCCAGGAAGAGAACCGAAGAGCCCAGGCGGTCAAGCCGGAGGCATCCGACGGCCGGGGAAGCGGCACGAAGTGAGCGAGGCGTACGAGGAGAGCCCCGCCGAGCTGGACCGCTGGTTGCGCCGCTGCGACGAGGTGCTCGCCCTCCTCGATTGCGCGCTCCGGGGATGCCGGAGCGGGAGCCGCCCGGTGGTGGAGGAGGCGCTCCGGGAATCCATGGAGTGCCTGGAGCTCGCGAGCGAGGACGTGGCGGGGCGGGTGCTCGGGATCCTCGACTTCTGCATCACGGAGTCGTCGGAGGGCCGATTCGAGGAAGCGGCCGAGGTGCTCACCGACTTGAAGGACAGCTGGACTGAAGCGATCGCATCGATCCGGAGGGACCGCCACCGTGCCGCTAACCTCAACTGAGCCCCAGGCGGGGTCGACCTCGCGGATCGTGGAAGTCAGGCGCCGCATCCGGGACCACTACTACGATCGGCCCGAGGTTCGCCGGGTTCTGAGCCACCTGATCTTGCGCCGGCTCGCCCGCCCGGGCGCCTCCCCCGCGCAGGAACGCCCTGAATCCGCTTGACCGCGTCGAAGGGTCGCTGGTAAGAACATGACCGGCGCCCTGAGTTCCCTCCACCCCTGGATGCGGAGTCGAGCGCGACCCACATGCCGGAAACCGGCTGGAATGCGGCGCAATTGCTTCAGCGAGCGGATCCGAGCGTTACGGCCCGCGAGGCGCAGGGACTCCAGGCGGAGGACTCCGGCGCAGGGTTGAGCCGTGCCCTCGAGGATCGTCTTTTCGATCCGGACCCCGAGACCCGATCGCTGGCGATCAGCCTGATCGCCGGCCACCAGGACTCCGTCCCGGCCGACCTCCTCCCTTCCATCCTCGAAGACGCCTCTCCCGACATCGTGATCGCCGCCGCCGAGGCCCTCGCGACCTTACGCTCCGCCCATGCGTGCGACACCCTGTCGGAGTGCCTGGCGACGCGTCCGGAGCTCGCGGGACCGCTGGCGCTGGCCCTCGCGAAGCTGGAGGAGCCCGGCGCCGAAAATCTCCTGATCGACAGGCTGGGGGAGGCAGACCCCGCCGTGCGGATCGCGGTGCTCCGCGCCCTGGGAGCCTGCGGCACCCCGCGCTGCCGGTCCGATCTCGTCAGATTTCTCGAGTGCGGCGAGCCGGCGGTGGAAGCCGAGGCGTTGGCCGCGGTCGTTCGCCTCCACGAGCGGGCGCCGAACGCCGTCGCGGCTTCGGATCTCCCTTCCGGCTTTCCCGGGCGCGCGATCCGGAGCCTCGAGGGCTCGCAAGACCGAAACGCGAGCCGGACGCTGATCTCGCTCCTCGCCTGGCTCAAGCCCGACGGGGCGCCCTCGCTTCTGCTCCCGCTTCTCGGCCATCCGGACCGCGCCGTGCGCGCCCGGGCCCGCGAGGCCTTCGGGCTGGTCGCGGCCTCCTCGGAGGCTTCGGCGCTCCAGGCCATCGGAGCGGCGGCGGATCGCTCTCCCGAGATCGCCGCCGCGGCGCTCGACCGGGTGGCATCCGTCCGCGAGGAATCCTCGCTGGCCGCCTGCCTGGAGCTGACCGCGCACGAGGACGCCCGGGTGCGGGAGCGGGCCGCGGCATTGGCCGGCCGGTCGGGCGGACCGGGCGCCGCCGAGGCCGTGCTGTCCCTCACCGAGGACCCCGTGGGGCACGTCCGCGCGCGGGCGGCCGAGGCCCTGGGCATCCTGCGCTGGAGGGAGGCGGGCCCGGCCCTCGAATCACTCCTGTCCGACGCCTATCCCGACGTGAGGCAGGCGGCCCTGGCCGCGCTCCGAGCCGTGCGGGAGCACGAAGTCGACGCGGGCGCCCTCTTCGAGGCGGCCCGGGACGGCGCGGCGCGCGCCGCGGCCCTCCGGGCCTCTGACCCGCGCCGGGCGGGGATGCTCTTTCCCGCCGCCTTCGCCGATCCCGACGCAGAGGTGAGGCTGGCCGCCGCGATGAGCCTGAACGAGAGCGAATTCTGGCTCGAGTGCGCGGCTCCGCTTCTCGCGGATGAGGATCCGCGCGTCCGGGCGCATGCCCTGCGCGCCCGGCTCACCGCCTCGGCGGCGCTGGGTCTGGCACCCCTCGAGCCCCTTCTCCACGATCCCGACCCCGGGGTCAGGCAGACCTTCGCGTCCGGGCTCGAGCGCGCGGAGGGAATCGAGCGCTCCGCCTGGCTCCGGCGCCTTCTCTTCGACCCGAGCGCCGCGGTCGGCCGCGCGGCGGCCCGCGCCCTCGCGCGGCGCCGGGGGCAGGACGCGGCCGGCGCGCTGCTCGAGGCCGCTTCCACCGCGGCGCTTCCCGTCCGCGCCCAGGCGATCGAGGCGCTGGGCGCGCTCGGCGATCCCGAGGCGCTCCCGAGGCTCCGCGCGGTGGCGCGCGGCGGCGATCCCGCGCTCCGCGACATCGCGGCCGAAGCCGCCCGGCGCCTCGAGTCGGCCCGCGCATGAGATCCCGGAGCGTCCTCCGCGCGGGCGGCGAGCCCCTTCCGCCGGGGCAGCAGGGTCTGGACGCGGCCTGGAGCTTCCTCAAGCACGCGCCGTTCGGGGTGATCGCGATCGGCCGGGACGGAGCCGTCCTCACGATGAACCCGGCCGCTTCCAAGCTCCTGGGCTACGCGCCGCAGGAAGTCGAGGGGGAGGCGGTCGCGCGAATCCTGCGCGCGCCCCGCGGCGAGTCGCACGTTTCCCCCGGCGCCTGCGCGGCCCCGGAGGAATCGCGCGAGGTGGAGGTGGTCACGAGGTCGGGCGACGTGCTCCCCGTCGGCTTGAGGCTCCTTCCGCTCGAGGGGCTGGACGGCGCGCTCCTCGGCACCCTCGCCCTCTTCCAGGACCTGCGCGAGCAGAAGGCGCTCGAGGAGCAGTGGCGCCGGCGCGACCGGCTGGCCTCGCTGGGCGCCCTGGCCGCCGGCGTGGCGCACGAGATCCGAAATCCCCTGGCCGGGATCGGCACCTCGGCCCAGGTCATGAAGCGGCGCCTCGAGGTGGGCGACCCCCGGGCGCAGTTCATCGACCTCATTCTGGAGGAGGTCTCGCGGCTCGACCGCATCGTGACCGGGCTCCTTCAGTTCGCCCGGCCCGCGGCGCCCCAGCTTTCGCGCCAGTCCATCCTGCCGGCGCTCGAGAAGGCGCTCACCCTCGTGCACGAGGTGGCGGTGCGCCAGAACGTGCTCTTACAGGTACAGCGCGCCGATACGGTTCCGGATGTCTACGTCGATCTCGATCAGATCCTCCAGGTGATCTTGAACGTGCTGATGAACGCGCTCCAGGCGCTGGATCGCGGAGGGGAGATCTCGATCCTCGTCGGGCCGGTCCGCAAGCGTCTCGCCGAGCGTTCCCGGCTGGGCCGGCGCGCCGGAGACCGGCTCGACGCGCGGCGCCAGGCGCCGCCCCTCGATCTGGTGGAGGTGCGCATCCAGGACAACGGTCCCGGAATCCCCGCGGCCGTGCTCGCGCGCGTGTTCGACCCGTTCTACACCACGCGCACGCAGGGGACCGGGCTGGGTCTCAGTATTTGCCAGACCATCATTCGGGAGCACGGAGGCTCCATCTCGATCGAAAGCGTGGTCGGGCAGGGAACGAGCGTGCTCATCGACTTACCCGTGGAGAAACGACATGGAGACAGACGCGGTCATCCTCGCTAAGCAGACGCTCGGGATTCTGGTCGTGGACGACGAACGGACCCTCCGGTACGCGCTCAAGGAAGGGCTCTCGGAGGAGGGGTATCGGGTGGAGACGGCCGGAGACCTGGCCGAGGCGTTGGCCTTCTTGAACCGCGAGGAGTTCCACCTGGCGCTGCTCGACCAGAAGCTGCCCGACGGAAACGGCCTCGAGTTCCTCCGCGAGATCCGCACCCGCTATCCGGACATGCAGGTCGTGATGATGACGGCCTTCGGCAAGTTCGAGAACGCGGTGGAGGCCACGAAGGCGGGCTGCTTCGACTACATTGGAAAGCCGTTCGAGCTGGATCACATGAAGCTGGTGATCAAGAACGCGCTCTCCCAGACGCGCCTCTCCGAGGAGGTGACGCGGCTGCGCGCCGCGGAGCGCCGCCGCGCGGGCTCGACGCTCATCGTGGGCGGAAGCTCGAAGCTGGCGAAGATCTTCGAGACGATCCGGAAGGTCGCGACCGCGGGCAACTCCACCGTGCTTCTCCAGGGCGAGACCGGCGTGGGGAAGGAGCTTCTCGCGCGGGAGATCCACGACCTGGGGCCCCTGCATGACGGACCGTTCGTCGAGCTGAACTGCAGCGCCATCCCCGAGACCCTTCTCGAATCCGAGCTCTTCGGCTACGAGAAGGGCGCCTTCACCGACGCCAAGCGCATGAAGAAGGGCCTGATGGAGCTGGCGAACGGGGGCACCCTCTTCCTGGACGAGATCGGCGAGATGAGCCTCGCGACCCAGTCGAAGCTCCTGCGCGCCCTGGAGCAGAAGCGCTTCCGGCGCGTGCAGGGCGTGAGCGACATCGTGGTGGAGACCCGGATCGTGGCCGCGACCAACAAGGACTTGAAGACCCTCGTGCAGCAGGAGAAATTCCGCGAGGACCTCTTCTTCCGGCTGGACGTGATCCGGATTCCGGTGCCGCCGCTTCGCGAGCGCCCCGAGGACATTCCGCCGCTGATCGATCACTTCGTGGGGCACTGGAACCGCGAGCTCGGGCGAAGCGTCAAGGGTCCCAACGACCGCGCCCTGGAGCTGCTCCTCGCCTATCGCTGGCCGGGAAACGTGCGGGAGCTCCGAAACGTGATCGAGCGGGCGATCCTGCTCGAGAGCGACGAGTGGATCCTGCCCGAGCACCTGCCGCTGGAGATCGTCGGCGCGGTGGGAGGCCAGAGCGCGGTGCTCGAGAGCAAGATCAAGGGCGAGCACGGGATCGTGACGATCGCGATGGCCGAGCGCATGGCGATCGAGAAGGCGCTCGAGCAGGCGGAGGGGAACAAGACCAAGGCCGCCGAATGGCTCGGGATCTCGAGGCAGACCCTGCGCACGAAGCTGAAGGAATATCGGATCGATTCCCCCGGGGGCTATGGCGGCTGAGCCGGCCGGCGCCGAGCTCTTGCGCCGGCCCCTCGAGGCGCTGGAGGCGCGCCTCGGGGAAACCCTCGGCCTCTCGCTCCGGGAGTGCGCTCCCGAGGGGGTGCTGCCGCGCCTTCGCTACCGGATCCAGGACCGAGCCCTGGACGGCCCGGAAGCCTACGCGGAATACATCCTCTATTCCGGGGACCGCGCGGCGTGGGAAGACCTGGCGGAGACCCTGACCGCCAACGAGTCGCGGGTCTTCGGCTCCCCCGAGGACTTCACGCCGCTCCTCGAGATGGCCGTCGACGCGGACTCGAGGGGGCCCTTCCGCTGCCTGAGCGCGGGGTGCGGGACCGGGGAGGAAGCCTACTCGCTCGCGATCGCGCTCGCCGAGGTCCAATCCCGGTCCCCGTCCTTCGAGTTCGAGGTGATCGGCGCCGATCTGAGCACGCGGGCCATCGCGAGAGCGCGCCGCGGGGTCTATCCGGCCTCGCGGGGCGAGTCCATCCCGCCGGAGCTCCGCGAGCGCTATTTCCTGGAGCGAAGCGGCGAGATCGCCGCGGGCCCGGTCCGCCGGCGCGTCCGATTCGCGCGGCTCAACCTCTGCGAGCCGGATTCGCTCCTCCCGCTCGGCCCCTTCGATCTCGTCCTCGCGCGCGGATTCCTTCCCACGCTGACCCCGGACGGCGGCCGCGCCGCCCTTCGAAACCTCGTGGGGGCCCTCGCGCCGGGCGGCGTTCTTCTCCTGGGCGCCGAGGATTCGATCGGCGACCTGGACCTGGGAATGACGCCCATCCGATGGGGGGAGCGCTTCGCCTACGAGAAGGCGGATCCCGAGCGGGGGAGCGCGCCGCGTCCGGACTCCTCCGAGACGTGCGATCCGAAGCTGGCCCTGGTCGCGCACCGTTCGGGCGTGACGCGCGCGTGGATCCGGATTCTCCTGGAGCAGCACGGGCTCCGGGTCGAGGAAGCTCCGCACGGCATCCGGGCGCTCGAGCGGGCCGCCCTCGGCGGGCCCCCGTCGCTCTACTTCCTGGAGCGCACGGTTCCCCCGCGGGGAGCCGGGTGGGTCGAGGAAGGGCTCTCCGCCCTGGGCGTCCACGGCCCGGGACGCGTCGTTCTTCTCTCTCCCGGGACGCCGGACGCCTCGGGATCGGCGACGGTCGCCCTGCCGCTCACGCGCCGGGACCTGGACAAAGTCCTGGCGCGCGCCGCCCTCTGAGCGCCTTCGCGGTCACCTCGGGGGAGGCGCGCTCGGGCCCTCGCGCCGGGACGCTGGCGACGCCCCACGGCGAAGTGCCCACCCCCGCCTTCATGCCGGTCGGGACGCAGGGCACCGTGAAGGGCCTCACCCCTTCCGAGCTCCGGACCGCGGGAACGCGAATCCTCCTCTCCAACACGTACCATCTCATGCTCCGCCCCGGCGCCCCCGTCATCCGCGCCCTGGGCGGGCTGCACCGGATGATGGCGTGGGGGGGCCCCATTCTCACCGATAGCGGCGGGTACCAGGTCCTGAGCCTCGAGGGGCTCGTGAGCGTGCGCGAGGAAGGAGTGGAGTTCCGCTCGCATCTCGACGGCGCCCTGGAGTTCCTGAGCCCCGAGCGCTCCATGGAGGTGCAGGCGGACCTGGGCTCCGACATCGCGGTCACGCTGGACCACGCGGTCCTGCTCCCCCTCGACGCCGCGGCGCAGCGGGAGGCGGGCGAACGCACCCTCCGATGGACGGAGCGCTCGCTCCGGCACGCGCGGACGCTCACCACGCCCGGAGGCTACCGCCAGCTCCTCTTCGCCATCGTCCAGGGAGGGGGCGATCCGGCCCT
>Ga0075436_100002676_pt1 | contig 12253 bp, 10 predicted proteins | sample RhiMethybrSRZTD5_FD_75303 | JGI IMG/M metagenome (GOLD analysis project Ga0075436, IMG submission 75303) | Populus rhizosphere microbial communities from Tennessee, USA - Rhizosphere MetaG P. TD hybrid SRZTD5 | ecosystem: Host-associated > Plants > Roots > Rhizosphere > Soil | place: USA... | reverse complement strand
GCTGAAATCCAGCAAGTGCCTCGCGAGGCATCAGGGCATAGCAGCGCATTCCCTCTTGCACCCGGCGCTGGCGCCAATCGGCCACCCACTCCCGCGTTGCTTGGCGGAACTGCTGGGCGGCTGCTGCCAGAGCGTCCGCCTGAGCCTGCCGGCCGAGCAGGTACTCCCGTCCCGAAGCGGGCTGCTGGCTGGCCGCGGCTCCCTTCATTTCTGTGACGCGGACCTCCATCTGAACCATATGACGAAGACGGGCCAGAGCCTCCTCGTACCGCGGTCCATTTTCCTGCAGGTCCAGTTGCAGTTCCTCCTCGCTTTCCACCACGGTGGGAAAGCGAAACGGGATCACCATCGCCTGCTGAAAGAGGTTCTGCAGCGTGTGATGAAAGGCCAGGGCGGACTCGACGACAGGAACCCGGGCTAGATGCTCGCGGCTTTCCAGCGGCGAGAAAAGGCAGCGCAGCCCGCCGTGCTGTAATTCCCCAACCTTCATTCCGCCCACGCCCGTCGCCGGCGTTTCCACAGCGGCTGCCGCTTCCATGACGCAATAGGCCAGCAGGGGCATGGCTATCAGCGCGTTCCGCCTGGCAGTTGCTCCCGGCGCATATGCCGCAGCGCCGTCTCCACCGAAGTGAGCACCACATTGAGGCCCAGGTAGATCAGATCCACTCCAGCCAGGGAAATGACCACGCTGCCGTGAATGACTACCCCGGCATTGAGCACGTGGTCGAGGATATCGAGGAGAGAGACCTCATCCTGTCCAGACAAGCCCGGTAGCAGGTGGTTATCCGCCATAATGCGATTGGTACGTGCCTAGGTGCGCGCCGCTTGCTTCTCCCGCGCTCGCGACACAAAGGAATAGGGCGGCCAGGGCCCGCTCAATTCGATGCGCCGCGCACCTTCCCACTCCTGAGAGAAGCGCGTCACCAGCAGCTGCAGCTTATTACGCTGCGCGCGCTTCACCAGCAGTGAACCCTGCCACTGCAGCCCACGCTGACCGCGGCTTACGGCCCCCCTTCCGGGCGCGCTTTCCACAGCCAGCTCATCCAGAGCGTCCATTAACCGCTGCAGCTCCGTACCGGGGCCGGGACGAGGCTCGGCATGAAGAACCGCCGCCTTGGCGCGCAGGTACTCGCGGCCCGAGTTCGCGGCGATGGCTGCCGGCGCTTTGCTTTGCGCGCTGAAGACTTTCAGGCCCCACTCCTCGCAGCCGCTGATGCGCTTCAAATCGCTTTCCAGCAGCGCCTTCCGCTTCACCACGTCAGCGGCCAACGAGGCTTGCGTGCGAAACACGGTTCCAAACCGGGCGGGCAAAATGTCGCGCGACTTGGCAATGGCGGCCACCACCTGCTGGTGACGAACGCTTACCTGTGCCAGCCATTCCAGGTTTTCCATGTTCTTGGCCAGTTCGTCGTCGAATTCTCTTTTGTCCACGCGGCTGATCCAGCACACCAGGCCGGCGCAAGGCAGGGATTCCACGGCAGCGCTGCCGTCCACTCCTGCCGCCGCAGGGACGCTACCCCCTTCTCCATGGGTTACGCCATAGAGGTAGAACACCTGGCCGGCATTCTTTTTTTTCACGCCGGTTGCCATAGGTTTGCTGTCAGCTTGGCCAATCCTTGTTTGCCAGCGATTTCGGCGGCAAAGTTCTTAAGCACGTAAATGCCCGCAAACTCGCCACGCGCCTGCAATCGGGCCAGAGTCGCAAGCTGCCATTGCCGCGCCCTGCGGCAGCGGCCGCATTTTCGAACATCGGCCGCAAACAAAACGCGATTCACAAGCAGCGGCCCTGCTGCCATGTTCAACCCCGCCAGGCCCTGGCGCAAGCGCTCGGTCTCCCGGTCAGGAAGCGGCTCGGGCAGCATCACTGTCCACACCCGGGCGCGTTGGCTGTCTTGGAGGAGAGCCGCCAGTTCGCGGACGCGCTGGCCGAAGGCGGCGATTTCCACCGCCACATCTTGAGCGAGGGCTAGTTTACGGTGCGCTGCCAGGGTTTTCAACAGCAGGCGCGCCCAGAGCTGCATGCGTTCCGGCATGCGCAGCAACTCCACGGCGTGGCCCGTGGGCGCCATGTCTATGATGACCTTCTGGAACCCGGCTGCCAGCAGGTCCAAGATGCGAAACACGGCAAAGACCTCATCCACCCCGGGCGGCACGATGTCGAGTAATGCGGAAAACAGGCGCCGCTCGAAGGACAGTTCCACGTGCACGCCGGACTGCTCCCCAGCGAGCGCCTGGTCAATCTTGTCCTTCATGCCGCGCACCCAGGCAGCGAATTCGGCGGCAGAATCCATTTCCGCAGCCGTGAACCGCCGGTCGCCCAGCACTGGCCGCGGCTCGTCCGCAACCTCCTGCTGGAAGATATCGTCGAGCGAAGGCGCGGGATCGACCGAGCAAATGGTAACTGGCTGCTTTGGGCGGGCGCTTCGGCTGCGGAAGCCAAGGCCGGCGGAAACCGTGGTCTTGCCCACCCCGCCTTTGCCCAGAACCAGCGTGAGATTGGCGTCCAGCGTTGGCCAAGGCACAGATCGGAGGCGAAGTTCAGGAGCTCGCGGCGGGGCGGCCGATCGCAAGGTCACCCTTTTGCCCTGGAACACCTGCTGAGCAAATCTATGCAGAGCCGCGGCTCCTATCACCGGCGCTCCCCAATCTTCCGCCACGTAAACCGGGCGCTTGGGAAAACGTTTCGCTAGTTGCGCTCGGGTCGTCCGAGTCATGGCCGCGCGGCGACGGCAAACGATGCATCCGCCCGCCCGGGTCACGGCCCGGTTCAGGACCACCCTCGAGATCTCCAGCGGCAGGGACGACGCCGCAAGCGCCGCCGTCACCCGCAGGGATTCGTTCACCGCAAACTTCTCCGGCGTGGTCACCAGAAATAGGCGGGAATCGCGCCCAATTGCCTGCCGCACCGCCTCCACCATAGCCCGCCAGTCCCGCAGGAAGCGCCGTGGGCTGCTCTCTACGCTGCCTCCGAAGTGGGCGGCCAGAATCTGGTCGCGGCTGCCGGCGATCTCCAGAAAGTCCAGAAAGCGGGCAAACTGCTCGGGCAATTGCAACAAGCGCAGGGTGTGCCCGAAAGGCGCGGTATCCAGGACGATGTGGCCGTAGGCGCCCGAAGTTATGGCTTGCTGCACCGCCAGCAGGGCGGAGATTTCCGCCAGTCCGGGCAGGGCCGTATCCAGCAGAGGCTCAATCTCCTGCCGAGAAAACATGGTGCCGCTCTCGACAGTAGCCAGCAGCGCTTCTTTGTACTTGCCGATAAAGGCGCGGAACTCCTTCTCGGCATTGACTTGCCAGAGGTACAGCCGGCGTCCCCTGGGCAAGGCAACAGGCTTCGGCCGGTCCCCCAGGCGGACCTCGAACAGGTCAGCCAGGGAGTGTGCCGGATCGCTGGAGATGAGCAGGACCCGGCTGTTCTTGGCTCCCAACGCCGAGAGTACGGCGTAGGCGGAGGATACCGTGGATTTTCCGACGCCACCCTTCCCGATAAAGAGGCTAAGCTCCGCCACGCCCGTATTCCAGCCATGCAGCGGGACTATGGATGATTTGCACAGTGGGCAAAATCTGCCTCCCAAGGTACACTGTCCCAGAACAAACAACGGCAGACATCATATTTCGGCCGTACCCGAACCGGTCACGTCAGGTCCCGTGAAAAAGCGCACCCCATCGGCTCCGAAAAGAAGGCGGACCCGGCTGAAGCCTCTCCCCCCCAATATGGCCGAGGCCCGCGATGAAGGCCCGCGCTTGCTGCCCCTCACGCCCGGCAAAGACCAGACCGGGTTGGAGCATTTCCTGCAGCTGGCCGATGTGGCGCTGGGCCGCAAGAAGCGCGACCGCGACCGCCTGCCCTAAGAGCCAGACTCGATAAGACTAGAGCTTACCTATGTGCCAGGGCCTACGAACTGGCAGGAATGTGTCTTCAGCACCAGCCAGACTTCGCGGCCGGAGTGGAGCTGCAGAGAATCGCGCGCGCCGGGAGTAAGGTGAACCTCAAAACGGGCGCCGCAGTCCACTTGCGCCGTGATCATAAAATCGCGCTGCTCCAGCGAAAGCACGACGCCGGGAATAATATTGCGGGCGCTGAGGTCATGGGGGCGGCTGGTGGCCAGCAGGATGTCGCCGGCGCGCACCGCCAGGCGCACGGTGGCTCCGGCCGCCACATGGGTGAGCGGAGCTTCCAGCGTGACCGCGGTCCCCGCCAACCGGCAGGTCATGGTGCCCTGAGTTTCGTGGGTGGCGTCCACCGTCGCGTCGAAAATATTTTCGAAGCCGGCGAGCTGGGCTACCGCTTCTTGCCGGGGCGCGTTGAGCACTTCCTGCGGCGTGCCCTGGGCGATGAGCCTCCCTCGTTCCATAACAAGAACGCGCTCACCCAGCGCGAACACCTCGCCCCGGTCATGGGTCACATACAGGATGGCAACCTGGTGGGCCCGGTTCCAGGCGCGCAGGTCGTCCACAATGGCCGATTTGATGGGGGCGTCCAGTCCGCCCAGGGGCTCGTCCAGCAGCAGCAACGCAGGATCGGTGACCAGGGCGCGGGCCAGAGCCACGCGCTGGCGCTCGCCGCCGGAGATTTCGCGGGGAAAGCGCGAGGCCAAGTGAGAAGCTCGCAGCGATTCCAGAATGGCGGCAGTGCGGCGGCGCTGCTCGTCCGCCGGAATTTTTGCCAGCCCGTAGCGGATGTTGGCCTCAACGCTGAGGTGCGGGAACAACGCCAAATCCTGAAAGACGTATCCCACCTGCCGCTGGCGCGTAGGAACGTTAATGCCCGCGGCTTTGTCGAACAGCACGCCATGGTTGACTATGATCCGCCCGGCGTCGGCTTCCAGCAGGCCAGCCAGGCAGTCGAGCAGCGTGGTCTTGCCCGCGCCAGACGCGCCGAAAAGGATGGTGATGCCGGCGGGAATCGCAAGTTCCAGATCGAGCACGAATTCGCGCCCGCCATGGGCGCGCGATCGCTTCTGAATGCGCGCATTCAGGGCCGCGCCGCCGGCCGCCGGAGCGGCAGGCGAGAGGTTACCCCCGGCTTTGATCACCTCCACGGCCATAGCGCCCACACTCTCCGGTTCAAAGCGTACACCAGGGAAAGGGCCACGAACGAAATGGCCAGCAGCACCAGCGCCGTCTGGTTGGCGGAAGTGTAGTTCGTGGCCTGCACCTGGTCGTAGATGTCAATGGACACGGTGCGGGTCACTCCTGGAATATTGCCGCCCACCATGAGCACCACGCCGAACTCGCCCATGGTATGAGCAAACGTCAGCGCTACCGCGGTCATCAGTCCCGAAATTGAGAGCGGCAGGATGATGCGCAGAAACGTGCGCAGGCGGGAGGCGCCCAGAGTGGCAGAAGCGGCTACGAACTTCTGGTCCACCGTGCTGAATGCGGCAGCCAGCGGTTGCACCGTGAAGGGCAGGCTGTAAATGACCGACCCGATGACCAGGGCTTCAAAGGTAAACGCCAGAGTGTGGCCCGTGAGCGACTCCCACCAGACCCCGACGGGACTCTTCGATCCCAGCGCCAGCAGGATGTAGAAGCCGAGCACGGTGGGAGGCAGCACTAGCGGCATGGCCACTACCGCCTCAATTAGAAATTTCCAGCGCCGCCGCGAGTAGGTGATCCAATAAGCGATGGGCAGGCCCAGCAGCAGCAAAATTCCGGTGACCAGCACCGCCAGTCTCACCGTCAGCAGGAAGGCTTGCCAATCCATTCAGCGCGACTCCTTGGGCGCCTCGAACCCGAACTGTCGGAAAATAGCTTCCGACTCCGGCCCCGCAAGGTATTTCAGGAACTCACCAGCCAACGCCTTGTTTTTCGACCGAGAGATGATCACCGCCCCCTGCCGCAATGGGGGATATGAATCCGTGGGCACTAGCGCGTATCGGCCCAGCGGGCGCACGCTTGGAGCAAGCGCGTGGGCCAGCGCAATGATGCCCACTTGGGCGTTGCCGGATTCGGCGAACTGGGCGGCCTGGCCGACGTTTTCCCCGAGGACCAGGCGTTTGGCCACCTTCTCATAGAGCTGAAAATGCTGCAGGGCGGCGACAGCAGCGCGGCCATAGGGGGCGTGCTGCGGGTTGGCGATGGCAATCTTGTGCACGGACGGGTCCAGCAGCGCCTTCATGCCCTCGTGATCAATATCCAACTGCGATCCGCGCGGCACCCATAGCACCAGCCTTCCTACCGCATAAGTGCGAAGTGAGCCGGAATCAGCGAACCCCAGCTTGATCACCTTTTCGGGATAGCCGAGGTCGGCGGAGAGAAACACGTCGTAAGGCGCGCCGTTTTGAATCTGGTTGAAAAAGTCGCCCGAGGAGCCAAACGACAGGCGCACGCTGTTGCCGGTCTCGCGCTGGAACTTGGCGGCAATGGGCTGCAGCGCCAGGCTGAGGTCGGCGGCCGCGGCCACGGTCAATTCGCCAGCCACAGCGCGGGTCGGAAGCGCGCACAGCAGCGCGAGCAGAGCAGCGGCAAGCAGGGTTCTCATGGCGGCTATCACAGGAACTTGTGATTGTATCCGGAATGGGACAAGGGCAGGCAAACCGGGTCGCTATTTCATTGACCCGCTAGTGCTGAAGTGAACATACTCTGGGTAGCGCCCGATGAAATTCAAATTAAGGAGCGCCCATGGCGCGCTCTTCTCGGGCAGCGTGTATCGCGCGACAGTTGCTTATTGTTGTGCTGGTCCTGCCGGCACTTAGCGCCCTCGCGAGTCCTCAGGCGCCAGCAGAAAACTCCCGGCGTCAATCGCAACCACAACGGATGCAGCGAGAAGCCTGGTTCCGGCGCGGCCGGCTAGCGCAGGCCCAGGGGCCGTCCAGCTTAGCCCCTGCCGCTGCGCTGCTCGAACACGCGCGCCGCCAAAAGCTGGGGCCCCCGCGCAACAGAGTTTCGGGTTATGCGCTGCCTTCTTCGGCGGCGCAGAGCGCGTGGACACCGCTGGGACCGGCGCCCTTGCTCTCCAATGCCAGCGGCAGCCTGGGCGATCAGGACTACGGTCCCATTGCCGGCCGCGTGACCGCTGTGGCCGTGGATCCGAATGACCTCTCCGGTAAGACCGTATATATCGGGGCAGCCAATGGCGGTGTGTGGAAGTCGAACAACGCGGCCTCCACCGATCCGGCTGCCGTCACCTGGACGCCGCTGACCGACCGGGAAGCAACCCTCTCTACCGGCGCCCTTGCAGTACAACCTGGGAACTCGCAATTGATTCTGGTGGGCACTGGCGATCCCAACCTGGCGCTCGATTCGTACCAGGGCTTAGGAATTCTGCGCTCCAGCGATGGCGGAGCACACTGGAACCTGATTTCTTCCGCGGATGGAGGCAGCGCTCCTTTTGCCGGCCTGGGGTTCAGCAAAATCAGTTTTTCCAATCTCAACCCTAACGTGGCCGTAGCCGGAACCAGCAACTTCCTTTTTCAGCCGGAGAGCAGCAACTCCGGGCGGGGTTTGTATTACTCAGCCGACGCCGGAGCCACATGGCACTCCGCTATCCTCAAAGACGGCACCGCCACAACCATCCCGAGCAGCATTACCGACGTGGCATACAACCAGGCGGCAGGCAAGTTTTTCGCCGCTATGGCGTGGCATGGAATTTACAGTTCCACGGACGGCGTGAACTGGGCTCGCCTGCCCAACCAGCCGGGAGGCTCCGTACTGAGCGCGTCCCTTTGCCCGACCGTTGGCGCTTCGAGCTGCCCGATTCTGCGCGGCGAAATCGCTGTCCGTTCCGGCAAGAATGAGATGTACGTCTGGTATGTCTCCGGCGATCTGGTCTATGGCGACTTTGCGGACCGGGGAATCTGGAAAACCACTGACGGCGGCAGCACCTGGACGGCAATTTCCAACGACGGAATCGAGAATTGCGGCGATTTCGAGGGTTGCGGCGCCGCCGAGCAGGGCTGGTACAGCCTGGAACTTGCTGCGGTCGCCAACGGTACCGGCGGCACCGACCTCTACGCCGGCGCCACGAACATTTACAAGTGCAGCATCAATACCAATAATCCCACCTGCAGCAGCCGTCCATTCCTGAACCTGACCCATGCCTACGGCTGCACGCCGGTGGGCTCGCTGGCACATGTTTACCCCAATCAGCACGCCATCAGCTTCCAGGTGGCCAACAACAATGCGCTCATGTATTTCGGCAATGACGGCGGCGTCTATCGCGCGCTGGACGGCTACGGGCTGAGTTCTAGCGCCTGCGGGCAGACGCCGAACGCTTTCCAGAGTCTGAACAGCACCCTGGGCTCGCTAATTTCCCTGACTTCGCTTTCGCAGCATCCCACGGCGGCGGGCACCATGCTGGCAGGCGCGCAGGAGAACGGCTCTGGCGCCACCGACCTCAGCCACTCGGGCGCCAATGGCACCACTTGGATCGCGGTTAACGGCGGCTGGGGCGGCGCTACTGCCATCAATCCCCGCAACCCTACCCAGTGGTTTACGGCCGATGCGGGAGCGGGCATTCAAAGCTGCAGCAAGGGAATTGATTGCCTGGCTCAGGATTTCAACGTCGTGGTAAGCGGGGCCACGCTGGGCGGAGACATGGGCTTGTTTTCGACTCCCTACGTGCTCGATCCACAGGCAAGCAGCCGCATGCTGGTGGGCACCTGCCGCTTGTGGCGGGGCAACAGCAACGGCAGCGGCTTTACCGCGGTCAGCTATAACTTTGATACCGGCGCGGACACGCCCTGCGGCGGCGGCGAGGAAAATCTAATCTCCGCTGTGGCGACCGGGGGAACTCCGGTGGGAGCCGCCGGCTCACCGGTCATCTACGCCGGCACGGTGGCAGGCAGGATCTTTGTGACGACTGATGCCAGCGCCGGCGCCGACCCGTGGTACGACGCCACGCCCGCCGAAACCGGCTATCCCATTTCCAGCCTCGTGCTTGATGCTGCCGACGCCACGGGCAGGACCGTCTACGCCGGCGGGATGGGCTTTGGAGTCCCGCACGTATGGATGAGCACCGATGCCGGCCTGAGCTGGACCGACCTTACCGGCGACCTGCCCGATGCACCCCTGAATTCATTGCTGCTTGACCCTGACGACCATCAACTGCTTTACGCCGGCACCGACCTGGGCGTGTTCTCTGCCCAGATCACCGGTGCAGGTAATGTGACCTGGCAAGAACTGGACATCCCTGCGGCTGGCACGCTGCCCAATGTTCCGGTCACGCAATTAACAATGTTTAGAGGGGATGCGCTGAAAGTGCTGCGCGCGGCGACCTACGGCCGCGGCGCCTGGGAACTGATCCTCTCCTCGCCCTCTCCTGATTACACCCTGTCTCTGGACAATGCTTTGCTGACCTTGTTCCCCGACCAGGACGGCAGCTTCGCGGGCAAGCTGACCGCGCTGTACGGCTATAACAGCCCGGTCACAGTTTCCTGTGAAGCCGCCAGCCTGCCGGACGTGTGCACTGGGGAGACGGTCACTCCCACGCCCGCAGGCCGGCCCTCCGCAGTCACTGTCCGCCATGGCAGCGTCGCCGACCTCAGCTTCAATCTCAAGGCGACTGGAAGCGATGCCGATGCCACGCTGCACCGTGCGGCGGCCACTCTGCGGGTGGTGGACTTCGACCTCAAGTTCGCGCCCGGAACACCAGCCGAGCCTTCGCTCACTGTCAACAGCGGATCCAATACTGATTCACTGAACCTGATGGTTCAGGCCGAAGGATCGTTTATCGGCAGTGTCATCCTCAGCTGCGGCGGATTGCCAACGGATGCGACCTGCAACTTTTTTCCTTCCAATGTGATCTCTTTCTCCGCTGCTGGCTCGACCGCGGTCAGCATGTTTATTTCGAGTCTGGAAAACACGCCCAACACCACCGCTCAGGCCGTAAGTATTTCCGCCACCACTGCCGGCGCGCCCGCGCCGAAAACTCAGAGTTTGCTGCTAACGGTCAAAAATGAGCCGGACTATGTTCCACAGCTCGATCCCAAAACCCTTAACGCCAGCCCAGGGAATCGAGTAACGGCTCACCTCACTGTGACCGCCGTCCACAATTACAGCGGGATCGTGACCGTGAGTTGCGGCGCCAGCGCGCTGGCCGGGATGGATTGCACCGTTAGCCCGACTGCCGTTTACCTCACCAATGCCACCACAGGCGGGGCCACTCTGACGCTTACTGTGCCGCCAACGGCCACGGCCGGCACCTACACGGTGGCGGTTGAGGCCAGGGACCAGAACGGCAGCCCCACGCGCACGGCTTATCTGACGCTCACAGTGATTTCCGGGTTCATGATGACTGCTTCGCAGAAAACCGTTGCGGTTCAACAAGGAGGCACGGCAACTTACACTCTGCAAATTTCACCCCAGGGGGGCGCCTTCAACAGTCCCATCACCCTGACCTGCACCGGCCTGCCACCGAACACCACCTCATCCTTCAACTCTTCGCGGGTAATCCCTGGCTCTGCCGGCAGCACGGTGACGCTCAATGTGGTTACCAGCACGGTAGCGGCTGCAATTCCCGCGAGCAACCGAGGGCTCTGGCTGGCGATGTTGCTGCCCATGGCAGGCTTGTTTTTTGCCGGCGCGGTTAGACAGAGGCGGCGCCCCTGGCTTGCCTTCGCCCTCACGCCATTATTGCTGGGCGGGTTGCTGTGCAGCTGCGGTGGCGGCGGAGCCAGTTCATCATCTCCAATTGTGCCCCCGACCAACACCGCCACGCCTACTGGAACGTACACGCTCACGGTGACAGGCACGTCGGGGGCTGTGAGCCAGGCGATTGACCTGACTCTGATGGTGCAATAAGGTTCAGCCTGCGTCTTCTGCCATAATCGCCAGCTGGCTTCCTATGCCGCAGCACAACTTCGACATTCTGGTGATCGGCGGCGGGATTGTGGGCTTATCCGCGGCCATGGAGGCCAGCCGCCGTTTTCCCCAGCTCCGCCTGGCAGTACTGGAAAAAGAAAGCCATGTAGCTCAGCACCAAAGCGGCCATAACAGCGGTGTCATCCATTCCGGCATCTACTACAAACCGGGCTCGCTGAAGGCGCGGTTGTGCGTGCAGGGCGCGGCGGCCATGGTGGAGTTCTGCCGCGAGCACGGAATTCCGCACGAGATCTGCGGCAAAGTAATTGTGGCCACCAGCGAAGCGGAACTGCCCCGTTTGCAGGAACTGCATCGCCGCGGCTTAGCGAACGGGTTGCAAGGCGTGCGGGAACTGGGGCCGGAACAATTGCGCGAACTGGAACCGCACAGCGCGGGCATTCGCGCCCTCCATGTGCCCAGTACGGGTATTACCGACTACGCGGCAGTATGCCGGAAATATGCCGAGATCGTGAGCCGTAATGGCGGGCAACTGTTCACCGGCTGCAGGGTGACAGGAGTGGTTCGCCGTAGCCGGGAAACGGTGGTGGAAAGCACGCGCGGAAGCTTCGCCGCCATGTTCGTCATCAACTGCGCCGGCCTGCACAGCGACCGCATCGTACGCATGGCGGGAGAGCGGCCCCAGGTCATCATCATTCCCTTTCGCGGTGAGTATTACGAACTCGCGCCCGAGCGGCAGAACCTGGTGCGCGGCCTGATCTATCCCGTGCCCGACCCGGCGCTGCCCTTCCTGGGAGTACATTTCACCCGCCACGTGCACGGCGGAGTGGAAGCCGGCCCCAACGCGGTGCTGGCCTTCAGCCGCGAAGGCTATCGACGCAGCGACACCGATGCCGCCGACATTCTCACCATGCTCGCCTTCCCCGGCTTCTGGCGCATGAGCATGAAGCAGTGGCGCACCGGCATGCATGAGTTCTATCGCTCCTTCAGCAAGCAGGTGTTCACCCAGGCATTGCAAAAGCTCCTGCCGGAAATCAGGAGCGAGGACCTGCGGCCGGGGGGCGCCGGGGTTCGCGCCCAGGCGGTGCGGCACGACGGCACGCTGGTGGACGATTTCTATTTCGTACAGAGCCAGAACATGCTGCACGTGTGCAATGTGCCCTCGCCCGCGGCCACCGCTTCCATTCCCATCGGCTGCACCATCGTAGACATGGCGGCCGAAGCACTGGAGCACAGGGGCGCCAGTTATGCAACCGCGCCGACGAGCCAATACCTTCAAAGTGCGCAATGATTTTTGAAACGGGGGGAGCCATGTGTTGTGAAGGGCGCGGCTTCAGCCGCGCCGTCGCGACCGCCAGTCTCATGCCCACTCCACGGGGACTTCAGTCCGCGAGCAATCTGGTCTAGACTTTTGGAACGGACTAGCGCGATGACCCAAATAAGAATAGTCCGCGGCGACATTACCAAGCGGCCTGTGGATGCAATCGTGAACGCT
>Ga0075436_100002671_pt1 | contig 12262 bp, 8 predicted proteins | sample RhiMethybrSRZTD5_FD_75303 | JGI IMG/M metagenome (GOLD analysis project Ga0075436, IMG submission 75303) | Populus rhizosphere microbial communities from Tennessee, USA - Rhizosphere MetaG P. TD hybrid SRZTD5 | ecosystem: Host-associated > Plants > Roots > Rhizosphere > Soil | place: USA... | reverse complement strand
TGCCGTTCACCGACGAGGGCGACACGATCGAGCCGTCGGTCTCGGTCCCCACCGCCACCGTCGCGAGGCTCGCGGCGACCGCCGCGGCCGATCCCGAGCTCGAGCCGCTGGTGTTGCGATCGAGGGCATAGGGATTGCGCGTGAGCCCGCCGCGCGCGCTCCAGCCCGATGTCGACCGGGTCGAACGGATGTTGGCCCACTCGGAAAGATTCGCCTTGCCGAGGATGACGGCGCCCGCCTCGCGCAGCTTCTCCACCACGAACGCGTCGCGCGGCGGCTTCACGCCGACCAGCGCGAGCGACCCCGCGGTCGTCTGCATCCTGTCGGCCGTCGCGATGTTGTCCTTGATGAGCACGGGAATCCCGTGCAGCGGCCCGCGCGGCCCTTTCTCCTTGCGCTCCTTGTCGAGTGCGGCGGCGATCCTGAGCGCGTCGGGATTCACCTCGATCACCGAGTTGATCTTCGGCCCCGCCTTGTCGATCGCCTTGATGCGCGCGAGGTATTTCGCGGTGAGTTCGCGCGAGGTGATGCGCCCCGCCGTCATCGCCTCCTGCAGCTCGGCGACCGAAGCTTCGACGATGTCGACCGCGCGCTTGGAGGTTTTCGCGCTCACATCGAGCCCAAGCGTGACGGCGAGCGCCGCGAGCGGTGCGAGCCACCGCAACGAAGAAAATGGCATGACGAGACTCCCGTAGGACCCAAGGGATGCTGCGCGGATTGTTCGAAAGACGCGATTGTAGCTAGCGCACGATATCCAGGCCCCAGGAGAGGTCGCGCGGGGGCGGGAAGCCGGCCGCATGCTGGATCTCGATGCGCAAGCGTCCGTCGAGCCGCCGCGGGATGCCGAGGCGCAGCGTCCCCGCCTGCGTCCTCCACTCCATCACGCGCACGAACCGCCCGGCGTTGAGGTCGACGACCATCGCGGGACCGAAGTTGCCTTCCTCGAACGCGAGCGACGGGTTGCCGAACCGATCGAGCAGCGCCTTGCGCGCGCGCTCGTAGACCTGGCTCACCGCGGCCGCATTGGCCGCATCGTCGATGTCGATGAGGAGCGCGGTGCGCGCGACGCGTCCCGCATCCTGCACGACCGCCAGGCGCTGGCGCGCCTCGACATCGCCGATGAGTCGCGTCTCGAAGACGACGGCGTTGCCCTGCGGGACAGCGCCACGGTAGCCCGCGTCCTCGAGGCGTGAGCGCACTGCCCCCATGTCCATGCCCGGAGCGATGGCGAGCAGCACACCGACATCGCGCGGCAGCGGGCCCGTGGCGGCGACCGCAGCGAGGGGCGCGCGCGCCATGAGCTGCGCCGGCCCGCCGAACTGGTGCGTCCAGAAGAGCGACACGCGATATGTCTCGTTGAACTGCCCGACCGTGACGCGGCGATCGTAAGCCGACGTCTCGATCCCGACGATGTCGCGTTGGGTCACGGCGCAGCGATAGTTGAAATACAGCGTGTTCAGGTCGACCGTCGCGAGCGACGCGTCGTCGGGCCTGAGACGCTGGTAGCCGTATCCCGCCTCGATGGCGTGGTTGTTGCGCGAGACCACGAGCGCGATCGACGGCGACACCTCGCGCACCGCGTCCGATGCGCCGCTCACCCGCCGCAGCACGATGCCCGGCGAGAACGTTCCTTTCCATCCCGCGAGGTCGACGGCATGCGTCGCCGCCAGTTGCACTCGCGCCGTACGCGAATCCGGCGCCCCGGCCACGCGATCGTCGAGCTGCTGCCAGAAGGCGCTGAGCGACCCGGTCCATTGCGCGGGAAGGCTCTTGCTGAGGTCCGCGGTTGCCGTCCACACGCTGCGATCCACGGTCGCGTCGCGTTTCTGCAGCTCCTGGCGGGAGACATCGACGTTGCCGCTCACGCCTGCGCCGAAAGGCCCGCTCACCGTGCCGCCGTAGGTGGTGGTCTTGAGCTCGTTTTCCGATTGCAGCCCATCGACGTAGTGCTGAGCGCGCAACCGCGCGCTCAGCCCGCTCCGGAACGCCCAGCCGAAATAGCCCTCCTCGGAGCGCCGATCGGACGTGATCGATCCTTCGGCGGGACGGAAATCGTGGTCGTAGCGCTCGAAGCGCAGGCGGTAATCGTACGGGCCGCCGGCGGGCGCGCCAGAGAGCTGCGCGAAGACGCCCTGCCCGTGGCGATCGGTGCCCGAGCCGGGGACGATCGCGCCCGTCGCGTCGGAGAAGCCTTCGTGATCGCCGCGCAGCGCCGCGATCTCGCCCTCGAAGCGCAGCTTGTGCTGCTGCGCGACCCAGCCGTAATCCGTGGTGAGGCTCGCGACCGTCTGCTTGCGCTCCGGCGTGCCGGATTGGTCGTCGGCCTGGCGGCGGTTGTGCACGACGTTGGCGCTGAAATGCTGCTGCGGATCGAGCTCCACGAGCCAGGACGCGCCGTTGGTCCAGTTTCTCGTTCCGTGAAGATGCCGCCAGCTCGCTTCCTCGACGCCGGAGACGACGAGGATGGATTGACGGATCGGTCCCGTCGATGCGGGCTGAAGCTCGACCTGCCCGCCTTTGAGCGAGCGCTGCAGCGTGCGGTACGAAAAGTTGCCGAAGAAGTCGCCGGCCTCGACGCGATACGGCAACGCCGCGGCGCCGTCCTCGCGCACGACGTTGAGGCGCTCGGGGACGAATCCGCGGTCGGAGGCGCGATAGGCGGAATCGTTGAAGACGCCGTAGATTTGCGCGCGCCACTTGTCGAAGTCCGACACGTTGCGCACGAAATTCAGGTTGAACTCGTCGAAGAGCTGCCGGCCGCCGAAGGCGTACGGGCCCCCGAACTGGTCGCCGCGGATGCGGTAGTGCTCGGCGCGCGCGGTGTTGAAGCCGCTCACGCTCCAGTCGCCGATGAGGTCCTCGCCGTGCGCCGCGGGGGCGAGCGCGGCGAGCACGGCGGCCGCGCACGCGCGCTTTTTCGTCGCGGGCTTCATCACAGCGGCTCCCTGACGACAAGCACCAGCTCGTTGGTTCCGTCGAGCCGCTGGAATCCCGCGCGCGGATCGGTGAACTCGACCTGGGTGCGCACGATCGCGGAGACGCGGCTCACATACTCCTCACCGGCGCCGTCGCGCCGCTTCTCGATCCACTGCGCTAGCGTGTTGATGCCCTCGACGGCGAGCACGCGCAGCTTCGCATCGCGCGGCACGCGGTTGAGCGCGTCGAGCAGCCGGTCCTTGTCGAAGAAATTGTCCGCCAGCAGCTGCCGCAGGGACGGCGTGTTCCACGCGGCGGCGACCTGGCGCACCGCCTGGTCGACGGCGCTCGCGGAGACCGGATGCGAGGTCGCCGCGACGCGCGCCCCCGGCGGCAACATCCCCGGAGCGAGCTTCGTCGCGGTCTGCGGAGTTTGAATGCGGTTGAGCTGCCGCGATTCCTGCGCCGGTGAAGGTACCGCCGCCAGCAGCGCGGCAGACGCGAGAACGATTCTTTGAATGCGGTTCATGGCGTCACCTCGAGCACGAGCTGTTGCAGCTTCCGCCGCTGGTGTTGCGGCACAGGATGGAGAACGCGGTCGCCGACTGGCCGGTCAGCGTGCAGGTGTGGCCCGGCTGGCCGAGGATGATGAGGTTGTTGCTCACCGACGTCGCGTTCTGGTTGAGGCACGAGAACTGCGCGTTGCTGTTCGCACCGAACGGATTGGCCGTCATCGTGTTGCTCCCCGAGCTCACCGTGAGCGCGGTCGACGCGATGCCGCACGCGCCGCTGCACGAATAATTCCCGCTGCTGAAGTTGGTGGCGCAGCCCGTCGGTTGCGGCGTCGTGCACGTGTTGCTGGTCGTGACGAACGGGCCCGGCACCCAGGTCGTGCCGACGCAGCTATACGTGCGCGTCTGCGTGATGCTTCCGACCTGCCCCGAGGGACACTGCAGCGTCTGCGTTTCCGCGGGCGGCTGCGGCGTCGTGCAAGTCTGCGGCGACGATGTGCAGGTATTCGTTGTCGTCGCCGGGCCAGGGACCCACGTGGTGCCGCTGCAGACGTATGGGCGCGTTACGGTGATGCTGCCCGTCTGTCCGCTCGGGCAGCTCTGCACCTGCGTCTGCGGCGACGGCTGCGGCGCCGTGCAGCCGGCCGGCGGCGTGACCGATGAGGTCGTGCCCGCCGGGTTGCGCGGATCGAACGGATTGTTGCCGGTGACCGGCCGCACCGTCTCGATCGAGAAGGAGGCGAGGCCCAGCAGCCGCTCCTTGCAGCGCGCGAGGCACGCGGCGAGATCCGCCTCGAGGCCCTGGAGGTCGCTGACGAGCCCCGCGCGACGCGCACGCGCCTGGTCGCGCTGGCGATTGAGGCCGGCCTCGTCCGCCTTGAGCTTGTCGAGGTCCTTCTGCACCTTGTCCATCTCGTCCTTGATCTTCGAGGTGTCGCGCCGCGGTCGCGAGTGCTGCTCGATGACCGTTCCGTCCGCACCCGTCGTCGTGACGAGGACGCTGCCGTCGGGTTGGGTGATGGCGCTGATGGTGATGCCGGTGCCCGGGTCGAAGGAGGTGCCGCCGGTTCCGACCTGCGTGTTGAGCTCAGCCTGGAGCGAGGCGATGCGGCGCGTGAGCGGCACCTGGTCGGCGCGATTCTTCGCGAGCGCCTTGTCGATGTTCGCGATGCGCGCGTCCACGTCGGCGATGCCCGCGCGCGTGAGCTCGATGTCGCGTGCGATCGGCTGGCACTCCGGGCACACGCGCAGCTGCGCGCCCGGATCGTCGGGCCACTGCGGCTTCGGCTTGGGCGGCGGAGGCGGGGGCGGCGGAGGAGGCGGCGGCGAAGGCGGCGGCGTGACCGGCCCCGGCGTCGTCATCGGCCCGCCTTCGAATCCCGTGCCGCCGATCTGGTGGCCGCCCGGGTCGTACGTGCGGATGGTCGTCCCGGGACGGCCGCAGCATTTCGAGTGCACCTCGACACGCCCATTGGCATTGTCGACGAACCATGCGGGCGCGCCTCCGGCGCCTGCGCGGAACTTCACCGGGACGCGATAGCGAACCGACCCGCTTTCGAGCGCCGGGGCTCCGTAGCGGCCGCTGCGGCTGCAATCGCACCCGGCAAACGTGATGGAGATGACGATGGTCCCGTCGCCGCGCGCCGGATTCTGCGGTTTTGTCCAGCGCACGCTGAAATCCACTTTGCAAGGGAAGCCTTCGCTTCGCCCATATTCCGTCGTATCGAATTCCGTCTTGCTCGAGCGGTTGTAGTTGCTCACCATGTCCTTCAGCGCGTCGAGCCCCTTGCCGGCGGTCACGTTCGCCCCGGCCGCGGCGACGTCGTTCACGTCGAGCGCCGCGAACGCCTGGCCCACGGCGAAGCTCACGCCTTCGGCAGCGAGGCAAGCCGCGAAACCCCTGGTGTCGCTTGCCGCGTCGAGATACAGGAAGGCGCACTTCGCGACGCTGTAGGTGCTGCCGACATATCCGAGGCCGAACGCGTCGAGAACCGCCTTGCAGGTGTTCTCGAAGGCGCCGATGACGACCGGGCCCGCCATGGCGTTGGTCACGAAGCGGCGATTGAGCGCATCGCGCGCCATGCGCATGGCGTCGACATCGCATTCCTTGTACTCGCCCATGTTGGCGAGGAAGCCGCCCGAGGCCTCGTTGAGGGCCTGCTGGAATTCGGGCGAGATGTCGGCGTGCGCGCGCGGCGCGAGCAACGCGCCGACCGTGAGGAGGCAGGCGGCGATCAGTCGGCGGGTCGCCGTCAGGCGCATCGATTCACCTCGAGCAGGAGCTGCTGCAGGTACCGCCGCTGGTGTTGCGGCAATTCAACGTGAAGGCCGTGAAGGATTGCGCGACGAGCGAGCACGTGTGTCCCGATTGGCCGAGGATGATCAGGCTCGTCGCGATCGTCGTCGCGTTCGGCCCCGAGCAATTGAAGCCGAGGCTGCCGTTCGCGCCGAAGCCGTTGCCCGTCATGATGGAGCTGCCGGGCGTCACGACGAGCGAGAACCCGTTGATGCCGCACGAACCGCTGCACGAATAGCTGCCGCTGCTGAAATTGGTCGCGCATCCCGTCGCGGCCGGCGTCGTGCAGGTGTTGCTCGTCGTCGTGAACGGTCCCGCGACCCATGTCGTGCCGATGCACGAGTACGTGCGCGTCTGCGTGATGCTTCCCGTCTGTCCCGCGGGACACTGCACGGTCTGAGTCTCCGCCGGCGGTTGCGGCGTCGTGCACGTCTGCGGAGTCGTCGTGCACGTGTTGCTCGTGACGACAAAGGGGCCCGGCACCCAGGTCGTCCCCGAGCAGCTGAACGTGCGTGTCTGCGTGATGCTGCCGGTCTGTCCCGCGGGACAGCCTTGCACCTGCGTCTCGGATGACGGGCGCGGCGTGGTGCACGTCGTGGGACCACTCGGTGACGAACCGCCGAGCGGATTGCGCGGATCGAACGGATTGTTGCCGCTCACGTTGGCGACGTTCTGGACCTGGTACGCCGCGTAGGTTCCCGGGAGCGCGGGCACGAGCATGCCCGTTTCCCTCGGCGGCGGGCACTTCTCCTTCTCGCACCCTTGGAGTTCCGCCTTACCTTTCAGGATGTCGGGATCGATCTCCTTGAGCTTTTCCTCGATCTGCTTGGCTTCGTTGACGCCCGATTGGTATTCCGCGCTCTCCATGGGAAGAGCCTGCATCTGAACTCGCAGCGTCTCCAGGCGGGTCTGCAGACTGTTCTTAAGTTTTTCCAATGCATTGATGCGGTACTGAAGATCGATGCATGCGAAGCAACGCGTCTGAGTCCTAGGCTTGAAGGGCGATGGGTGCGGCGATATCAAAGTCAGGTTGCCGGGCTGGCATTGTGTCCGTATGCATTCGCGAAGGTCTCCAAGCAACTCGAGGATTTCCTGCTCGAGCTTGCGGATATCGCCTTCGACGTCCTTGGCAAAGCCTTCCCACTGCGCCGGATTGTCCGACCTGGAACTCCTTGCACGCAACGATTCGACCTCGGCTTGGAGGACATGCACCTTCTCGAGACGTTCGTCGATTTTGTCGGCGATTCCCTGGCAAGGCGGACAGACGAGTGTCTTGCCGGGGCTCGAAGGCTGTATCTGGGTTGCGCGCCCGGGACCGCACCTGGCGCGCTCGCATGCCGCCAGATTCATGCGCGCGAGCAATACCTGCCGCGTGGCTTCCTCCAGTCGCTTCTGCGCTTGCTCCAAATCCCTGGTCACTTCGGCAATGGCCTGGGCTCGGCTCTCCGTAGCCGGGACAAGAGCCCGTACTCGCTCAAGGCGCTGCTTCAGCCGTTCGACCTCCAGCCGCGCATCGGCTTCCACGCGCATCGCCTGCGTGACCGCATCGGCGACAGCGCTGCACGGCGGACACGTCTTCACGGACGGGATGTCCGCCTGCGGTACATGGTCGGTGTAGCGATTCAACTGCGAACACTTCTCTTGGAGGCACTTCTCGAGAAGGTCGTAGATTTGGCGCAGCTGGCGCGATTCGACGGCCCACTGCTGCGTTAGCTTGTCCAGGCGCTCATTGAGCCGGGCGAGCTCCTGCTGATCAGCCGCGGAAAGCGCACCCCGGCCGGCCCTTTCATGGAGTCGATCGATCTGAAGCTGCACCTCGTTGATGTCGTCCTGCAGCGAATGGACGCGCTTTTCCTCCGCGTTGTATCGCTCGATGAGATCCCTGCAAGGAGGGCAATCCGCGGGGTTCATCCATGCCCGCGCAGGCAGGGCCAATGCGATGAGGAACGCGAGCGCCAGCCCGCGCAGCACGATGCGACACCAGCGGTGTACGCCTTGAACCATGCACCTCCCTGGCGCATGCGCGTCGTCCGGCTGTTGGGCGCCGGCTTCGACGCCGGACCATCGGGTGGTCCGAGCGCGCCATGGTGCATAAATTGAAGAAACCGCGCAAGCCTGACGGGAGGGCTTGCGCGAAGGCTACCGCACCCCCTGGATCGCCCGCACCGGCAGCGGCACGTTGCAGACGTCGACCGCGCCCGCGGGCACCTTGTACCAGTCGTCGCGGCGAAAGCGCCTCGCTTCGATGATCGAGCGGAAGGTCGCGCTGTCGGTGCGCAGCAGCTCGATCTTCACGCGATCGGCGTCCGGCACGTCGCGCTCGAGGCGCACTTGCCGTATCGGCGTGCGCTGCGCGGGCTTCTCGTAGAAGCCGAGCGCGGCGGCGCCGCGCGGCAACGTCGACAGGAGCTCGACGCCCTGCACGACGCGCCCGACGACGGTGATGTTGCGATCGAGAAGCCGCGGGGCGTTGCCGATGACCGCATAGAGCTCGGCGCCGGTGCCCGAATCATCGGCGTTGTCGCGGCCCACGCCCACGGTCGCGTAGCAGTGCACGAGCCACGCACGCTGCGACGCGGGATCGCGCGCCGCGGGAAATCCGCCGGAGAAGCCGGTCTGCGGCGCGTACGTGTCGCGATCGGGCAAGCCGTCGAACACAAGATCCGGCGTGGCCGCGCGCGTCCATTCGGGCGGCAGCGTCTTCGCGGCATCGCCCAGGCTGCGCTTCTCGTCGGGATCGCCCCATTGCGCGACGTAGTTGTCCTGCACGCGCACGATCGCGAGGCCGTCGAAATACTCCTGCCGCACGAGCGCCTTGACGTTGGCGACCGCGCGCGGCGCGAACGCCGGCGCAAGCTCGATCACGACGCGGCCCGAGGGCAACTCCATGTAGAGCGTGTTGTCCGGATCGAGGCGCCGCCACTCGCTCGGCGACGAGGCGGCGAGCAGCTCGGACAAGGATTTCACCGGGGAGGGCGAGGGCGATGGCTCGCTCGATGCGCACGCCGAGACGAGCGCGATCGATGCCGCGGCAGCCGTGCGCAGTGTCAACGCAGCCATGGTGGACGGCTACTGTACCAAGGCCGAAAAGCCGCTGTCACGGAACTGTCATCGCCCGTTTCTATAGTGACGGGATGACCCACAAGGAGAGGAAAACGATGAGATTCGCAAGGATTCTCGCGGCGACCCTGCTCGCCTCGAGCTTCGGCATCGCGACGGCCGCCGACATCACCGGCGCCGGCGCCACGTTCCCGTATCCGATCTACGCGAAATGGGCCGACGCGTACAGGAAGACGACCGGCAACGGCCTCAACTACCAATCGATCGGCTCGGGCGGCGGCATCAAGCAGATCACCGCGAAGACGGTCGATTTCGGCGCTTCCGACATGCCGATGAAGGCCGACGACCTCGAGAAGAACGGCCTCGTGCAGTTCCCGGCGATCATGGGCGGCGTGGTGCCGGTGGTGAAAGTGCAAGGCGTGAAGCCGGGCGAGCTCAAGTTGACGGGGCCGCTCCTCGCGGACATCTACCTCGGCAAGGTGACGAAGTGGAACGATCCCGCGATCGCGAAGCTCAACGCCGGCGTGAAGCTTCCCGACCAGGCGATCACGGTCGTGTATCGCTCGGACGGCTCGGGCACGACCTTCCTCTTCACCAACTATCTTTCGAAGGTGAGCCCCGGGTTCAGGACCACCGTGGGGGAAGGCACCTCGGTGAAATTCCCCGCGGGCGTCGGCGGCAAGGGCAACGAGGGCGTGGCGTCGTACGTGCAGAAGATCGACGGCGCGCTCGGCTACGTCGAATACGCGTACGCGAAGCAGAACAAGCTCGCGTACGGGATGATGCAGAACAAGAGCGGCAAGTTCGTCGAGCCCGATGACTCCAGCTTCAGGGCGGCCGCATCGGGTGCCGACTGGAAATCGGTCCCGGGAATGGGCGTGGTCCTCACCGACCAGCCGGGCGAAAAATCCTGGCCCATCACGGGAGCGTCGTTCATCCTCGTGCACGCGAAGCAGGAGAAGCCCGAGGCCGGACGCGAGGTGCTCAAGTTCTTCCAGTGGGCATACAAGAACGGCCGGACGATGGCCGAAGAGCTCGACTACGTGCCGATGCCCGAGGCGGTGGTGAAGCAGATCGAAGCGTCGTGGAAGATGGTGACCGACGCATCCGGCAAGGCGGTCTACTAGGAAGACACAGGGCGCCCATGAGCGCCGCCGTCCTCGATCATGGGAGAATCGACGCCGCGGGATCCCCCGCGGTCGTCGTCTTTCTCTCGCCTCGCCGTCCCGTGGTCCGCAACAAGCCGATCATGGACGCGATCTTCCGCAACCTCACGCGGACGTTCGCGTTCCTCGTCTTCAGCCTGCTCGCCGCGATCCTCGTCTCGCTCGTCATCGGCTCGCGCGACTCGCTGGCGCATTTCGGCATCGGCTTCCTGTGGAACGAGAACTGGGACCCGGTCAAGGAGGATTTCGGCGCGCTGGTCCCGATCGTGGGAACGCTCGCGACCTCCGCCATCGCGCTCGCGATCGCGATCCCGGTGAGCTTCGGCATCGCGATGTTCCTGACCGAGCTCTCGCCCGTGTGGCTGCGCCGCCCGCTCGGCACCGCGATCGAGATGCTCGCGGCGATCCCCAGCATCATCTACGGCATGTGGGGCCTCTTCATCTTCGCGCCTCTCTTCCAGTCATACGTGCAGCCGCTCATCGCAAGCACGCTCGGCCAGGTGCCGGGCGTGAAGGTGCTGTTCTCCGGGCCGCCGATGGGCATCGGCATGTTCACCGCCGGCATCATCCTCGCGGTGATGGTGATCCCCTTCATCACCGCGGTCATGCGCGACGTCTTCGAGCTCGTGCCCGCGATGCTCAAGGAATCCTCGTATGCGCTCGGCTCGACGACGTGGGAAGTCGTGTGGCGCGTGGTGCTCCCTTTCACCAAGGTGGGCGTCATCGGCGGGATCATGCTCGGCCTCGGCCGCGCGCTCGGCGAGACCATGGCGGTGACCTTCGTGATCGGCAACGCGCACCGCCTGTCGCCTTCTCTCTTCGCGCCCGGCAACTCCATCGCCTCCGCCCTCGCCAACGAGTTCAACGAGGCCGTGGGCGATCTCTACACGTCGTCCCTGATCGAGCTGGGGCTCATCCTCTTCCTCATCACCACGATCGTGCTCGCGTGCTCCAAGCTCCTGCTGCTGCAGCTCGCGAAGCGCGAGGGAGTGCCGACGTGAACCGCATCTACCTGCGGCGCCGGCGCACCAACGCCGTGATGATCGCGCTCTCGACGGCGGCGCTCGCCTTCGGACTCTTCTGGCTCCTGTGGATCATCGGGGTGCTGGTGTACGAGGGCGCGGCGGCGCTGCGGCCGTCGCTCTTCATCCAGATGACGCCGCCGCCGGGAGCCGACGGCGGCCTCGCCAATGCCATCCTCGGAAGCATCCTCATGGCGGGCGTGGGCACGCTCATCGGCACGCCCGCGGGCATCCTCGCCGGGACCTATCTCGCCGAGTACGGCAGGCGCGGCTGGCTCGCACCCGCGACGCGCTTCATCAACGACGTGCTGCTGTCGGCGCCCTCGATCGTCATCGGCCTCTTCGTCTATTCCGTGTATGTCGCGCGCGTCGGCCACTTCTCCGGCTGGGCGGGCGCGCTGTCGCTCGCGATCATCGTGGTCCCCGTCGTCGTGCGCACGACCGACGACATGCTGAAGCTCGTGCCCAACAGCCTGCGCGAAGCCGCCGCGGCGCTGGGCGCGCCCACGTGGAAGATCATCACCGCGGTGTCGTATCGCGCCGCGCGCGCCGGCATCGTCACGGGAATCCTCCTCGCGATCGCACGCATCGCCGGCGAGACCGCGCCGTTGCTCTTCACCGCGCTCAACAACCAGTTCCTGTCGCTCGACATGAACCGGCCGATGGCGAACCTGCCGATGGTGATCTTCCAGTTCGCGATGAGCCCCTACGACGACTGGCACCGGCTCGCGTGGGGCGGCGCGGCGCTCGTCACGCTCCTCGTGCTCGCGATCAATATCGCCGCGCGAGTTCTCTTCCGCAAATGACCATGGCCGTCTCGCTCGCTCCCATCGTCGATCGCGCGCCCGCCACCGCGGCGGCCCCGAAGCTCGAGGTGCGCAACCTCGATTTCTTCTACGGCCGCTTCCACGCGCTCAAGCGCGTCTCGCTCGACATCCCCGAGAAGCGCGTCACCGCCTTCATCGGGCCGTCGGGCTGCGGCAAGTCGACGCTCCTTCGCACCTTCAACCGCATGTTCGAGCTCTATCCCGAGCAGCGCGCCGAAGGCCAGGTGGTGATGGACGGCGAGGACATCCTCACGTCGCGCACCGACGTCTCGCTCATCCGCGCGAAGATCGGCATGGTGTTCCAGAAACCGACGCCGTTCCCGATGTCGATCTACGACAACATCGCCTTCGGCGTGCGGCTCTTCGAGAAGCTCTCGCGCGCCCGGATGGACGAGCGCGTCGAATGGGCGCTCGGCAAGGCGGCGTTGTGGAAGGAAGTGAAGGACAAGCTGAACCAGAGCGG
>Ga0075436_100002670_pt1 | contig 12263 bp, 9 predicted proteins | sample RhiMethybrSRZTD5_FD_75303 | JGI IMG/M metagenome (GOLD analysis project Ga0075436, IMG submission 75303) | Populus rhizosphere microbial communities from Tennessee, USA - Rhizosphere MetaG P. TD hybrid SRZTD5 | ecosystem: Host-associated > Plants > Roots > Rhizosphere > Soil | place: USA... | reverse complement strand
CATCCGGAGATCGGCCTGCATCCGGTGGGGGACCTGTGGCCACAGGAGGGACTGTTCTTCCGGTCGGACCACTTCAACTTCGCCAAGCACGGCGTGCCGATTCTATTCTTCACGAGCGGCCTGCATCCCGACTACCATCGCGTGACCGACGCGCCCGCCACACTCGACGCTGACAAGGTCGCTCGCTATGCGCGGCTCGCGTATTACGTCGGCATGGACGTTGCGAACGCGGCGACGCGTCCGAAATGGAACCCGGACAGCTACCAGAAGATCGTGACGGGAAACGGGCCGGAGTGACCGCGGCGCGCCACTAGGTCGCCGGCAAGTTGCACGGCCGCGGTACCGGCCGCTATGCTTTGCCCGTGCGCGTGCTGATCGTGGAAGACGATCCCGACCTTGCCGGCCTGCTCCGCGACGGCTTGCGCGAGCACCGCATCGACCCGACGCTCGCCATGACCTTCGCGGACGGCCGCGAGCAAGCGGCCGCCGGCGACTACGACGTCCTGGTCCTCGACGTGCGCCTCCCCGGGGGGACGGGATTCGAGCTGTGCCGCGAGCTGCGGCGCCGCGGGCTGACCACGCCGGTGCTGATGTTGACGGCGCTCGACGCGGTGGACGACCGGGTGCGCGGCCTGGAAGTCGGCGCCGACGACTATCTCACCAAACCGTTCGCCTTCCAGGAACTCGTGGCCCGCTTGAAAGCGCTGGCGCGGCGCCGGCCTCTCTCCTTCACGTCCGAGCTGCACCGCGTCGCCGATCTGGAAGTGGACCTCGGCGCGCGGCAGGTGCGTCGCGGCGGACGGACGATCACGCTCACCGCGAAAGAATTCGCGCTGCTCGAACTGTTCGTGCGCCATCAGGGACAGGTGATCGACCGCTCGACGATCACGGCGCACGTGTGGGACCACAATCACGATCCATTCGCCAACGTGCTCGAGGTGCTGGTGCGCCGACTCCGGAGCAAGATCGACGACGGCTTCGAGCCCAAGCTGATCACAACGGTCCGTGGCGCGGGCTATCGCCTGGCCCCGTGAGTCGCTCATGACGCAACCCCTCGACCGCTTGCGGCTCCGCCTGACGCTGTGGTACGCGGGCGTCCTCACGCTGATCCTCTTCCTCCTCGGCGCCGGCACCTTTGTCGCCATCAGGCATCGGATGTCCCAGCACCTCGACGCCTCACTCAAAGCCGCCACGACGGCCGTGATGCAGGCGACCTTGATCCGGGAAGTGGAGCGCGCGCGCGGCCCGTCCGGCGTCGCCGACGCCGTGGCGGAGCTCGATATCCCCGATCGCACGTTGTACCTGTTCGACGCCGAGGGACACCCGATCGTGCCTGCGCAGGCCCCGGCCTGGATCGAGGCCGCAGCGCGCCAGGCCGTGCAAACCGGGTCGGCCCGCGTGGACCGCGATGCGCCGGGGGAGCGCGAGTTCCGCCTGCACGCGGAGCGATTCAGCGGCGGCACGGGGAAGGCGTACGTCGCGGTGAGTGTCGCCGACCGCATGGAGCTCGAGGAGGAGTACGGCTCCTTGATCGTGACGTTCGCGGCGGCAGCCCTCGCCGCACTCTTGCTCGTGGCTGCGGGCGGATACGTCCTCGCACGCCAGTCCACCGCGCCCATCGAACGTTCGATGGACCAAATGCGCCGTTTCATGGCCGACGCGGCCCACGAGCTCCGCACGCCCGTGACCGTGCTCCGTGCCCGGGCCGAGATCGCGCTGGGACAGGACCGAGACCCTGCTCGCGACGCCGCGGCGCTCCAGGCAATGGAGCAGGAGGCCGCCCGGGTGGGCGCGATCGTGGGCGACCTCCTGACGCTCGCGCGGGCGGACGCCGGTGAGCAGGCGGTAGCCCGGGAGCCGTTCTATCTCGACGACCTGGTGGCGAACGCCGTAGAAGGCCTTCGGGTGCTCGCGGAGCGGAAGCCGGTAACGCTGGAAGTGGGGGCGTTCGAGGAGGCTCCGATCGTGGGCGATCCGGCGCTGGTGCGCCGCCTCCTGTTGATCGTGCTCGACAACGCGATCAAGTACACGCCGGCGGGCGGCCGCGTGCGCCTCGACGTTACCGCGGCCGACGGCCGCCGGTCGGTCGCCGTGTCGGACACGGGAATTGGGATTCCAGCCGACCAGCTGCCGCACGTGTTCGAGCGGTTCCACCGTGGCGAGCCGGCGCGGCGGGAGGCGGACGGGGCCGGCCTCGGTCTCGCTATCGCCCGGTGGATTGCGGACTTGCACGGAGCGTCCATCGACATCGGGAGCGCCGAGGGGGGCGGGTCACCAGGCACGCGCGTCACGCTCACCTTCCCCGCTCCCGTGTAAGGTCGGCGTAAGGTTCGCGGATTAGGTTCTGCGAACCATGCGACTCACTCTGGCGGCCGCCGCGCTGGCGGTTCTTGGGCCTGCAACGCTGATCGCGCAGCAACGCGTCACGCGCGCCGATGCCGTGGCGGCGGCGCTCGCGCGCGGTGCGCGAGTCGCGCTGGGCCGCGCCGACACGACTGCGGCCCGCGGGTTGGCACGCGCCGCCCGCGCCTTCCCCAACCCCGCCCTCTCCGCGAGCTACACGAAGGACGTCCCGCAGTACCATGCCGTCCTGGATTTGCCCCTCGACCTGCCGTGGCTCCGTGGCGCGCGTATCGGCGCGGCGGAATCGGCCCGGGATGCGGCGCGTTATGGTTTCGCCTTCGAGCGCGCGGCGATTCGCTTCGACGTGGAGACGACGTACACCAATGCCCTCGCTGCGGCTCGGCACGCCGACCTGTCGCGCCGCACGGCGCTCGACGCGGACAGCCTGCTCAGCATCGCCAAGCTGCGGCGCGAGATCGGCGACGTGAGCGAGCTCGATGTCCGGCTCGCCGCCGTCAATGCCGGTCAGCTGGAAAACATCGCCGTGGATGACTCCCTGACGGCACTGGGCACGCTGCTCTCGCTGCAGCTGCAGATGGGGCTGAGCGGCGACGAGCCGACGATCGCGCTGGCCGACTCCTTGGCGCCGCCGGCCGGAGGCGAGTCGACGGAGGGTCACGCCCTGCTCCCGATCGCCGCCGCCGAGGCATCGCTGCGCTCCGCGGAGCGCTCGCTGGCCTTTTCCCGCCGCAGCCGCTTCGCCCCGAACCTCGAGCTCGGCTTCGACACCGGCGATCCGACCAGCCCGACGCCACACCAGCTGCTGCCGCTCGTCGGGTTCTCACTGCCGCTCCCGCTTTTCAACTGGAGCGGGGGCGAAGTCCTGCGCGCCGTCGCGGAGCGGGACCGGGCCGCGGCACAGCTCGACCTCACGCGCCGCGAGACCAGCGCCGCGGTGGTGCGCGCGCGACGCAACCTCGCCGCCGCGCGCGCCCGGCTGGGCCGCGCCGGCGGCCTCGTCGAGAGCGCCGATCGCGTCGCCGTGATGTCGCTGCGCGCCTACAGCGAGGGCGCCGTGGCGCTGGCGAGCGTGCTCGAAGCGCAGCGCAATGCGCGCGAGATCCAGGCTCGGTACATCGACGACCTCGCGGCAGCCGATGCGGCGGCCCGCGCCTTGAGACTGCTCACCGCGTCCCCGGACGAACCGTGACGCGGTTCTGGCTTGTCATCGCGCTCGTCGCCGTCGCCTGCAGAGGCGGAAGCGGAGATCAGGCGTCCGGCGGTGAAAACGGCGTCCTCGGCGTCGCCACCAGCGTCGCGACCGTCCAACCGTTCCCGCATGTGGTGAGCGCCATCGGCATGGTCAACGCGCGTCCCGAGCGCTACGCCGCGCTCGCGGCGCCGGGACCGACGCGCGTGGCCCGGATCTTCGTGGTCGCGGGTCAGCGCGTCGCGCAGGGCGACTCGCTCGTCGAGTTCGAGCGCGCCCCATTCGAGGCGGCGGCGCAGAGCGCGGCCGCGGCGCTCGCCAACGCGGAGCGGGCGTACGCCCGAGCGGTCCGGCTGGTGCAGGCGGGCATCCTGGCACAGAAGGACAGCGGCCAGGCCGCCGCGGATCTGGCGGCGGCGCAGGCGGCGGCGGTTACCGCGCGCCGCGCCCAGGAGCTGGCCACGCTGCGCGCGCCGCTGAGCGGCGTCGTCACCCGCATGACCACCGTGATGGGCGCTTCCGTCGATGCCAATCAGCCGCTCGTCGAAGTCGCCGACCCGACGGCGTTGGACCTCGTGTTCAACGTCTCTCCGGGGGAGGCGGGACGGATCCACGCCGGCGACACCGTGCTGGTCAACGGCGGTGAAGGCGCGAACGGTGAGCCCCTGGGGCCGGGCGTGGTGACGAGCGTCGCCGCCGCCGTGGACTCCGCGTCGCGCGCGGTCGCCGTGCGGGCGCGGCCGGTACGGCCCGCGCGCACGCTGCGCATCGGCGAATCGGTGTTCGGAAGGATCGTGACGGACGTGAATCCCCGAGCCGTCACGGTGCCGATCGCCGCCCTGGTTCCGGAAGGAGATGGATTCCGGGTCTTTGTCGTGGATTCGGCCGGCGTGGCCCACGCCAGGGCCGTCACCGTCGGTGGGCGCAGCGAGTCGCTGGCGGAGATCCTCACGGGCGTCGTGGCCGGTGAGACGGTAATCACCACGGGTGCCTACGGCGTGGAGGACGGCGTCAAGATCGGCGGCGCCCGGCGATGAGGTTGTTCGACATTCTCGCCCGGCAACAGCGATTCGTCTATCTCCTCGTGGCGCTGCTCAGCGCGGCCGGCATCTGGTCCGCGCTGCGGCTGCCGTCCGCCATTTATCCCGAGCTGCGGTTCTCGCGCATCACGATCGTGGCGGAGGGCTCGACGCTGGGCGCACGCCAGGTGGTCTTCAGCGTCACGCGACCTCTGGAAGAAGCCGTGAGCATCGTGCCCGGCGTGACTCGCGTGCGGTCGCACACGATCCGGGGCGCGACCGAGATCTCCATCACGTTCGCGCCGGGCACCGACATGGACCGCGCACTTCAGCTCGTCCGCGCGCGCGTGAACCAGGTGCAGGGAGCTCTGCCGCCCGATCTCAGCCTCGAAGTCGAGCAGCTGACGCCGTCGTTGTTCCCCATTCTTTCCTACAACGTCGAGGGCGGCGAACCGGCGACGTTGTACGACCTGGCACGCTACGAGATCAAGCCGCTGATCTCGCGCGTACCCGGCGTGGGGCGGGTGGACGTCCAGGGGTCGGACGTGCGCGAGTTGGAGGTCATCGCCGATCCGGCGCGGCTCGCGGCACATCGCATGACGTATACGGATCTGGCGGACGCGATTCGCCGTGCCATCACCGTCCAGGCGGTGGGGCGCGTGGCGCAGGATTACCGTCAGTACCTGATCGTGACGGATCAGGAGGCGCGCGCGCCCGACGACATCGGGGCGGTGGTGGTCCGGGGCGGCCTGCGCGTCCGCGACGTCGCCACTGTGCAGATCGGCACCGAAGACCACGTCCGCATCATCGCGGGGGACGGCAAACCCGCGGCGCTGATCAACATCACCCGCCAGGTGGGGGGCAGCGCGCTCGCGCTCGCCGACAGTGTGGGGCGGATCGTCGCGGCCCTCGGCCCCGTCCTGCCGCCCGGCGTCCACCTGAAGCCGGTGTACGACCAAGCCGAGCTGGTCCGCGACGCGGTGCGCTCGGTGCGCGACGCGATGCTCGTGGGCGCGACCCTCGCGGTCGTCGTGCTGCTGCTGTTCCTGCGCCACGGACGCATCACCGCGATCAGCGCCGCCTCCATCCCGCTCACGCTCGCGATCACGGTGTTCGTCATGCGCCTGCTGGGCCAGACGTTCAATCTGATGACCCTGGGCGCGATGGCGATCGCGATCGGCCTGGTGATCGACGATGCGGTCGTCATTACCGAGAACATCGCGCGCCACCTGCGTCTCTCGCCCGACCGGATGCCGGCGATCCGCGCTGCCGTGCAGGAGCTGATCTGGCCGGTGACGACATCGACGCTCACCACGGTCGTGGTGTTTCTGCCGCTGGGCCTGCTGCAAGGCGTCGTGGGGCAGTTCTTCGCGGCGCTCGCCACCACGCTGACGATCGCCGTGCTGGTGTCGCTGGTGCTGGCCCTGACGATTATCCCGCTCCTCGCCGAGGAGTTCGTGACCGCGCACGAGGTCGAGACCGCGCAGTCGGGGCTGCTCGCCCGAACGCAGGCGGCGCTGGACGCGCTGGGCTCGCGCTATGAGCGCGCCCTCGCCGCCGTGCTGCATCATCCCCGGCGCGTGGGGGCCGCGGCCGTGCTGCTGGTCGCCGCGGGCGCGGTGCTGATGCGACTGGTGGGCACGGGGTTTCTTCCCGAGATGGACGAGGGCGCGTTCGTCCTCGACTACTTCACGCCCGGAGGAACGGCGTTGGCCGAGACCGATCGCGAGGTGGGCATCGCGGAGCACATCCTGGCGGCGACGCCGGAGATTGCCGGGACGTCACGGCGTACGGGGGCGGAGCTCGGCCTGTTCGCCACCACGCAAAACACGGGCGACGTCGTCGCCCGCCTCACGCCGCCAGGCCGCCGTTCGCGCGACATCTTCGCCGTCATGGACGACGTGCGGGACCGCGTCAACGCCGCGGTGCCCCGACTCCATATCGAGTTCGTGCAGATCCTCTCGGACGTCATCAACGACCTGGCCGGTGCGGCACGGCCGGTGGAGATCAAGCTGTTCGGGGAGCGCCTGGACACGCTCGAGGCGTATGCCCGGCGGCTGGCGCCGGACCTCGAGGGAGTGGGCGGACTCGAAGACCTCTTCAACGGCGTGAGTGAGCCTTCCCCCGAGCTGTTGATGCGCGTGAACCAGGCCGAGGCCGACCGGATTGGGCTCACCCCCGAGGACATCGGGAGCGCCGTGAGTGCGGCGCTGCTCGGCACGAACGCGGGGGAGATCCGCAGCGAGGACCGGCCCGTGGCGGTGCGCGTGCGGGCACCCGACTCCGTCCGCTACGACCCGTTACGGTTGCGCGCGCTGCCGATCGTGGCCGGCAGCGAGGGACGCGCAACGCCGCTGGGGAGTCTCGCGACGTTTACCTCCGCCGAATCGCGCATGAGTCTCGAGCGCGAGAACCAACAACAGATGATCGCGATCACCGCCGATGTGAGCGGGCGATCGCTTGGCGGCGTGATGGGCGATGTGCGGCACGCGCTCGCCGCGCACCCCGCGCCCTCCGGGGTCCGCGTGGCGATTGCGGGTCAGTATGAGAGCCAGCAGGAGGCGTTTCGCGCGTTGCTGCTCGTCCTGGGGCTCGCCGTGGTAAGCGTGTGCGCCGTGATGGTCGTGCAGTTCGAGTCGTTCGTCGAGCCGCTCGTCGTGCTGCTGGTGGCGCCGCTGTCGTTCGTCGGGGCGCTGCTGCTGCTGCTCGTGACGGGGACGCCGTTAAACGTCGCCTCGTTCATGGGTTTGATTCTCTTGGTCGGTCTGATCGTGAAGAACGGCATCATCCTGCTGGATTTCACGCGGCTACGGATGCGTGACGAAGGCGTGGCCCTGGAGGTCGCCATTCGCGAGGCGGCGCGCGTGCGGCTGCGGCCGATTCTCATGACCACGCTGTGCACCTTATTCGGCCTGTTGCCCCTGGCACTGGGCATCGGCGCCGGCAGCGAGCTGCAACGGCCCCTGGCGCTCGCCGTGATCGGTGGGTTGACACTGTCCACGCCGATCACGCTGTTCGCGGTGCCGATCCTGCTGGTCGCGATCCGCGGCCGCCATTATACCATGCGGAGGACACACTCATGATCACGTTCACGAGCATCGCACTCCTCGCCGCCTTGGGTCAGCAGCCCGCGGCGCCCGCCTACAAGCGCGAGGTCCCCGACAGCCTCATCGCCAAGGTCAAGGTCAGCGAAGATTCAGCCCGCGCGATCGCGCTGCGCCGGGTGCCCGGCGGCACGATTCAGGCGCTCGAGCTGGAGCGGGAGGGCGGGAGACTCATCTACTCCTGGGACATCAAGGTGGCGGGGAAGCCGGGGATCACCGAAGTCAACGTGAACGCGCTCACGGGACGAATCGTGTCGGTGGAGCACGAGTCCAACTAGGCGGAGTTTTTCAGCAGCTCGGCGTTGGTCTTGGCCCGCTTCATCTGTTGCAGCAACGCCTGCATCGCCTGGTCCGGGGGCATGCCCACGAGCGTGCGGCGGAGTTTCTGCTTCGCCTCCACCGTGGCGGCATCGGCCAGCAACTCTTCACGCCGGGTGCCGCTCGCGGCGATGTCCACGGCCGGGTAGATCCGCCGGTCGGCGAGGTCGCGCGTGAGGCGCAGCTCCGCGTTGCCGGTGCCCTTGAACTCCTCGAAGATGATGTCATCCATGCGGCTCTCGGTTTCGACCAGGGCGGTGGCGATCACGGTGAGCGAGCCGCCGCCGTCGGCGGCCGGCACGGCGCGCGCGGCGCCGAACAGGCCCTTGGGCTTGGCCAGGGCGTTGGCGTCGAGCCCCCCGGTCATGGTGCGGCCGCTCCCCCGCCCCGTGGTGTTGTGAGACCGCGCTAACCGGGTCAGCGAATCGAGCACGATCACGGCGTCGCGGCCCAGCTCCACCTGGCGGCGCGCGTGTTCGAACACCATGTCCGCGGCCGCCACGTGGCGTTCGTGCGGCAAGTCGAAGCTCGACGCGACCACCTCGCCGCGGCCCCAGTCGACCATCTCGCTGACTTCCTCCGGCCGCTCGTCCACGAGCAGGATGAGGAGAATCGCGGCCGGGTGGTTCTCCGCGACGGACTCGGCCAGCGCCTGCAACATCACGGTCTTCCCGGCCTTCGGCGGCGACACGATGAGCGCACGCTGACCGAATCCGAACGGACAGATCAAGTCGACGACGCGCTGCGTCTCGGCGGTGCGAGGGGCCGACGCCTTCGGCGTCTCGAGCGTGAGGGGACGGCTCGGGTGGACGGCGCCGAGCTTGGCAAAATCGGGGCGTGCGTCGAGGTGCTCAGGGGGCAGGCCGTTGACGCTCATCACGCGGCCGTTGTCGAGAACGACCAAGTCACCGCGACGCAATCCCGGGAGCCGAACGGAGGGATCGCCCTTCGCGGGCAGATAGCTGTTGGCCGCGAGTCGCAGACAGCCGCCCTTGGGGGCGGGGTCATACCAACCGGTGACGGGGGTCAGATACTCTCGTTGAGATGTGGGAGATGTGACGTGGCGCCCTTGGTCATTGGCTCTTGGCCGTTGGCCACCCTACAAAGCTAATGGCCAACAGCCAATTGCCAACGGCTATATTTCCGGCCGAATGCGCCAAGACCACATCCGCAACTTTTGCATCGTGGCCCACATCGACCACGGGAAGTCCACCCTGGCCGACCGGCTGATCGAGCTGACGGGCACCCTCGATAAACGTCTCATGCGCGAACAGGTCCTCGACACGATGGACCTGGAGCGCGAGCGCGGGATCACGATCAAGCTCAACGCGGTGCGGATGAGCTACCACGCCAAGAATGGCCAGCTGTACGAGCTGAACCTGATCGACACCCCGGGCCATGTGGACTTCACCTACGAGGTGTCGCGCTCGCTCGCGGCGTGCGAGGGTGCCATCCTCGTCGTGGACGCCTCGCAAGGCATCCAGGCGCAGACCCTGTCGAACCTGCTGCTCGCCATGGACGCCGGGCTCGAGATCATCCCCGTCCTCAACAAGATCGACCTCCCAGGTGCCGAACCCGACAAGCGGGCCCAGGAGATCCACGATCTCATCGGGACGAAACCGGAAGAGATCCTGCGCATCTCGGCCAAGGAAGGGACGGGCGTCCCGGAACTGCTCGAGGCGGTGGTGCAGCGCGTGCCGTCGCCCAAAGGCAATCACGAGGCCCCGCTCCGCGCCCTCATTTTCGACTCGTACTTCGACCGCTACCGCGGCGCGATTCCCAGCATCCGCGTCGTGGATGGCGTGATCGCCCCCGGGATGAAGATCGCGTTCGGAGCGCACAAGGACGACGTGTACGAGGTCGACGAGGTGGGCTACCTCCAACTGGGTCACAAGCCGGCGGAGCAGCTCGAGGCGGGTGAGGTCGGGTACTTCGTCGCCAACGTGCGCGGCGTACGCGAGACGCGGCCGGGCGATACCGTGTTCGACGCCGAGCACCGGGACGTGCAGCTCCTCCCCGGATACCGCGACATCCAGTCGATGGTGTTCGCGGGCCTGTACCCGACCAACCCGGAGCAGTACGAAGACCTGCGTGACTCGCTGGCGAAGTTGCAGCTCAACGACTCATCGCTGCACTACCAGCCGGAAACATCGGTCGCGCTCGGGTTCGGGTTCCGCTGCGGATTCCTGGGGCTGCTGCACATGGAGATCGTGCGCGAGCGCCTGGAGCGGGAGTTCGACCTCGATCTGATCAGCACCGTCCCCAGCGTGGAGTACCACGTGCATCGCACGGACGGCACGATGGAGCTGGTGGAGAATCCCAGTCTGATGCCGCACGGCTCCACTGTCGACCGCGTGGAGGAGCCGTTCGTGAAGGCGCGGATCTTCGTGCCGGCGGACTACATCGGCGGCGTGATGAACCTGGGTCAGGAGCGGCGCGGGGTGTATCAGGGGATGCACTACCTCGACCCGACTCGCGTGGAGTTCCACTGGGAGTTCCCGCTCGCCGAGATCATCCTCGACTTCTACGACAAGCTCAAGACGATCTCGCGTGGTTACGCGTCGCTCGACTACGAATTCCAAGAGTACCGGGTGTCGGAGCTCGTGAAGCTCGACATGCTCCTGAACGGCGATGCCGTAGATGCCTTCAGCGTCATCATCCATCAGGACAAGGCGTATGAGTGGGGTCGCAAGATCGCCGAGAAACTCAAGGAACTGATCCCGCGCCAACTGTTCGAGGTCGTCATCCAGGCGGCGATCGGCACGAAGGTGATCGCGCGCGAGACCGTGCGCCCCCTCCGGAAAGACGTGACGGCCAAGTGCTACGGCGGCGACGTGACGCGCAAGCGCAAACTCCTGGAGAAGCAAAAGGCGGGGAAGAAACGCATGAAGCAGGTCGGCTCCGTCGAGATTCCGCAGGAGGCCTTCCTGGCGGTGCTGCAGGTTGAGTAGTCTCGTCATCCAGACGGCCTTCCTGGGAGACGTCGTGCTCACGACGCCGCTCCTCGCCGCGCTCGCCGCGCGGCACGGGCCCGTCGACATCGTGACGACGCCGGCCGCAGCGACCCTGGTCGAGACGCATCCCGCCGTCCGGCGCGTGGTGGCGTACGACAAGCGGGGGCGGGACCGGGGCTGGGCAGGACTACGCGATTTGGCTCGCCGGCTGCGCGCCGAGCGCTACGAGCGCGCCTACCTGCCCCACCGCTCGCTGCGCACCGCCGCCCTGGCCCTCCTGGCGCGGATTCCGGCGCGGATCGGGTTCCACGACGGTTGGCCCTTCTTCTATACAGAGGTCCGCCGGCACCCCCCGGAGGGCCACGAAGTGGACCGGCTGCTGGCCCTCGCGGAGGAGCCCTCCGCCGCCTATGCTCCCACCCTCCATCCCACGCCCGACGACGAGGGCGCCGCCGCCGCGGCCCTCGCGGCGGGCGGGATTGAGGCGGGGATGCCGTTCGTCGCGGTCGCGCCCGGGTCGATCTGGGGCAGCAAGCGCTGGCCGCACTACGGGGCGCTGGCCGTCCGGATCGCGGCGCGTACGCCCGTGGTGGTGGTGGGCGGCCCCGAGGACGCCGGCTTGGGCGATGAGATCGTGAGGACGGTCCAAGACGGTCAAGGACGGTCGAGGGCGGTCAATGTGTGTGGGAAGCTCACGCTGCGGCAGTCAGCGGCGCTGATCGGGCGGGCGGCGCTGCTGGTGACGAACGACAGCGCGCCGCTGCACGTTGCCACTGCGATGGGCACGCCAATCGTCGCGGTGTTCGGGCCGACGCTTCCGGAGTTCGGGTTCGGTCCCATCAGGTCGGGGGACGTGGCGTTGGGAGTCGACGGGCTCGACTGCCGGCCCTGCTCGCGACATGGGCCGCCGCGCTGTCCGTTGGGCCATCACCGCTGTATGCGCGACCTTGCACCCGAGGTCGTCGCCGCCGCGATCGATCAGATCGGGCAGATCGGCGAGATCAGCGACCATGGGAAGATTGGGGAGGCCAGTGCGATACGTCGTCGGGATTGACCTCGGTGGGACGAACATCGTAGTCGGGACCGTGGCCGAGGACGGCTCCGAGGTCCTGGGTCTCGTATCGGCGCCGACGCTCGCAGACCAAGGGGGAGACGCCGTCATCGCGCGCATCGTGAAACTGGCGCGCGCCTCAATCGCCGAAGCCCGCGGTCGCGAGATCGTCGGCGTGGGCATCGGCTCGCCCGGGCCGCTCGATACGAAGACGGGCATCGTCATTCTGACGCCGAACCTCGGCTGGACCAACATGCCGCTGCG
>Ga0075436_100002666_pt1 | contig 12271 bp, 9 predicted proteins | sample RhiMethybrSRZTD5_FD_75303 | JGI IMG/M metagenome (GOLD analysis project Ga0075436, IMG submission 75303) | Populus rhizosphere microbial communities from Tennessee, USA - Rhizosphere MetaG P. TD hybrid SRZTD5 | ecosystem: Host-associated > Plants > Roots > Rhizosphere > Soil | place: USA... | reverse complement strand
GTTGGTGAAAAAGAAAACATCCTTGCCTACAACCGAGAAAAATTATTGGATTACTACCACAATCATTATTCAAACGAAAATACGGTCATCACCGTAGCTGGTGACATAAACCCTGATGACGTTGCACAGAAAGTCGGTGAACTTTTTAAGAATATTGAAATCCGTAAAGCCGCTCATAAACCTGCAACGAAAGAAATTCAGGAAAAGCCCGGCATATTGCTCCATTATAAAAAAACCGATCAGACTCACTTTTGCTTGGGCGTGCGCGCCTATGACATGTATGACAAACGCCGTTACGTGTTGGCCCTCATGGCAGTCATGTTGGGCGGAAATATGAGCTCACGATTATTTACATCAGTGCGCGAGCGCAATGGACTGGCATATTACGTTCACTCTTCAGTTGAAGCAACGACTGACGCGGGATATTTGATAACTCAATCAGGAATTAAAAATGATAGTCTTCATAAAGCTATTGAGTTGGTGCTTGCTGAATATAAAGACCTTCGTGACAACAAAGTGTCAGAAAAAGAACTGCAAAAAGCAAAAGATTATATCCGCGGAACGATGGCTCTTTCACTCGATGCTACCGATACCAATGCTTCATTTTACGCAATGCCTGAAGTTATGGGCGACAATGTCCTGACTCCCGAGGAGAAACTCAAGCTTGTTGATGCAGTAACTGTTGATGATATTCAAAAAACTGCCCAGGATATTTTTAAGAATGAAAAGTTAAATCTCTCAGTTATCGGGCCATTTGAAGAAAAAGAAAAAGCCGTCCTTGAACCATTATTAAAACTTTAGACTGTGAAGCAAACGCTGGACATATCGTGGCAAACCATCATTAAGATCTTTATTGCCGGTTTTGCCTTTTATATCCTTTTTTTGGCACGCCATATTATCGTGTGGCTGTTTTTTGGCCTCATGATTTCAGTTTTGCTTGAACCAGCCATTGAATTCCTCCGAAAATTTAAAATACCAAAACTTATTGCGGTCATCGTGGTATATTTGTTTATTTTTGGCCTGGTGGGATTAGCAATTTACTTCATTGCGCCTACGTTCGCCGCAGAAATCGCCCAATTCATTCAAAATATTCCTACGTACTTTGAAAAGATACATCCATTACTCAAAGATTTAGGGTTTAATGTCGCCCAGGATTTCCAAGGCTTTACCGCCCAGTTTGCGGGAGCCCTTGAAGACAGTTCTAAAAGTGTTATCCGGGCCATCACCGTGCTGTTTGGTGGCATTTCCTCAACATTAGTTATTTTTATTTTTTCTTTTTATATTTCCCTGGAAGAGCGTGGCGTTGAAAAGACATTAGCCCTTCTGACACCCAAAAAATACGAGGAGTCGGTCCTCTATATTTTCCAAAAAGCCCAATATAAGGTAGCAGGGTGGTTTGGAGCCCGCCTGCTTGCCTGTGTGTTTGTGGGCATTTTATCGCTTATCGTTTTCCTTTTCTTTGGCGTTAAATATGTCCTTATTCTGTCGCTTATTTCGGGTGCTCTTACCTTTATTCCCTTCATCGGGCCTCTTATCACGGCCATTGCGGTGTTGCTCTTTGTTGGCGCGTCAGATTCATGGGCCACTGCTATTTATATTGTCATTGCCCTCGTCATTATCCAGGAACTAGAAAATAAAATTATCACCCCGTTGCTCATGAAAAAATTCTTAGATATGCCGCCGCTTATCGTTCTTATTGCTATTCTTGTAGGGGGGACCATTTTTGGCATTCTGGGAATTATTTTTGCCGTGCCGGTATGCGGTATCGTCTATGAATTTTTGAAAGAATTTTTGGAAAAAAACAAAGAGCGCCTCAGCGAGTACTCATGAACCTATTTGGAAAGAAAAAATTTTATATTACTACCACGTTACCCTACGTGAATGCCGACCCACACATTGGTTTTGCTATGGAGTTGATTCAAGCTGATGTCGTAGCCCGCTCAAAACGCCAGCAGGGATATGAGGTCTTTTTTAATATGGGCTCTGACGAGCATGGCGTAAAAATTTATCGTAAGGCGCAAGAACAGGGGGTTGACCCAAAAACATATTGCGATGAATATGCTGCTAAATTCAATAACTTAAAAGAAGCACTTAATGTCAGCTGGGATAATTTTATTCGTACTACTGATCCCGCCCATGTTGCAGCAGCCCAGGAATTCTGGGGGCTGTGTTATAAAAATGATGATATTTATAAAAAAAATTACCAGGTCAAATACTGTGTCGGCTGCGAGTTAGAAAAAACTGAATCTGAACTCGTGAATGGAAAATGCCCTCTTCACCCAAACCTTGATATAGAACTCATTGACGAAGAAAACTATTTTTTCCGTTATTCAAAATACCAAAAACCTCTCCTTGAGTTTTATGAAAAACATAAACATTTTGTCGTGCCCGAAGGTAGATTTCATGAAATCATTGAATTCACTAAGAAAGGACTGGAAGACTTTAGTGTCTCGCGACTCAAAGAAAAAATGCCCTGGGGTGTGGATGTGCCGGGCGACCAAAACCATGTTATGTACGTATGGTTTGATGCCCTCGTAAGCTATATTTCTGCATTGGGATGGCCGGAAAACCACGCAAAATTTAAGGCATTCTGGCCGGGCATGCAGGTAGCCGGCAAAGACAACTTGCGCCAGCAGTCATCCATGTGGCAAGCAATGCTTATGTCGGCAGGATTGCCAAACTCAAAAAACATTTTTATCCATGGGTTTATTACTTCCGGCGGGCAGAAGATGTCAAAATCGCTGGGGAATGTTGTTGATCCTTTTGAACTCGTGCAAAAATATGGCGTTGATGCTGTCCGTTATTATCTCCTTCGTGAAATCACCCCAACTGAAGACGGCGATTTCACTATTGAAAAATTTGAACAACGCTATAATGCCGATCTTGCCGGAGGCATTGGAAATCTATTAGCACGGGTAATAAAACTATCCACCCACGAAAACTTCCGAAAAACAAATTCATCATCTAAAAATAAAAAATTTCTCTCTGAGGCACATACAGAAACTGCTGAATTTATTGAATCATTCAAATTTAATTCTGCTCTCGCCTGCATATGGGTTGTAGTTGCCAACTACGATCAGTTTTTAAGCGAACAGAAACCTTGGGAGTGGAAGGATAATGCCAGCGAGGTTATTTCAGATTGCATGCTTGCTCTCGCGGAAATTTCTGATATGTTGGCGCCATTTTTACCACAGACTGCTGAGAAAATGCAAAAAGCTCTTGAGAAAAAAGAATCTGTCGCTCTCTTCCCACGCTTGACAAAGTAAAAATTTCCTGCTAAGTGATAATTAGCACACCGTAAACCTATGGAAAAGGTTTACAACCCGCCCCTATTTGCACGGAGAGCCACCATGCTCGTCCTGTCTCGGAAAAAGAATGAATCGATCGTGATTGATAACAACATCACGATCACCGTCATCGAAATTCGTGGCGACAAAGTTCGCCTTGGCATCGTCGCTCCCAAAGAAGTACCTGTCCATCGCCAGGAAGTCCACGATCAAATTCACGCGAACGATCCCCCACAATCAAAAGCTCCACCGCCGCCCAAACCAAATCCATGAGTGCGGCGAGCAACCGAGTGTTGCTCGCCGATTTTTTTTGCGTTACAATTGGCAAATCAATAAATCATGATTATCGATACTCACAGCCATGTCCAATTTAGTGCCTTCCGTCATGACGCTGACGAAGTTATTCGGCGGGCTTTAGCTGAACAAATTTGGATGATCAATGTCGGCACCAAATATGAAACGAGCAAGAATGGCGTCTTATTGGCTGAACAATATCAAGAAGGCGTCTATGCGGCTATCGGGTTGCACCCTATTTATGCTGCCGCTGAATTTGTAAAAACAAAAACAGACCCTGATGAGGGCGAATTTCTCATTAAAGAACAAGAATTCAATAAAGAAAAATATAAAGAACTCGCCCAATCAAAAAAAGTGGTAGCTATTGGCGAAATTGGTTTAGATTACTACTACAAACCAAAAACCACGGCAAAACTAGCGGAGTTTAAAGAAAAACAAAAACGGGTTTTTATTGAACAGTTACAATTAGCACAAGAATTAAAACTACCCGTCATCTTTCATTGTCGTATGGCCCACCATGATCTCATCGAAATATTACAACACTATAAAGGCATATCAGGAACTATTCATTGCTTTACTGGAACCCCTGAAGATATGCAGCACTATATTGATTTGGGTTTCTTTATTGGCATTAATGGCATTATTTTTAAGCTTCCTCTTGATGAAGTGGTTCGTCAATGTCCACTCGAACATATGGTTCTTGAAACCGATTGTCCGTATTTAACTCCCGCACCAGAAGGGAAAAATCGCAATGAGCCACTGTTTATCAAACACACGATTCAAAAGGTAGCGGACTTAAAAGGAATATCTGTTGATGAAGTCATTCAAAAAACTACCGAAAACGCCAAACGATTATTTAAGATCTAAAAAGCGGCTGCGGCCGCTTTTTTTCGTACATAAAATATGATAGCATTCTATAAGTTATGAAGAAGTATAATCCGCAACAAATAGAGAAAAAGTGGCAGAAATACTGGGAAACTAAGAAGTTATATATCACCAAAGACTCTGTTGCCAAAAAAGAGAATAAAATGCTTCTCACCGAGTTTGCCTACCCCTCAGGTAACCTTCACATAGGCCATTGGTACGCTTTTTCTTTGCCCGATATTAAGGCACGGTATTTGCGTATGGAGGGATATAATGTGCTCTATCCTACCGGCTTTGATGCATTTGGTTTACCTGCTGAAAACGCAGCCATTAAACATGGTGTCCATCCTGAGCAATGGACCACAAAGAACATCGCCCACATGCAGAAACAACTGAAGTCCATGGGGACTATGTTTGATTGGTCGCGTGAGGTAAACACTACTGATCCCAATTATTATAAATGGACTCAATGGATGTTTATTCAATTTTATAAGCACGGGCTCGTCTATCGGGATTCCACCAATGTGAATTGGTGTCCCACTGACAAAACCGTATTGGCCAATGAGCAGGTTATTGATGGAAAATGCGAACGGTGCGGCTCAGAGGTAGTGCAGAAAAAACTTGCCCAATGGATGTTTAAAATCACTGAATTCAAAGATGCGCTCATTGATGACCTCGAGAAGTTAGATTGGCAGGAAACTGCAAAGCTTGGGCAGAAAAATTGGATTGGGCGATCAGAGGGAGCAGAAATATCATTTACTATTAAAAATTCTCGATCTGACATTACGGTCTTTACCACGCGGCCGGATACGATTTTTGGATGTACATTTTTAGTTGTAGCACCCGAACATTCAATCCTTGAGCAATTAAAACCAAAAAATAAAGGAGAAATTCAAGAATATATTCAAAAGTCAAAAAATAAGTCAGAGCTTGAGCGTCAAGAACAAAAAGAAAAAACCGGCATTCCATTAGAAGGAGTATCGGCTATTAATCCGGCAACCAACGAAGAAATCCCTCTCTTTGTTGCTGATTATGTGTTGGCAAGTTATGGCACCGGAGCCATTATGGCAGTTCCCGCCCACGATGAGCGCGATTTTGATTTTGCTCAAAAATACGATCTTCCTGTTATTGAAGTGATTGTTCCTAATATTATTGATAAGCGTAATCCTCCGGTAGCAGGCAAAAAGTTTGTAGAACGCAAAAATGTCCATGCCATTGTACACAATCCAAAAACCGACAAATATCTAGCTCTTAAATGGAAAAAATTTGATTGGGTTACCTTTCCCATGGGAGGCATTGAAGACGGTGAAGATGCTGCAGCCGCCGCCAAGCGGGAAGTGAAGGAAGAAACAGGATACACGAACGTAAAACTCATTGAAGTGTTGCCGGGTACGGTACGAGCAGAATACTTTGCTGCCCATAAAGATGAAAATCGCGTTGCTTTTACGACAGCTGTTGTGCTTGAATTAGCGGGAGAAGAACAAGAACCCATTGATGAAAAAGAAAAAGAAAGCCATGATATCATCTGGCTTGATAAGTCACAACTCAACTATGAGCATATGACCCATGCCGAATCCGACCAATGGACCTATAAAATGAGTGCAAAATATCCCATTTATACGGGTGAAGGAATATTGGTAAACTCAGGCGAATTCACTGGCATGAAATCAGAACAAGCGCGGCCTAAAATGGCTCAAAAGTTTGGCGCACCAAAAACAACATACAAACTACATGACTGGATATTATCGCGGCAACGATATTGGGGAGTACCTATCCCTATGGTTTCTTGCCCATCATGCGGATATCAGCCAGTCCCTGAAAAAGATCTGCCAGTAAAACTCCCTCCACTGAAAGATTTTAAACCAGCTGATGATGGACGGTCTCCTTTGGCAAAAGCAGTAAAATGGCTCACGGTTAAATGCCCACAATGCCATGGTGATGCTGAACGCGAAACCGACACCATGGACACCTTTGTTGATTCTTCATGGTATTTTATGAGATATACGGATCCTCATAATAAAAAAATGTTTGCTTCAAAAGAAAAAATGAAAAAATGGCTTCCGGTTTTTTCATACCTTGGCGGTGCCGAGCACACCACAATGCACTTATTGTATGCGCGGTTCTTTACTAAAGCATTACATAAGCTTTCGTATGTTGATTTTAATGAACCCTTTTTAAACAGAAGGAACCGTGGAATCATTCTGGGTCCCGATAACCAAAAAATGTCTAAGTCGCGCGGAAATGTTATTGACCCTGATGCAGAAGTCACGCGTTATGGTGCCGATGCCGTCAGAATGTATTTGGCATTCATGGGACCGTATTTAAACGGGGGATCGTGGAATCCGGGCGGAATTACCGGTGTATTTAGGTTTTTAAACCGCGTATGGAGCTTTGTACACTTATACAATTCTAAAAACAAACCAACGCCAGCGGTCACCCGTGCTCTTCATCAATATATAAAAAATATCGGAGAAGATATTAGTGACTTAAATTTTAATACGGGAGTGAGCAGTCTTATGAAGCTTCTCAATGAAATATCTGGCGCACCGGTTTCTAAAAAAGAATATGAAACGTTCCTTCTTTTATTAGCCCCGTTTGCACCACATATGGCCGAAGAGTTATGGCACACTATTTTAAAAAATAAAAAATCTATTCACCTTCAGAAATGGCCCGTATATGATAAAAAATTACTCCATAAAGAAAACGTAACACTTATTGTGCAAATAAACGGAAAAGTTCGTGATAAAATAGAGATTCCTGCAGGAATCTCTCAACAGGAAGCAGAAACGATAGCAAGAGAAAGTGCGAAAATCAAAGAATGGATTGCGGGAAGGGAAATTAAGAACGTTATCTTTGTGCCTGATAAACTTATTAATATCACCCATGATTAAGAAAGCAGTGTTAGCCGTAGCTGGTGAAGGCACGCGTATGCTTTCATTAAGTAAAGATAAACCAAAGCATCTCATTCCTGTGCTCAACCGGCCGTTTCTGGCCTATCTACTTGATAATTTATTCCTGGCAGGGTATTCGGAGATCATTTTAGTTGTTGGATACAAAGGTGAAATGATTGAAATGTTTAAGAATTCGTACGTGCCGCCGGGGGCCGGGCCATTTAACATTGATGTCATCAGCCAATACGAATTATTGGGAACAAAAGAACAGGGAACCTACGGAACTGCCTGCCCGCTTATGTGCGTAAAAGATACCATAAAAGAACCTTTTATCTTTTTGTATGGAGACAGCCTCTACTCGGTAAAGGATTTACAGGCCATGAATATAGACGATGGATATAATTATGTTGCAGGCCTTGAGCATGACCATCCTGAAAAATACGGTGTATTGATTGAAGAAAATGGATTTTTAAAGGAAATTATAGAAAAGCCGCAGACATTTGTAGGAAATTTAATTAATACGAGTCCTTTCACTTTTACGCCGGAAGTGTTTGAAAAATTATCGCTCATCAAAAAATCCCCGCGGGGCGAATATGAAATTACTGATGTTCTTTCTCTTCTGGCACGAGAAAAGAAAGTGAAGGTGAAAAAATTAAAAGACTATTGGATTGATTTTGGCAAACCAGAAGACGTTGAGCGACTAGCCGAATTTCTCAAATCAAAAAGCGCGGCGTAGCCGCGCTTTTTTTTGTTACTGTACCGTTCCTTCGCCCGAATTAGAACGGTCGTTCGGCAGGCTCGTATTTACGGCGGGAGCTATTCCTTGAATGGCAATGCCGGTGGCCTGATCTTGTCCTGTGGCTGTGGCCACATCAATTAAAGACGCAAATGTTCCTTTTTGTGAAACATCGGGCGTAAGAGTAATTTGAAATGTTAACGATAAGGAAGATTGGGGAGGCAAGACGCCGTGCGACCAGATGATCTGATGGCTTCGGCTATCGAATGAAATGTTAGAGGCTTCTGTGTCAGGCGACACTTCATCGCCAATTGTCACATTAGAAGGTAGCGTCGCGCGCACAGCGACATTACTTACCGCTTTGTCATTATTGCGGACCTGCCAATTAACAATATAGGTTGTCGCCTTGCCCACCTGCGGAGGGATGGGGCCTGAATTTTCAAAACCACCCTGGTTGGCACGAAACACTTTTTGGTCTATTGAAAGAGTGGCGCTTGGCTGAACAACAGGACCCAGAGAATTATCAACCGTAATGCTCTTGGTTGCTTCTTTCACTACGACAAACGTTCCGTTCTGCCACATCCCTAATTTTGCCGAAAAATTAAGCGTATTGGGGGCGTTAGGACTCACGGTTCCGGCAATAGAAACTTGCCCATCTTTTGATTTTTTGATCGTCGGTAGTTTCCATTCAATTTTATCCAAAGATACCGGATCAGACGACGTGACCAAAAATCCAGAAACCGGGTCAATTTTCAAGCTCATATTTTCAAGGGGATAATCGATATCGGACGAATAATTCACCGAATAGTTCAGCATTGTCCCTGCCGCCACATGCGAAGGCGTCGCAAACAGCATCGTAATTGGCACTGAACTTATTTTAGTAGTATAGGCGGTATCTGATTCATAACGGGCCGAGAGATTATGTGGGATATATGACAAGCGTGCCTGAGCCGTTTTCATGTCTCCTTCCCTGCCTAATAGCCGCGCCTTGAATGCAACGAAATCCTCTTGTCCTGGCTCAATACCTTTGAGGTTTTGGATAAATAACTGCTTATTGTCTTCATTCAAGGAATTATCAGGGAGCTCAAACTCAAGCTTTGGTTTTTCTAAGGTAAAATTACCGTTGTTCTTGTATTTGACGATATAAACAATTTCTTGGCCTACGGCGGCTTCCTCTGGCGCTGCAATTTCAAGATGAAGAATTTCTTTTGAAAATACTGCTTGGCGGTGAAACCAAAAAATAGCAATGCCCAATAAGAGCAACGTTGCCAATCCCCAGAACGCAACTTTTTTACTGTTCAGATTGAATTTTTCCATGGGTCGCTAGCAAATATCTATAGTATACTTTTGAAATTTCTGCAAGCGCTTGCTCTAAATGTTTATTCATGCGGAGTTTAACTAAAACATCCCACTGCTGAGACAGTATGATTCGTAACACTTTGACAACCTCAGCTGATATTGATACGATACTCTTCTTTTCTCGGGCGCATGCTGGACATACTATTCCTCCTTCAGCAGGTGAAAAATGTAATCCATTCGGCATTAATGCGTTGTGGCAATGCGCGCATGAGGCAAGTTGGGGATGATAACCAAGGACAGCCATAAAATTCCAAAAAAAATACATATAGAGCAGTTTAATTGTATGTACTGGCACTGCATCCAGATTCCCAAAGATTTCATGTAAAAAAGCGAAGATATGCTCATCAATTTCCTGTCCTTTGATGAATTCATCAATAATCCGAGACATTGCGTGCGCCACAGCAAACTTTTCAGGACTTTTTTTGATTGCTGAAAAACGCGTTATGCTGGTTGCATCAGTCAGGGTCTTTTTTGTCCGCCCTTCAATAAATTCTAACTCGGCAACCGAGAAAAGTTCTGCCCCTCCGCGGAGTTTAGAATTCATTTTCCGGATTGCTTTGGCAAAAAGCTCTATGCGTCCTGTTTGTTTGGTAAACACTGAAAAAATTCGATCAGCTTCTGAACGGTCGCGTACTCTAAAAATAATGCCCAGGGTCCGATAGCGCGTTGTCATTTGCCTGATATTTTTTTTAAGAATCGCACCATTTTTTTGTCTGCCATTGATTTGGTGCTGTTCCCCTGCCCAAGTCCACGAATATATTTTTGTCTGGTCAAACGAAGTCCTTTGGTAAGCTCTCGTTTCTCAATAATCCCGGGGTCGATTGAATGAGGAAGCACATCCAAAACTTTTTTAGCAAATGTTTTTAATTCTCCCTTAGTAGTGCCTTTAATTCCGTATTTTGCCTTTTGATAGGGAGCAATTTTTTTAGCCTCTTTGGCTATATTTTTGATGGCTTGGTACTTAGTGATTGAGCTTTTTCCATGAAAAATTGAAGGATCAGCATTATCTTTGTGCGAGGGGACTCTTGGACTTCCTCCAGTTTCATGTGAGGAAGAAATGGAGCTCGGCATGCTGCCTGAATATGAAGGTGGTGAAAAAGAGTGATGGGGAGACGGTAATGGCTGGTTTGGCAAAGGTACTGAGTCTTTTTGGACAGACGGTTCTGGTGCTTGATGAGTGGCGAGGGGAGCCTGTAATGGCGACGTTTTCATTTGTGGTAAAGGAGTTTCTGGTGGTTGCGATAAAGGAACTTCGTTTGATTGTGATATATCTTCATGGCTTCCCGATGGTCCACTATGCGGAGGAACTACTGGCTGAGGTGACAATTTTTGTGGTGAATGACTAGAAGAAGACGGTGCTGGGGCCTGAGTAGATGATGATAGTGGTGTTACGGTAACTGACTTATTTGTTTGATGTCCGACTTTGGGTGCTGCTGGTGATGGAGTTTTTGTTTGTGGTAAAGGAGTTTCTGGTAATTTTTCTGATGGTTGCGGAGTATCTTTATGGCTTTCGAGCGGCATGCTTTGGGGTGAAGCTGTAGGCTCATGCAAAGCTGCTGGCGGAGGAGTTATTTCTGGCGAAGCACCCTGCGGTACTGATTGCGGTTGCGAGGCCGGTTGTGAAGCTGATGGTGATTCCAAAACTGATTGTGTGGCAGCTGCTGGTGGCGTAGAAGCCTGATGGAGCGCTGTGTGCTGGCGAGCGGCAGCCTCTGCCTCATCAGCAGCTTCTTTTTTGGGATCGCGACGATGGTGGCGCAGATTATAAATAGTCGCTTCCATGATCGTATACAACAAAATAACTACCAGTACGATAGCACCTACAATAAAGGCAATATCAAGAAACTCCATGAATTTAAATTTTTATAGCCAAAGAAATATTTTCTCCGTTTACGACAACTTCTTTTGCAGACCCAGATTTTTCATGTACCAGCTTAGTTCGTGTTTCTCGGACGATCAGTTCTTTATTCTTTTTTATAACGTCCATGAATTCCGCCGTGCCTCCAATCCAGAGCGAAACAGTATTATCGGGTTTTAATCCTAATTCCTTGCGAAAATCCTGTATTGCCCGCACCAGTTCTCGTACCACTCCTTCTTCTTTCAACTCCGGTGTTAGTGTGGTATCTAATACAATTTGTTTTTCTATTGTACCATCAAAGACAATCTCTTTCACATTTACTTCATCCTTAATTAAATCCAAAAGTTCATGATTATTTCTGATGGTTGATTTAGTATTCTTCACCTTCAGTAAAGCTAATGGCTGGCGCACTTTAATGGCTTTTGCTGCGCGCTCAGCCAACGCTAAAGCTACCATAGACCTCACCTCACCCATACTATGTTCTAATTCTAAATCAGTATTATTTTTACTCTTTGGCCATGCAGCTAAATGAACCGATTCGGGTAATCCGTCGGAGCGGAGCGATTGATACATTGACTCGGCAAAAAATGGCATAGCTGGTGCCATGACTAAGGCTAATTGGTACAATACATATCTCAAAGTACTCAACGCTGCCTTTTTGTCGTTACCTTCTTCTTTAAAGCGCTCACGGCTGCGTCTTAAATACCACGCTGAAAGGTTATCAATAAAATCAACAAGTGGTCGTGTTGCAATATCGAGTCTATAGTTTTCATAGCCTTCAGTTGACATAAGAATCAATCCTTCGAGCTGGCTAATAATCCACCTATCAAGTATATTGCTACTTGTATTACTGGCTTGGGTTCCATCTTCGTAAATTTTGTAAAACTCCAAGACGTTATAGAGTCGGCCGAGATTCTTTCGCGCTATTTCGTCAACGCCCTTTTCAGAAAATGAAAGATTTTCTGTTTGTACTACCGGGGAG
>Ga0075436_100002663_pt1 | contig 12274 bp, 12 predicted proteins | sample RhiMethybrSRZTD5_FD_75303 | JGI IMG/M metagenome (GOLD analysis project Ga0075436, IMG submission 75303) | Populus rhizosphere microbial communities from Tennessee, USA - Rhizosphere MetaG P. TD hybrid SRZTD5 | ecosystem: Host-associated > Plants > Roots > Rhizosphere > Soil | place: USA... | reverse complement strand
CCCACGCACCGGTGTCCCACCTCGGTGTGGACCAGGTAGGCGAAGTCCAGGGGCGTGGCGCCACTCGGGAGCCGGCGGAGATCCCCCCGCGGCGTGAACACGAACACCTCGTCCTGGTAGAGCGAGGTCTTGAAGAAGTCCATGAACTCGTCGGGGTCGCTGGTCGTGGATTGCCATTCCACGTTGCGCAAGACGGGCTGGAGCTTGGCCCACAGCTCGCCGTCGGGTCCCTGGCCCCCCTCCTTGTACCGATAGTGCGCGGCCACGCCCAGCTCGGCGGTCTGGTGCATCTCCAGCGTCCGGATCTGGAACTCCACCATCGTGCCGCCCGGAACGACGACCGTGGTATGGAGCGACTGGTACATGTTGCTCTTCGGGGTCGCGATGTAGTCCTTGAAGCGCTCGTGAACCGGCGTGTAGAGGTCGTGGACGATCCCCAGCACGCGGTAGCAGTCCACCTTGTCCGGCGTGATCACCCGCACCCCGAGGAGGTCGAAGATCTCCTCGAATTTCCGGTTCTGGGCCTCCATCTTCCGGTAGATGGAATCGAGGTGCTTGGGCCTTCCCGTGACCTCGGCCTTGATCTCGAGCTCCACGAGCCTCTCGTGGAGCGGGCGCATCACCTCCTCGATCATCCGCTCCCGCTCCTCGCGCTTCAGCTGCACCTTGCGGCGCAGGTCGTCGAAGGCGTCGGGATCCAGATACTTGAGGCAGAGATCCTCCAGCTCCCACTTGAACCGCGCGATCCCCAGGCGGTGCGCGAGCGGCGCGTAGATCTCCCGCGTCTCGCGCGCGATCCGCGTGGCGCGCGCCAGGTCGAGGGAATGGAGCGTGCGCATGTTGTGGAGACGGTCGGCCAGCTTGATCAGGATGACGCGGAGATCCTTGGCCATCGAGAGGAGCATCTTCCGGAAGTTCTCGGCCTGCTCCCACTCCGGGCGGTCGAAGTGCAGGCCCCCGATCTTCGTGACGCCGTCCACCAGCACCTGGACCTCGGGGCCGAACCGCGCCTCCACCTGGGCCAGATCCACGTCGGTGTCTTCCACGACGTCGTGAAGGAGGGCGGCGGTCAAGATGGTCTCGTCGGCGCGGGGACCGAGGAGATCGGCGAGGATGATCGCGACCGCAACGCAGTGGGTCACGTACGGCTCGCCGGTCAGCCGGAGCTGGGCGCCGTGCGCCTGAGCGGCGAAGGCGAAGGCCTCGGCCAGCCGCCCTCGGTCGGCGCGCGCCTTGGACCGCTCGAGCGTTTGGAGCAGCGGCCCCAGGATGTCGGGGGGGACCGGACCCATGGCTAGCGGATCTGGACGTCGCGCAGCTTGAGCTGCAGCCGCGCGCGGTTCTGCCAGACGTTGATGGTGGGAACGAACGCGATCGAGACGCGGCCCGGCTCGCTCTGGATGGGCGCCGCGAGGTGCCCCATGCCGAATCCGATGCACTCGAGCTCGCGGCCGTTCTGACGCACGTTCAGCTTCAGGTGGTTCCGGCTCACGACCATGGGCGCGCCGGAGATCTGGATGTTCTCGGCGACGAAGAGCGGCTCGGTGTTGCCGATTCCGAAGGGCGAGAGACGGTCCAGGAACTGCACCAGCGCCTCGTTGCATTCCTCGAGGCGAAGGGGTCCGTCGATCGAGAGCTTGGGCACGTAGTCGTCGGGCGTGAGCCGTCCGGCCACCACGCCGCAGAGCTGCTCCCGGAACGCCTGGAGGTGCTCGGAGCGGATGGTGAGCCCGGCTGCGTAGCTGTGTCCACCGAACCCGATCAGGTGCTCGCGGCACTCTTGCAGGGCCTGGCAGACGTCGAATCCCGGGATGCTCCGTCCGGACCCCTTGCCCTCGTCCTGGTCGGCGGCGATGAGGATGGTGGGCCGGTGATAACGCTCCATGAGGCGCGAGGCCACGATCCCCAGCACGCCCGGGTGCCAGCGGTCGGACCAGAGCACGATGGCCGGGGGCAGATCGGGACCCAGGGCCTGCAGCTGATCGAGCGCCTCCTCCAGGGTGGACTCGTCGATCTTCTTCCGCATCGTGTTGTCTTCCTCGAGACTCTCGGCGATCGTCATCGCCTCCCCGGGATCGGTGGCGAGGAGAAGGCGCACGCCGCTCTCGGCGTTCCCCAGCCTTCCGGCCGCGTTGATGCGGGGCGCCAGGATGTAGGCCACGTGCCCGCTCTCGACACGCTTGGCCCGGAGACCCGCGACCTCCTTCAAGGCGGTGATGCCGGGCTTGCTGGAGTGGCAGATCCGGTCCAGACCCAGCTTGGCGATGATGCGGTTCTCGCCGCGCAGCGGGACGACGTCCGCGATGGTCCCGAGCGCGACCAGGTCCAGGTGCTCGTGCACGAAGTCCGCGGGCAGGGATCCGGGCCGGTACTGGGCCAGACCCTGCACCAGCTTCAGCACCACCCCGACGCCCGCGAGCTCCTTGAACGCGTAGGGACAATCCCGCCGCTTCGGGTTCAAGACGGCGTCGGCTTCGGGCAGGACCCCCAGCGGCTCGTGGTGATCCGTGACGATCACGTCGATGCCGTGCTGCTTGGCCAGCCTCACCTCGGTGGTGGCGGTGATGCCGCAGTCCGCGGTGATGACCAGGCGGATTCGCCGCTTCTTCGCCACCTCGACCCCGCGGACCGAGAAGCCGTATCCGTCGCGGATCCGGTCCGGAATGAAATACGAGACCTTCCCGCCCAGCCTCATGAGGGCGGCGGTCAGGAGGCTGGTGGCGGTGATTCCGTCGACGTCGTAATCCCCGTAGACCAGGATCGCCTCGCGCTCGTCGATCGCCTTCCAGATCCGCGCGGCGGCGAGGTCCATGTCGCGCATCGTGAAGGCGTCCAGGAGCCTATCCAGGTTCGGCTCGAGGAAGCTCTGAACGTCGCTCGAGGACGTGAAGCCCCGGTTGGCCAGCAGGGTGGCGTAGGTGTGGGAGATTCCAAGCTGAACCGCAAGCTCCTGGGCGTGCTCCGGAGCAGCCGGGCTCCGGAGCACCCAGGCCTTGGGCGTGGATGCGCGCAATGGGAGGCCTCTGTAAGGGTCAGGGCAGGCGAACGATTACCTACAAGCCTAACACCTTGAAAATTAGGGTGTCAACGGCGGCGGCTCAGCGGCGGATCAGAGGAGATATCCCCCCGAGAGGGTCAGGGCCGAGCCGGTGATGTAGCCGGACTCGTCGGCGAGGAGGAAGAGCGCGGCGCGCGCGACCTCCTGGGGGGTGCCCAGGCGCCGGGCCGGGATGCGCCGCGACAGAAGGGCCGCCCGGCGCGTGGGTATCCCCGTGCGGATGACCCCGGGCAGGATCATGTTCACGGTGATGCCGTTCGCCGCCTCCTCGTGGGCCACGCTCCGCGCCAGGGTCAGGAGCGCGACCTTGGCCGCGCGGTAGGCGTGGGCCCGCGGGGCCGCCCGCGGCGCGTCCCCGCCCGCCACGCCGAAGAGGAGGATGCGCCCGTACCGCCGCCGGCGCATTCCGGGGAGCGCCTCCTGGATGGCGTGGATCGCGCTCGTCACGTTCGATCGGGCCAGCGCCTCCCATCGCTCTCCGGTGAGCCGCGAGACAGGCCCTTCCCAGTAATCCCCTACCACGTGCACCAGGAGATCCGGCCCTCCGACGCTCGAGGCGGCGCGCCGGAACGCCGCCTGGACCTGGCGCCTGCTCTCCGCGTCGGAGCGAAGCGTGAGGAGCGACGTGCCGCGGGCGCGGGCGATGGCCATGAGCTCGGCGAGCGCCGCGCGGTCGCGGCCGGTGGCCAGGACCCGGGCGCCCTCGCGCGCCAGCGCGAGGGCCACGGCGCGTCCCAGACCGCGCGAGCCTCCGACGACGAGCGCGGAGCGGTGGATGAAGGGTCCCTCGGAGCCGAGGGCGGTTGTGCGGCGCACAGGGTGTGCTACTATAGGCGGCTTCGAACGCAAGTCAACTCATCGACGGGAGACGCATGAACGACCAGCGCTGGGAGGAAGTCCTGCGCCGGCTGGACCGGCAATTCGGCGATCTCGAATTCGACGAGGTCGAGGACGAGGAAACCCACGCCGTCGCCGAGTCGGTGACCTGGAAGAGCCCCATGGGGCGCATGAAGCTCACGCGCACCACCAAGCCCCTGGTGGTGGACAAGAAGCTCCACTACTCCAATCGCGCCGGGGGCGGATCCTTCATCGAGTACGTCTACTCCGAGACCGAGACCACGAGCCGCATCCGCCTCTACCGCTGGTCGGACCCCTTGAACGACTGGGAAGAAATCGACGCGAGCGCGTTCGGCGAGGCTCCGAGCCGCTGAGGGCCGACGATGGACCATAACCTCGGCCTGGAGCTGGTGCGCATCACGGAAGCGGCGGCGCTCGCGTGCGCGCGCTGGATGGGACGCGGCGACAAGAACGCCGCCGACCAGGCCGCCGTCACCGCCATGCGGCGGGTCTTCGACATCGTGGACATCCAGGGCACGGTGGTGATCGGCGAGGGGGAGCGGGACGAGGCGCCGATGCTCTACATCGGCGAATCCGTCGGCTCCGGCAAGGGCCCCGAGGTCGATATCGCGCTCGATCCGCTGGAGTGCACGAACTCGGTCGCCTACGGACGGCCCAACGCCATGTCGGTGATCGCCCTCGCCGAGCGCGGCAGCCTGCTGCACGCGCCCGACACCTACATGGAGAAGATCGCTGTCGGTCCGAAGGCGGCCTCCGCGATCGACCTGAACCGACCCGTGGAGGAGAACCTGGCCGCGGTCGCCCGCGCCAAGGGCTACGAGCTGGAGGATCTCACGGTGGTCGTGCTGGACCGGCCGCGCCATGAGGCGCTCATCCAGCGGATTCGCCGCACCGGGGCGCGCATCCATCTCATCCCGGACGGCGACGTGGCGGCCGCCATCGCCACCGCCATCGACTCGACGGGCGTCGACGTGCTCCTGGGGATCGGCGGCGCTCCCGAGGGCGTGCTCGCCGCGGCAGCGCTGCGCTGTCTCGGCGGCGCGATCCAGGGCAAGCTCCTCTTCCGGAGCGACGAGGAGCGCGTGCGGGCCCGCGCGATGGGCATCGAGGATCACGCCAAGATCTACACCGAGAAGGACCTCGCGCGCGGGGAGCGGATCGTCTTCGCGACCACGGGCGTCACCGACGGCGATCTCTTGCCCGGGGTGCGCTTCCACGCCCACGGGGCCGACACGCACTCGATGGTGATGCGCGCCCAGACCGGGACCATCCGCACGATCAGCACCCAGCATCGCTTCGAGCACGAGCCCACGTACCGGCGCTGAGCGGCGCGTGTCCCGGACCCCGAGCTCCCCACTCCAGATTCTCGCGATCGGCGCCCACCCGGACGACGTGGAGATCAGCTGCGGCGGCACCCTGGCCGTGGCCGCGCGCCAGGGGTTCTCGGTCGGCATCCTGGATCTCACCCGCGGGGAGCTCTCCACGAACGGCACCGTGGAGGAGCGGGCCGCGGAGGCCGCCGAGGCGGCGAAGATCCTGGGCGTGCGCGAACGGCGGAACGCGGGGCTCCCGGACGGCGGAGTCGATCCGCACGACCCGGCGCAGGTGCGCGCCGTCGTGCGCGTCCTCCGCGAGCTTCGCCCCGCGGTCCTCCTCACGCACGCGCCGCTGGACCGCCATCCCGACCACGTGGAGGCATCGCGCATCGTGGACCGGGCCTGGTACCTGGCGGGATTACGCCAGTTCGACCCGGACGGAGAGGCGCCGCCGCACCGGGCGGAAGGGCGCTATCAGTTCGCGTCGCGGATCGCATTTCAGCCGACCTTCGTGGTGGACGTCACGCCGGCCTGGGAGGAGAAGCGCCGGGCCATCCTGGCGCACCGATCGCAGGTGAGCCGTGGTACCGACGCGCGCGCCACGCCGCTCAACGATCCCGAGTTCCTCGCGCGCATCGAGGCGCGGGCCCGCCACTTCGGAAGCCAGATCGGCGTCCTCCACGGAGAGCCGTTTCGCGCCACCGAGCCGATCGGTTTCCGGACCCTGGAGGCGCTCGTTCGGAGCGCGCGCCCGGAGCCCGGCGCCTTCACGGGCTAGGGCTTCCTCCCCTTTCCCTCGAGCACGGCCCGCTCCCGGGACCATCGCGCCAGGCGATCCGTGTAGCGCGCCCCGCCCGCGGAGTACTTGACGGCCCGCTCCATCTCCTCGATCGCGAGCGTGAGCGATCCCGACCGGTACTCCGCCTCGGCGAGGGTATCGCGGAACATGGGATCCCGCGGCCTCATCGACACCGCCGTCTTGGCGAACTGGATCGCCTCCTCGAGATCGCGGTCGTGGGTGGCGAGGAACCAGGCGATCTCGTTCCAGGCGTCCGCGTCCTTGGGCTTCCGCGCGACCGCGGCGCGGAACCCCGATTCCGCCCGCGCGTACTCCCGTTCCGCCGAGATGGAGTCCCCGCGGCGTTTCGCCTCGTCGCCGAACCGTGCGTACGCGGCCGGGAGGAACGTCGCGGCCAAAGCCGCGTAGTCGGTCCGCAGCTCGGGGATCGCCTCCTGGGCCGCGTCCACCCTCAGGTCCACCAGGCGGTCCGACCCGCCGTTCAACCCGCCTCCTTCCCGCACCACGAGGAGCGCCGCCGACTCCACCTCCTCGCGCACGGGGAACACCGACTCCGCCGATTCGACCGCCGTGAGCAGCCGGTCCGCCAGCGTTCCCGTGGCCTTCTCGAAGGCCTCTCCCATGGCGAGGAGCGCCGCGGCGTCCTTGAGCCCCACGCCCTGGCAGACGTAGCTCGTACCGGAGCGCTGTCCCGCCCACGGGGGACAGCGGTCGCCCGTGAACGCGGCGCCCCGGCCCGAGCGGTCCAGGATCGCGATCTGGCGCTCCCCGCGCTTCGCATCCCCGGCGAGGAGGCTGTCCAGCGCGGCGGGAGCGGGGATCCCCTGGCCCATGAGGCCGAGCAGGGTGGCCGCCTCGCGCGGATCCGGAAGCTCGAGCGCGCACCAGGCTCCCGCGCCGGCCCGCGCCTCGAGGGAGCGCGATCCCACCGCGAGCCAGCGGGAGACGGCGGCCGCGCCCCACTCGCCCCGCATCGAGTCCATCGCGACGATGGCGAACGCGGCGGGGGGCGAGACGGTGGAGGAGGCCACGGGCGCCGTGTCGGCGCCCGCGGGGGAGGCATGGAGGATCGAGATCGCCGCGGCCGCGGCGAGGAATCGCCGCGCGACCCGCGGCATCAGCGCGCGCGTTTGCGGGAAAGCGCTCGTTCGGCCGCGCGCACGATGTCCGGCGCCTTGATGCCGAACGCGGCCATGAGCTCGTCCTGCTTGCCGGACCGGCCGAACCGGTCGTGCACCGCCACGAGCTCCATGGGCACCGGATGCGCCTGGACCACCGACTCCGCGACGGCTCCGCCCAGGCCGCCGTGCACCTGGTGCTCCTCGGCGGTCACGATGGCTCCGCACTCGCGCGCCGCGCGCGCGATCGCCTCGTGGTCCAGCGGCTTCAGGGTGTGGACGTTGAGGACGCGCGCGGAGACGCCGCGCGACTCCAGCTCCTGGGCGGCCACCAGCGCCTCGTAGACCATCACGCCGCAGGCGATGATCGCGAGATCGGAGCCCTCGCGCATGAGATTCGCCTTGCCGATCGTGAAGGGCGTCTCGGGCCCGGTCACCACCGGGACCGGCTCCCGGCCGAAGCGGATGTAGTTGGGATGAGGATCCTCGGCGGCCGCGACGGTGGCCTTGCGCGTCTCCCAGTAGTCGCACGGCACGATCATCTTCATGTTGGGGATGGCGCGGACGATCGCGATCTCCTCCATCGCCTGATGGGTCGCGCCGTCCGGTCCGACGCTGATTCCGCCGTGCGCCCCGCCGATCTTCACCGGCAGGTCCGTGTACGCGACGGTGACCCGCATCTGGTCCGCGCTCCGGCAGGACGCGAAGGCTCCGTAGGTCGCGAGGAAGGGAATCTTCCCCGTCGCCGCGAGCCCCGCGGCCACGCACATCATGTTCTGCTCGGCCACCCCCACCTGGATGAACCGGTCGGGAAATTGTTCCGCGAAGAAAGAGACATTCGTCGAGCCGGAGAGATCGCCCACCAGGACCACGACGTCGGAGCGCTTCTGCCCCAGGTCCAGGAGCCCGTGTCCGAACCCCTCGCGGGTCCGCTTCATCTCCGGTTTTTCGAGGTCGATTCCCATGGTCCAGGCGCCGGGAGCGGCGGGGCTCACGCCGCTCACGAGGCGGCCGCCGCGCCCGGCGCCACTTCCGCCTGGGTGTGACGCTCCAGCCGCGCGGTCCATTCCTCGAGGGTGGTCCCCATCTCACGCAGCGCCTGATCGGCCTGGTCGCGGCTCGGAGGAATGCCGTGCCACTTGTAATCGTCCTCCATGAACGAGACGCCCTTTCCCATCACCGTGTGGGCGAGGATGACCGAGGGCTTGCCCCGGGTCGTCCGCGCCGCGTCGAAGGCCTGGAGGAGCGCCGGAATATCGTGCCCGTCGGCGTCGATCACGTTCCAGTTGAACCCGCGCCACTTGTCCGCGAGGGGGGCGATGCCCATGACGTCCTGCACGTCTCCGTCGATCTGCTTCCGGTTGTAGTCGATCACCGCGCAGAGGTTGTCCAGCTTGTAGTGCGCGGCGAACATCGCGGCCTCCCAGATCTGCCCCTCCTGCTGCTCCCCGTCCCCCATCACGCAATAGACCCGCCGCTCGATCCGGTCCATCTTGGACCCGAGCGCCATGCCGCACGCGACGGAGAGGCCCTGGCCCAGCGATCCCGAGGAGACCTCGATCCCGGGGGTGTCGTGCTTGCTGGGATGCCCCTGCAGATGGCCCTGCATCTGGCGAAACCCGAGCAGATCCACCAGCGGGAAATAGCCCCGCTCCCCCATGAGGGAATAGATCACCGGGGTCACGTGCCCGATGGAGAAGTGCCACATGTCGCGCGCGGGGTCGTCGAGCCGGCGGGGATTCACGTTCATCTCGTGGAAGAAGAGCACGGTGCCGAAGTCCGTGGACGAGAGGGGCCCTCCGCTGTGCCCGGACTGGGAGCGCGCGAGGAGCGCCACGATATCGCGCCGCACGAACAGAGCGCGCTCCTGCAACTCCCGTACGGTCATTCCGAGCCGCGGCATGGAGTCACGCTACCGGAAGGGGCAGCCCGGCCGCAACCAGAATCCCGGTCAGGCGTTGTAGTAACGGCGGTCGCGCGGATCGGCGATGACGCCCGAGCGCACGGCACGGGCGACCTCCTCGATCCCGTCCCCCACGCGCCGGGTGGCCCGAAAGCCCCACTCCCGCTCGATCCGGTCGAAGCGCACCCGGTACGTCCGCCGGTCCTCCTTCTCGGGCTGGATCACGACGCGGACGCCCGGGACATGCGTCTCCAGCTCCTCCTTGAGATCGCGAAGCTGATAGTTCTCGAGGTTGTCGCCGAGGTTCAGGATCGGGGACGTTCCCTGGGGCAAGGGGCTGTCGAGGGCGAGGATGATCCCCCGCGCGATGTCCACGACGTGCACGAAGGGACGCCATTGCGATCCGCCGAAGATCGAAACCTGTCCCTCCCGGACGGCCTGCTGCGCCAGGAAATTCACGGCCAGGTCGAAGCGCATGCGCGGCGAGAGGCCGTACACCGTGCCGAAGCGCAGGATCACCGGCTCGAATCCCGACTCCCGGGGAAGCTCGAGAATTCCCTGCTCCGCGTGCCACCGGGTCTCGGCGTACAGGGAGAGCGGCTTCGCCGGCGAGTCCTCGTCCAGGGTCTCGTCGCGCCCTTCGCCGTACACGCTGCACGTGCTGGCGAACACGAAGCGACGCACGCCGCTCGCCCGCGCTCTCCTCGCGAGCGCGACGGTGGCGCTCCAGTTGGTCTGCACCGCGAGCTCCTCGTCCTGCGCGCACGCCTTGTCCCCCACGATCGCGGCCAGGTGGATCACGGCCTCGACTCCCTCGAGCGCCTCCTCGTGCACCCGGGGATCGCGGAGGTCGCGGCGCAGCACGGTCAGATTCCCGTCGTGGGCCAGGTCCTCGAGCCCGTGCCCGCCGTGGAGCAGGCGGTCGAGAACGCGCACGGGGCGGCCCTCCTCCAGGAGACGGCGCACCAGCACCGAGCCGATGTAGCCCGCGCCTCCGGTGACCAGGACGGGCTGTCCGCTCATCGCCGCACCAGGAGGTGGAGGTGATGATCCGCGGCCGTGCCCGCGAGCGGGCCGACCGGGCGGAGCGCCACGTCCCACGCCGCGGCCCGCGTGAAGAAGGGGCGCAATCCCTCCGAGCGGCGCGCCGCCTCCGGGAGCCGCCGCGCCGCGTGACGGTGGAGCGAGTAGAAGAGATTCGAGCCCAGCGTGCGGTCCTCGAAGTCCCCCTCCGTCTCGCCCGCCAGCGTCCCGCCCCCCACGATGGCGCAGTAATAGCCGCTCGCCTCCTGGCGCCCGACGCGAAGGGGATTGTCGGAGGGGTCGCGAAGGAACCGGCTCGCCTCGTTGTTGACCGCGACCACCAGGAAGCCGCCGGGGACGAGGATCCGCGCGCACTCGCGGAGGGTGGCGGCCCGCGCGGAAGGCGGCAGATGCTCCAGGAGTCCGAGGCACGCCACGAGGTCGAACGAGGCGTCCGGAAAGGGCAGCCGGTCGGAGCGGAGCCGCACCGGATCCAGATTGCCGATCGACGCGGAGCGCGCGTTCCTCCGGGTCCGCTCCAGCATTCCGGGCGCCACGTCCGCCGCGACGAGCCGCGTCACGCGTCCCGCCAGCCGGAGCGCCACGCGCCCGACGCCGGTCCCCAGGTCGAGGCCGCGCCGGAAGTGGCGCCCCTCGATCGCGCGAAGGAAGAGCCCCGTCTCCCAGGCGTCGTAGGCCTCGTTCACGGGACGCGGCTCGCCCAGACTCAGCACCGCGGCCAGCTCGTCCCCGCGCTCCAGCCGGACGCCGCTCCAGTACGCGGCGGCGCGGAGCGGATCGTACGCCGGATCGCGCCTCATCGCGCGCGGCTCTGGACGGCGCCGCGCGCCGTCCGTACAATGGCCGCTCCAGAATCGGGCGCCCGGAATCGGTCCGCGCGCCCCAAGCATTCGGAGGAAACCCGACGATGCCCGAGATGGAGGAGCTGGTCAGCAACCCCGCCGTGGAGTGCCTTCGGTGCTCGAAGCTGTTCGGCCCGGTCCAGATCTTTCACTGGAAGGAAGACCCTCGCCGCTCGTACGTGCGCTGTCCGCATTGCGGCGGGAAGAACGAGGTGCGCGCCGAGGACCGCTTCTGCATTCGCCTCGTGGGGCTCATTCCGGAGCCGACCTCGGACCGCCCGGGCGGCGAATACCGCGCCTGAAAGACTTCGGGTCCCCCTCTCCGAGGAGAGAAGGACCCCCATGGCTTCACAAAACTGCGGGTCCTCTTCCGATCGGAGAGGACCCGAGGATGGTGCCCGGGGCGAGATTTGAACTCGCACGGGGTTACCCATACGCCCCTCAAACGTACGTGTCTACCAAGTTCCACCACCCGGGCTGAAATCGAATCACTTGCCGCCGGTCGCGGGCTCCGCGGTCGGAGGTGCGGGGGACTGGACCGGTGGAGTCTGTTCCGCCGGCGAAGGACCCGGAGCTCCCGACGTCGTGGGCGCCTGCGGACCGCTCGTCGCGGGCGTCTGGGGGCCCGCACCGGGAAGCTGCGGCGCGGTGCCGCCCTGCGTCTCGGCTCCCTGCTGACTCCGCCGGCGCGCGTCTTCCTGGATCAGGCTTCGGCGGCCTGCGCCGCCGGCCCGAGACGCGTTCACCCCGAGCGTCAGGGACGTGAGGAAGAAGGTCACGGCGAGGGCCGTGGTGGCCCGGCTCAGAAAGGTCGCGGCTCCGCGGCCCCCGAACAGGGTCTGGCTGGAGCCCGCGCCAAAGGTCCCCGCGAGCCCGCCTCCCTTCCCCGATTGAAGTAGGATGGCCGCCATCAACCCGATGCAAACCACGATGTGGAGCGTGGTGATCAATCCAATGAGGAAATTCGGCATCTCAAAACGCCTCCGTTCTTCGTGTTTCCGGGCAATAAGAGCGTCAGCTTAGCACGCGCCTTCCGGGGCGGTCAATCCACGGGACTCGCGCTCCTGTCCGCCTGGATCAGGGCCTCCCCGATCGCGACGAAGGACTCGGCCTTGAGGGAGGCGCCGCCCACCAGGAATCCGCCCACGTCCGCCAGGGCGGCCAGCGCGGGCGCGTTCTTGGGATCGACGCTGCCGCCGTAGAGCACCGGGGGATGCCCCGCGGCGCTCCCCCGCCCCATGCCGCCCAGGACCTCGAGAACCCAGGCGTGCGCCTCGGCGACCTCGTCCGCGGTGGCCACCACGCCCGTCCCGATGGCCCAGACCGGCTCGTAGGC
>Ga0075436_100002661_pt1 | contig 12277 bp, 15 predicted proteins | sample RhiMethybrSRZTD5_FD_75303 | JGI IMG/M metagenome (GOLD analysis project Ga0075436, IMG submission 75303) | Populus rhizosphere microbial communities from Tennessee, USA - Rhizosphere MetaG P. TD hybrid SRZTD5 | ecosystem: Host-associated > Plants > Roots > Rhizosphere > Soil | place: USA... | reverse complement strand
AGTCTTCAGAATGCATGGGAGCAGGGCCATGGTGCAGTGACGATAACGAACTATACCAGACCGCACGGAACAAAACCAGAAACGATTCTCGTCGTCCGAGACCCCAATCAGCTTCGCTCGCCGGCTGCGGCCTTCAATCCGGCCAAACGAAACAGCGCAAACTTGCTCGCAAGCCTGCTCGGCACCGGCGTGCTCGGACCGTCGCTCTCTTCGGCCATCTCGGACCCGACTTCCCTCCCAATCCCTCAGCCCAAACCGCCGGTCTTCTAATGCCGAAGATGTCACTCTCCGAGCTCAAGGCGCTGCTCGAGGCGGAGCGCAACGATGCGCTCGCGGCGATCGCGGCCTCGAAGCTTTCCGCACAGCGCTCCGACGCCATGGACTATTACCTCGCCGACATGAGCAAGGACATGCCGGCGCCGGAGGGCCGCTCGCACGCGGTGTCGACCGACGTGGCCGACACGATCGAAGGCCTGATGCCGTCGCTGATGGAAGTTTTCTGCGCCGGCGACGAGGTGGTGAAGTTCGAGGCCGTCGGGCCGGACGACGTCGCCGCCGCCGAGCAGGAGACCGACTACGTCAACCACGTGTTCATGCAGGCCAATCCGGGCTTCCTCATCCTCTACACGTTCATCAAGGACGCGCTGTTGTCCAAGACCGGCATCGTCAAGGTATGGTGGGAGGAGCGGAGCGTCGAGGAGCGCGAGACCTATCTCGATCTCACCGACGACGCCTTCGCGCTGCTCGCCGCCGATCCGGACGTCGAGATCGTCGCGCACAGCGCTCGGCCGGCGCTTCTCCCGCCTGAGGGCGAGGATCTTCCCATCGGTGGCCCGCTGATCCACGACGTGATCTGCGCCCGGTCGAAAAGCGCGGCGCAGGCGAAGATCGAGCCGGTGCCACCGGAGGAGTTCGGCATCAGCCGCAATGCGCGTTCGTTGCAGGACTGCGACTACTGCTTCCACAAGATCCTGATCCAGCAGGCGAGGCTGATCGCGGAAGGCTATGACGCGGCCCAGGCGAAGACGCTGCCGACCTACACGGCGCTCACCAACGTCGAGGAGGTGCGGCGCGATACGGTGAACGAATATCAGTACACGGGCGACGAGGCGAACCAGGCGGCGCGGCGGATCGAGACCACCGAACATTACATCCGCATGGACTACGAGGGCGACGGCAAGGCGCGGCTCTACAAGGTGCGCACTGGCGGTGCCCAAGGGGACATCCTGATCAAGGACGGCCGGCCCGACATCGAGGAAATGGACGCGATCCCGTTCGCCGCCATGACCCCGGTGATCCAGACGCATCGTTTCTTCGGCCGCTCGATTGCCGACCTGGTGATGGACATCCAGCGCATCAAGACGGCGCTCTTGCGGGCGGTGCTGGACAACGCCTACCTCGCCAACAATCCCCGGGTGGAGGTCGCCGAACAGTTCGCCGGGCCCGATACGCTGGACGACCTTCTGGTGTCGCGGCCGGGGGGCATCGTGCGCACCCGCCAGCCGGGCGGATTGAACTGGCAGACGGTCCCGTCGATCGCGGGCCAGACATTTCCCGTGCTCGAATACATGGATGCGGCGCGCGAGTTGCGCACCGGCGTCACCCGGCAGGGCCAAGGGATCGATGCCAATGCGCTGCAGAACCAGAGCGCGACCGCGGTCAACCAGGCGTTCACCGCCGCGCAGGCGCGCATCAAGCTGATCGCGCGCATCTTCGCCGAGACCGGCATCCGCGATCTGTTCGCGCTGGTGCACGAGGTGATCCGCAAGCACGGGCAGGCGCGCCAGACGGTGCAGCTCCGCCGTCGCTGGGTCACGGTGGACCCACGCGAGTGGCGCAAGCGCGAGCACATGACCATCAATGTCGGGCTCGGCACCGGCACGAAACAGGCGCAGCTCGGCGCCCTGCAGATGATCATCGGGGCGCAGAAGGAGGCGATCGGCATCGGCATGGTGTCGAAGAAGAACCTGCACAACTCGGCTGCCGAGCTGGTCAAGCTCGCCGGGTTCAAGTCGCCGGATGCGTTCTTCACCGATCCATCGTTGCCGACCAGTCCGCAGGATCCGGCCGGGGCGCCGATCGCGCCGCCGCCCGATCCGCGGCTCGCGCAGCAGCAGGCGCAAGCCCAGATCGACCACGCCCGCGCACAGCAGACTGCCGCGCTCGACCAGCAGCGGCTGCAGCAGGAGCTCGTGCATCAGCAGGCGCGCGGCAGCTTCGACATGCAGATCGCGCGCGAGCAGGCCGACCTCGACGCGCGTCTCAAGATGCTGGAGGCCGACCTGCGTGCGCGCGAGCATCACATCGTGCTTGCCGCCAAGGCGATGGAGCTTGCGGGCCGGCCTGGCCCGGACGGACAGCCGCGGCCGGTCGACCTCGACGCGCTCATCGCCAAGCTTACCGCCGTCCAGCCCTCGGGACCGGCCCCGTCACGCGGCATGCGGGTGGTGCGCGACGCCGCGGGCCGCGTGTCGCATCTCGAGCCGCTGTGAGTCTCTTGTCCCTCCTCGGTTTACGGGGAGGGACGGGGAGGGAGACGTCGCGCGCGGATGCGCCAGCGGCGCCTCCTCCCTCACCGCTTTCCGGCGAGTGGGGAGTGAACCGGCGCGATGTGCCGTCATCGTCTGCGCAACCGGACGATCCAGTACTCCGCAGCGCATGCGTGGGACATTGCCGACGTCTCATTCAACTGTCGTGAGGACTGGATTGCCCGCTCTCGCGGGCAATGACGTTGGAAGTGAATCGAAAACCCAGGAAAGCTCATGGCCGCCTTCAACAAGTTCAACGCCTTCGTCGCCGATGTGGCGAACAAGGTGCACAATCTCGGGGCCGACACGTTGAAAGTCATGCTGACCAATACGGCGCCGGTCGCGACCAATGCGATCAAGTCTGACGTCACAGAGATCGCGGCGGCCAATGGCTATACCGCCGGTGGCACGCAGGCGACGCTGGTCTCATCGGCGCAATCGGGCGGCACGTACACGCTCAAGCTCAACAATGTGAACTTCACGGCGTCGGGTGGATCGATCGCGACCTTCCGTTACGCTGTCCTCTACAACTCGACGCCCGTTGCGGGAAACCTGATCGGTTGGTGGGATTACGGCGCGGGGCTCACTGTCACTATCGGCAATAGCTTTCAGGTCCAGTTCGACGCCACCAACGGCGCGCTGCAGCTGCAATAATGTGGGCGCTCGAACTGTTCTTGCATGTCGGAGCAGTTGGGGTCGGCGAACGGTGATCACTAATCGCCTTCCAACGTGCGGTGCCTGCATGGAGCGCGCGATTTCTGAAATGCGCGTTCGGCGCAATGTCGTTGCTGTCCGGTGCGAGTCATTGAAGGGGCAAGGCGTCTGATCATCATGGCCAAAGTCAACGATCGCGTCGAAGAAACAACGACCACGACCGGCACCGGAGCGGTGACGCTCGTCGGCGCGGTCGCCGGCAATCAGACCTTCACGGCCGGGTTCAGCGATGGGGATTCGGTTTACTACACGATCGAGGCCGTCGATGGGAATGGAGTGCCGACGGGGGATTGGGAAGTCGGTATTGGCACCTTCACGGCGAGCGGCACCACGCTTTCGCGCGACACTATCCTGGCCTCGAGCAACTCCGGGAATGCGGTGAACCTCTCCGCCGGCACCAAACGCGTCTTCAGCAATCTTCCGGCGCGCGAAGTCAAACGCGCGTTCGTGTTGGGCCGTGATCTTCAATTCGGGACTCTCTAAATGGCCGCTCCGAGCAACGTACCGATTTATTCCCGCGTCGCCGACATTCAGTGGGGCGCACCGCTCACTACCGCGAACACGGCGATGGACGGCACGGGCACCGTGACGACCGTGTTCACGGCTGACGCTACGAACGGCGGCTTCGTGCAGAAACTCCGCCTTCGCGCCGCCGGCTCGAACGTCGCGACCGTGATGCGTATCTTCATCAACAACGGCAGCACAAACGCGACGCCGGGCAACAACACGCTGTATGACGAGATCAGCCTTCCGATCACCACCGCGGCGGCGGCGGCGGCGACGTCCGGGTTCGAAGTCCCGCTCGGGTTCGCGCTGCCGCCTGGCTACAAGATCAACGTGACGCTCGGCACGACGGTTGCGGGCGGCTGGGTGCCGACGATCATCGGCGGGAAATACTGACGTGTTGGATTTTGGCCATCTGCCTATTGGGCGCAACTCTGACGTTCAGTTATTCCTCGCCGGAGGTGACAGTAGCGGCGCGAGCCGGATTGAGCGCTATTGGGTCAAGCCGCGTGGCTACACGATGCTGTTCCTCATGATGCAGGGCGCTGGAGGCGGCGGGGCCGGAGGGTTCACAGGCGCAGCAGCCACGCAGCGCGGTGGAGGGGGCGGTGGCGGCAACGGTGCCTTGGTTTACGGCGTTTGCCCCCTCTTTCTCATCCCCGAGGCTCTAAGCGTCGCTGTCGGTATCAAGGGCGCCGGCGCTCCCAGCAATTCTAGCGCGGGCTCCCCTGGATCAACTTTCGTCTCGGTGCCGGGCTGGACCAATGCGCTTGTGGCTGCCGCCGCTGGCCTCGGCGGATCTGTAGGATCGGCCACTGCCGGAGGGAGCGGGGGCATCGGCGGGTTTGCATCTGTGACGGGCCAGCTGGGAATGATGCTGGCGGTCAACGGCGCCAGCGGTGGGAATGGCGGCGCGTCCGCCGCCGGGACGGCTGGCACGGCCGGAGTCAGGTCCGCATCGGGGAGCGGCGGTGCCGGGGTTACGAGCGGCAATGTGACGGCGAGCGGCGCGAACGGCGTTCTCCCGTCATTGCTAGCCTCAAGCCCATACGTGGCACCCCCGGGCGGCACCGGCGGCAATCCGGGCGTTAATGGTGCCGATGCCTTCTCTCTGATTCCGCCCGGCATTTACGCACAGATTTCCGGCCAGTCTAACTTTCTGGTCAGTGCCTCCGGGGCGGGCGGCGGATCGTCCGGCACCAGCGGCGCGGGTGGGAACGGCGGCAAGGCTGGTCTCGGCTCTGGCGGAGGCGGCGGAGGTGGCGGCGTCACCGGTGGTGCTGGGGGCGACGGCGGCGACGGCTTTATTTTGTTCGTCTGTTTCTGAGCGGGGATAAGCCATGTTGAGCCGCGGGCCGATCAGCGGACGGCCAATCAGCGGCTCTCCCGCCATCAGTGTGGCAGCCACTACGCTTGCTGCCGGGACCGGCTCATTCACGCTCACCGGCCAGTCAATCACATTCCAGGTTCAAGAGTCGGTCGCCAGCGGGAGCTTTGCCCTCACGGGCATTGCGGCGACCTTCCGGGTCACAGCGTCAGTCTCGTTTGGCGCGTTCGCTCTCACCGGCGAAGCGGCTGGTCTTCAGACGCAACTGACGGGCACCTTCGGGGCATTCGCGCTCGCGGGTCAGGCGGTCGCGTTCGATCCGACTGAATTTCTAGGCTCGGGATCGTTCCTGCTCACGAGCATAGGAGCATCCCTCAGTTATGAATTCGCGAGCAGCCCCGGATCTTCGATCTCGGGCGGCACGTTCTCGCGCGGCCGCTGGCGCGACATGCTGGCGGAGGAAGTGCGACGCCAGCGGGCCGAGGAACGCCGCAAGCGTGAAGAACGCCTGCGCAAGGCGGCGGAGCGGCGGGATCGCGAGCGGGCCTTTGCCGAAGCGCGCCGGCAGGCTCGAGAGCAGGCGAAGGCGCAGGGCGAGGCAGCGGCCCATGCTCTGGCGATCGAGAACGCCGCAGCCGCGGCGCGAGGGCTCGAGCAGTTGCGTGCGATCGCGGCGGCAGCCTCCGCCCAGGCGCAGGCCGGAAGGGCGGCCGCGGTCGCGCCGCCGGTCGATGACGATGAGGAAGAAGCCATCGCGCTTCTGATGCTGGCCCATGCCAACGGATGAAATTGCGCTGAACCGTGCCGCCGAGCGGGCCGCGCGCGCCGAGACCTTGCTCCGGGATGAACTCTTGCTCGAGGCCTTCGACACGCTCGATCAGGAATATGTGAAGGCCTGGCGCGCGACGGCGGCGCGCGACAACGACGCGCGCGAGCGGCTGTGGCAGGCGGTGCAGATCGTCGCCAAAGTGCGCGACCACCTCGGCAGCGTGTTGAGCAGCGGCAAGCTCGCGCAACGCGAGCTGAATGATCTCGCCGAGCGCAAGAAGCGCTTCGGCATCGTTTAAACGAGGGATGATCATGGACAACGTTCAACCAGCGGCCGAGACGGCCGCGCAGCCGGCCATCATCGAGCGGTCTGCCGGTGGCGAGGGGGCATTGACCCCGATGCAGGCCGCGCGGTCGCTCGCCGATACCCGCTTCAAGGATCAAGCCGCCCAGCGGCGCAATGATGACGAACAGGCAGGCGAGGCGCGCCAGGACGCGACCGCCCAACAGGAATCGACGGACGGCGAGAAGCCGGACGCCGACACCGCCCGTGCGAACGGTCCCGGTGAGACGCCGGCGGACGATGCGGAAGCAGGTCTTCCCCCCATCGAGCCGCCGCGGTCATGGACGAAGGAGGACAAGGCGCTGTTCAAGGGCCTCCCTCGCGCGACGCAAGAACGTCTTGCTGAGCGCGAGCGGTCACGCGAAGGCGATTTTCTCCGCCGTCAGAACGAGGCCGCCGAAAAGACCAAGGCGCTGTCCGCCAAGGAACAGGCGGCCGAACAGGTCCGGGCTCACTATGAAGGCGCTCTGCCGATGCTGCTGCAGGCTCTGCAGGAGCAGCAGGCGGGCGAGTTCGCCGACGTCAAGTCGGTCGCCGACATCGAGAAGCTCGCGCGCGAGGATTGGCCGCGCTACGTGCAGTGGGACGCGCAGCAGAAGAAGATCGCTGCCGTCGCCCAGCAGGTGCAGCTCGCCCATGCGCGCCAGTCGCTCGAGCGCGCGAGCCGATGGTCGAACTTTGCGGCCGAGCAGGACGCGCTCTTCGCCGAGAAGGCGCCGGAGCTCGCCGACAAGGACGCCAAGGCGAAGGCCGCGCAGAGCGCTGCCGAGATGCTCAAGGATCTGGGCTTTTCGGACGCCGAGCTCGGCCGGATGTGGTCGGGGCAGGGGGAACTTTCCCTGCGCGACCATCGCATCCAGCTGCTCCTGCGTGACGGGGTGAAATTCCGCGAAGCGCAGGCGGCCGCGAAGCTCGCCCAGCACAAGCCCGTGCCGCACGTCCAGCGGCCCGGCCCGGCGCCTGCCCGCAATGCGGACGCCGACGGCCGGGTCAAGGACCTCACCGACCGTCTCAACCGCACCGGCAACCTGCGCGATGCCGCGGCACTGCTCGCCGCCCAGCGCGCCGCGCGCCGGTAGAAGCAAACCACGCTCACCATTCCTGCTGCGTCATCGTTCGCGCAAGCGGACGATCCAGTGCTCCGCGGCGCACGCCTGAGAGTACTGGATTGCCCGCTTGCGCGCGCAATGAGGGTGCAGGGGCTGATGGGCGACCAATACACGCGAAGGACCAACGCACATGGCACTCCCGACCAACACCTTCACCACCTACTCCGCGGCCGGCAACCGCGAAGATCTCAGCGACATGATCTATCGCATCGATCCGACCGATACGCCGTTCATGACCGGCATCGAGAAGACCAAGGCCACCGCCGTTCTGCACGAATGGCAGACCCAGGCGCTCGCCGCGGTCAACACGTCGAACGCCCAGCTTGAAGGCGACGACGCGAGCGCCGACGCAACCACGCCGACGGTACGGCTCGGCAACGTCTGCCAGATCAGCCGCAAGGTGCCGCAGGTGTCCGGCACCCAGCAGGCGGTGGAGCACGCCGGCCGCGACAACGAGATGGCCTACCAGGAGATGCTCAAGGGCCTCGAGCTCAAGCGCGACATGGAAGGCATCCTGTGCGGTACCAACCAGGCGAAGAATGCGGGCAACGCGTCGACTGCCCGCGTCACCGCCTCGGTGCTCTCCTGGGTGAAGTCCAACACGTCGAAGGGCGCGTCTGGCGTGGATCCTTCGGCGGCGGACGGCACCGGCAGCCGCACCGACGGCACGCAGCGGGTCTTCACCGAGACTCTGCTCAAGACCGTGCTGCAGTCGATCTGGAACAACGGCGGCAAGCCGGACACGATCATGACCGGCGGCTTCAACAAGCAGGTGTTCTCGACCTTCACCGGCCGCGCCTCGCCGTTCGAAGAGACCAAGGGGAAGAAGATCACCGCCTCGGTCGATGCCTACGAGTCGGACTTCGGCACGCTGAAAGTGGTTGCGAACCGCTTCTCGCGGCCGCGCGACGTGCTGGTGCTGCAGATGGACATGTGGGCGATCGCCTACCTCAACGGCCGCAAGATGGTGTCGATCCCGCTTGCGATCACCGGCGACAGCCAGCGCAAGGAGGTCCTGTCCGAGTACGCCCTCGAGGCGCGCAACGAGAAGGCCTCCGGCGGCGTGTTCGACCTCACCACGTCGTAGTCGATGCACTGACTTTCGCTCCCTCCCCCGCCTGCGGGGGAGGGCGGGGAGGGGGAAGCCTGGCGCGCATGCGCAAGTGGCGCCCCCTCCCTAACCCTCCCCCGCAAGCGGGGGAGGGGACGACAACCGCAACATCAGGATCAGCACCATGGCTCTTCCCGTCCCACATCCGCTCAAGGAATATTCGCTCAACGCGTTCACCACGCAGATCGGCACGACGCCCGTTGCTGCTTTCGTTGCGGTCCCGAAAAAAGGCCGCATCGTCGGCATCAAGGGCGTACAGAGCGCGGCCGTCACCGGCACCGCGGCCGTCGCGGTCGCGATCAACGGCGGCTCGGCGATCTCTTCTCTCGCGCTCTCCATGACCGGCGGCGGCGCCGGCAGCGAATTCTCCGCCGCGGCCAACTCGACCGACGCGGCGGATGTCAACGAGGACGACGTGATCTCGGTCACGCCCTCGGGCGCCACCGGCTCGGCCACCGGATCGTTCACGCTCATCATCCGGACCTGATCATGCCGTTCCAGATCAACAATCTGTCGGCGAGCTTCGCGCGGCCGAACGACACGCTCGCCTACGCGTCGGGCGACCTGGTCGCGAACTCGACCACGGCCGGGGCGGTCGTGCCGATGCAGATCCCGCTCGGCCAGATTGCCGCGGTCGGGCACGGGCTGACGCGCATCACCCGCGCCCGGCTGACGAAGTCGGGCAACGGCATCGCCAATGCGAGCTTCCGCGTCCACCTCTACGAGGCCATCCCGACGCCGGCGAACGGCGACAACGGCGCCTGGTCGACCGACAAGGCGGCCAACTGGCTCGGCAACATCGACATCACGTCGATGCTGGCCTTCACCGATGGCGCAACCGGGACCGGATCGGCCACGGCCGGTTCGGAAATGTTCCTGCGGCTCGCCAGCGGCACGATCTTCGCGCTGCTCGAGGCGCGAGGCGCCTATACGCCGATCGCCAACGAAGTCTTCACGCTCACGCTGGAAGACGTGGGGCAATGGTGACGGACGTCGCCGCCCGCATCCATCTCGATCCGGACGGCGACCGCCTCACGCTCGAGCACGTGCAGGACGCCGCGCCCATCCTCGAACGGAACGCGCAGCTGCGGCGTGAGCCGCAGAACAGCGACTGGGGCCGGCACATCGCGTCGATTCCGAACGTAATCCTGCTGCGCTGGATGACCGAGGACGGCGTCAATCTCATCGGCATGCCGAGCGAGGAGTGGGGCCGCTACATCAAGCGCAAGCTCGACGATCCCGACTGGCGATTTCTGCGCGTGGACAAGTAGCCCGGATTGAGCGGAGCGAAATCCGGGACGGGATTCCCCGCATTTCGCTTCGCTCAATGCGGGCTACGCACTGACTGGCGCGCGCCCTCATTTTAACCCTCCGTCGCAAGCGATGGAGGGGACACCGAGCAAGCGCGGGAGGCCAATCCCGGTGGGCTGACCTACGACCAGGCGAAACAGGATGTCGAGCGGCTGATGTGGGGGCTCGGCTCGCGCGGCGGCTTGCGGCGAGCGCCGCTGGCTCCGCCTCCGATCCCAGCACCGGAGGGACCGCCTGCGTCGAGCCCGAGGGGGAGTCGGGAGTTAAAGCTCGAGCAGCCGGAATTTCAAAAGTATCGCAATGCGCCCGGGAAGATTGGCGACATACCTTATTCCGGACACGCCTTCGATCAGATGCAGAACCGCGGCTTGCCCCCTCTGTCGCCGAGCAGGCGATGCAAGAGGGCATCCCATCACCGGGACAGATCATCGAGAAGGTCGAGTACTATGACCCCGTCAACCGCGTCGTCGTCGTACGCAATAAAGACACCGGAAATGTGATAAGTGTCTACCGAACCCGCCCGCGAGACCAAGGAGCCGCGGATGATGACGATCAGTGACGATGAAAAGCAACGGCGTCACGACTACGGCCAGCGCCAGTATCGTCTGATGCTGGAGCGGTTGGACGACTTCCTGACAGAGCGTCTTCCTCTGATGCAAACGATCGGCGACCTCGAAACGCTTCTCGACGTTCTGGAGGACGAGGTCGATGAGCGCTGGGCCAACAAATTTTCCCGACTTTGCAACGATCTCGAGGTGATCAATGCAGTCGCCTGCAATCGGATCGTTACCAGCCTAAGCCATGAGGAATGGCGGGAGAGCCGCGAGATTGTCGAGAAGCTCAAGCGCCTCGTCATTCCGAAGATTGAGTCGTTGCCGGCGGAGGAGTGAATCGGTCTGGCAGAGCCAAACGGAGCGCGGTCCGCCTCGTTCCGGTCATCGTCCGCGCAAGCGGGCCCATCCAGTAGTCCGAAGCCATCGATAAAACGTTTGAAGGGCGCCGCCGAGTCGCTGCGGCGTACTGGCGACTGACTCTCGCCCCCTCTCCCGCTTGCGGGGGGAGGTGGGAGGGCGAAGCCGCACGCGCATGAGCAAGCGGCTTCCCCCTCTCTAACTCTCCCCCGCAAGCGGGGGAGAGGACGCAAGAGCCGCTTGCGGCTGACAAGGACAACTCATGACCATCCAGACCTACACCGACCTGCAGGCCGCGATCGCCGACTGGCTGGCGCGCGCCGATCTCGGCAGCCGCGTGCCCGACTTCATCATGCTGTTCGAGACCGTGGCCAACCGGCGGCTGCGGGTGCGCCAGCAGGAGGCGGTCGCGACGCTGACTCCGTCGGGCGGCGTCGCGACGCTGCCCGCCGATTATCTCGCCTGGCGGCGGCTGACCTGGACCGGCAATGCGCCGCGCGAGCTCGAATACGTCCACCCGTCCTACCTGCGCGCGCTGTTTCCCACGCTGCCGCAGGGAGGCCCGCGTTATTTCACCATCGAGAACGGGACCGTGACCCTGGCGCCATCCGACGACACGGCGCTCGCCTTCGATTACTTCCAGAAGATCCCGACGCTCGCCGCGCTCGCCGCGCAGACGCCACCGGTCGCGGCGAACTGGCTGCTCGCCGCCCATCCCGACCTTTATCTCTGCGGCGCGCTCGCCGAGGCCTACGCCTATGCCAAGGATCCCGACAACATGACGCTGTGGGGCGGCCGGCGCGACGCGGCGTTCGCCGAGATCGAGCGGCTCGATGCCAAGACGCGCGCGCCCGCCGCGCTGCGCGTGATGGGGCCGACGCCATGAACGAAATCATCCTGGCGGGGCTCGCGCTTGCCTTCCTCTATCTCGTCCTGCAGTCGAGGAGGCGACGGCCGTGATCCCGTTCGGCGAGTACCGGCCCGACGTCTCCGACTACGATGCCGCCTACACGGGCCAGGTGCTCAACGCGTTGCCGCGCGGCGACGGCTACGGGCCGATGCAGGCGTTTGCGGGCTACAGCGCGCCGCTGCCCGGGCCGTGCCGCGGTTTCTTCCGCGCCATCCGCACCGACGGGTCGGTGGCGATCTTCGCCGCCACCGCGACCAGGCTCTACGCGCTCAACAACACCAACCAGACCTGGACCGACGTCAGCGCGGTCGGCGGCTACTCGCCGGCCTCGTCCACCGATCAGTGGCAGTTCGCGCAATACATCAACTTCATCATCGCGGTGCAGGCCAATGCGCCGCCGCAATATTTCGACCTCACCTCGTCCACAGCATTCGCCAGCCTGCCGGGCGCGCCGCCGCAGGCGCGCTATGTCTCGATCGTCGGCGACTTCGTGGTGCTCACCGGGCTCCTCAACAATCCCTACCGCGTGCAGTGGTCGGCGCTCGGTGATCCGACCGGTTGGACGGCGGGCGTCAACTCGTCCGACTTCCAGGACCTGCCCGACGGCGGAATCGTGCGCGGGGTGGCCGGCGGCGAGTTCGGCAACATCCTGCAGGACACGGCGATCCGCCGCCTCATCTACGCGCCGGGCTCGCCGGTGATCTTCCAGATCGAGCGCATCTCCGACGATCGCGGCCTCTA
>Ga0075436_100002660_pt1 | contig 12278 bp, 10 predicted proteins | sample RhiMethybrSRZTD5_FD_75303 | JGI IMG/M metagenome (GOLD analysis project Ga0075436, IMG submission 75303) | Populus rhizosphere microbial communities from Tennessee, USA - Rhizosphere MetaG P. TD hybrid SRZTD5 | ecosystem: Host-associated > Plants > Roots > Rhizosphere > Soil | place: USA... | reverse complement strand
CAAAGGCGCGCTGCAATATGATCTCGCCTCGCTTCTTTTCGACGCCAAGGCCGACCTCCCGCCCGAACTCCGCGACCACCTGCTCTACGATTACCTTCGCGCGCTCGCCAACTTCATTCCGGTTGATCGCGAAGCTTTCCTCGGCCATTACTATCCTTACGTTTACGTTCGCATCATGCAGGCGCTCGGGGCGTACGGATATCGCGGCTTCTTCGAACGAAAGGTGCACTTCCTTCAGAGCGTGCCCTACGCTCTCAAAAACATCCGCTGGCTGCTTCACAATGTCGAGTTGCCGATCGAGCTGCCTACGCTTCTGGGCGCTTTCCAAAGCATGCTTGCTTCAGAAAAACTGCAAAGCATCGCCTCGGAAGCCGACAACCTCGTCGTTCGCATTTTCAGCTTCTCGTTTCATCACGAATTGCCCAAGGACGAGACCGGCAACGGCGGTGGCTTCATCTTCGATGGCCGCGGACTCCCGAACCCGGGCAGGGAAGAGCGCTTCAAACCACTCACCGGGCGCGACGCGCCGGTCATTGACTATCTGAATCAGCAGGAGAGCGTGCACCAGTTTCTCGCCAGCGTGTTCACACTCATCGACGCGACCGTCGAAAATTATCACCAGCGCGGCTTCAAAAATTTGATGGTGTCGTTTGGCTGCACCGGCGGCCAGCATCGCTCCGTTTATCTCGCCGAGCAGCTCGCTAGGCATCTGCGCGGCCGAAATGGCGTGGAAGTCGTCGTCCGCCACGTTGAACTCGAACAGTTGGGCATGCTTCACGCCGTTGTCGGCCAACTCGGTAAATGAATAAACCACTTTTTGTTCCAATTGCACAAACCTGTGTTTTTTGTAGCTCCGCGTTTCCTTCTCTTATCTCTATGTCTTCTGTGTTCTCCGCGCTCTCTGTGTTAATTCTTTTCTTATGAAAGCCATGATCCTTGCCGCCGGCCTGGGCACGCGCCTGCGCCCGCTCACCGACACGCGGCCCAAAGCCCTTGTCGAAATCAACGGCCGCACTCTCCTCGAAATCACTCTCACGCGCCTTCGCGCTTTTGGCGTCAACGAAGTCATCATCAACGTCCATCACTTTGCCGATTTGGTCGTCGACTATCTAAAGTCTCACAACAATTTCGGCACGCGCATCGAAATCTCGCGCGAAGACGATCTCTTGCTTGACACCGGCGGCGGCTTGAAAAAAGCCTCTTGGTTCTTCCTGGAGAAAGGGCGCCACTCTCCTCCCGAACCCTTCCTCCTCCACAACGTGGACGTCATCAGCACCATCGACCTTCGCCGCATGCTCCAATTCCACAACGAACACGGCGTCCTCGCCACCCTAGCTGTCCAATCGCGAGAATCCTCCCGCCTGCTCCTTTTCAATGACAAAAACCAACTCGTCGGCCGCGGTGCGCCCGACTCGCCACTCGCCACCCAGCACTCACGACTAGCCTTGGCCTTCTCCGGCATTCACATCATCTCCCCACGTCTTCTTCCCCTGCTCACCGAAGAAGGCGTTTTCTCCATCATTAATGCCTACCTACGCCTCGCCTCTCAGGGCGAAAAAATTCTCGCCTTCCGCGCCGACGAATACTACTGGCGCGACCTCGGCCGCCCTGCCGACCTCTCCCAAGCCGCCCTCGATCTGAAGCAACATCTCGTCGAATAACAAGACGTCCATGGAAACGACAGGGTTGTCGTGCATACTGGTGTCATGAATTGACGATCAGAAAAGGAGCTCTTGCCTATGAAACGTCACTTCGCATTATTAATCGCTTTGCTTGTTTTGGCATTTGCTTTAGCTACGAAGGCGACCGCCGATCTCACGCCTGCCACCGCCCGAAAGAACGCCTCTGACTTCAGTCTTGAAGATTCAACAGGAGCGCTCGTCAAACTGACGGGCTTTAAGGGCCGGGTTGTGTTGCTGGATTTTTGGGCCACTTGGTGTACAGGGTGCAAACAAGAAATCCCCTGGTACATGGAGTTCCAGGACAAGTATCGAAAAGACGGTTTATCCGCTATTGGCGTCTCGTTGGACGAGGACGGCTGGAAGTCTGTAAGACCGTACTTGCAAGAACATAAAATCAATTATCCGATTGTGATTGGGAAATGGGAGATCATGGGAGAGCGTTTCGGTTTTAATTCGATGCCAGCTACGCTGCTCATCGATCGCAACGGCAGAATTGCCGACCTGCACGTCGGTATGGTGGACAAAGATGCCTTCGAGCATGAGATCCAAACCCTTCTTAAGGAGACCCCAAAAAACACTGCCCGTTGACAAAATGTTTGACGAGGCCGTTCTCTATGAAATCCAACTTCGGCAAGTTTTGACCCGCCTCCATTTTTCTCCAACCTTTTTGAGTACGATCGTGTTTCCGTGTCCACACAGCCCTCCACAGACGAAACTGTAGGCCAGAACTGCACGTTGATGCCGCTTGTCAAAGGCGATTTCTGAAAACGTGAAAAGCCCCGCAGCAAAAGCCTCGCGCAGTGAACTATCGAGTTGCTTCTCTGTGACCCTTTCCCCGTCATCGATGGCTCGTTTCATTAATTTCTGCGGATCATTTTCCTCGACTTTTTTCTGCTGAAGTTCTCCGTTAACGAGCACAGTATTCTTCTTCATTTTCGTCACGCGGTCGTCGAGCTTATGAACAACCGACATCGAGGTGTTAGCAGGGTCGAAGTCAATTCCTTTAAGGCAATCCTTATCGTCAGAGAGATCCAGAGCTTCGGTTTTGTCGGCCAAGTTCAATGCGGTATTTGTCCCGTTTGAATAACTTTCAAGGACGGCACGATAAACGGCGACTTGCTCCGCCGTCAAAGGGTCCGCGCTTGCCCTTGGCTTTGACGCATCGTCTTGACGTATGGCAACGAGCGCTACACTCAGTGTTGCGATTGTCGTTGCGAGTATAGAGCGCATTTGAAGGTCTCCTCGGTCAGTTTAAGCCGCTCAATTGTGCAACCTCAATCAACCTAACAGGAATCAGACACCGCCGAACTGATCTGGGTTCCCGGTACTGCAAGGCAAGGTTGGCGACGTAAGGTCGGTACTACAACCAAAAGGTGAAAAGCAGAAAGAGTAGCATCAAGAGGGCAGCGCTCCTTGAGGCGCCCTCCATAAGTCATTCATTCTAGAAAGCTTAAAAAATCATCAAACTTTCTTAGAGTTTCGCTTGACAGGAATGTTGGTCTGGAGTACATTAATCCTGTAAGAAACTGCGCCTTGAAAGCGGGAGATTCCTCCCGCTTTTTTCATTTTTAGGGCTGATCTGCAGCCGTCCTTCCTCGTTCTAGCTGAACGCACACAAAGAAGATGCCGGGCTTTCCGGCAAAAGTCGCCGGGAACCCGCAAAAGGCGCGGGAAAGCCCGGCGCTACCCTGCCGCCACACTTACCTGACGCGCACAGGCCCCTTCGTGAAGCTCAGGTAAACAAAAGTGCCTGTGCTACTTGCGTTCCTCTGAGACCCGTGTCCGACAAAAAGCACATCGTCGACTCCATCGCGAGGATTGCCAGGAAGCTTGGCCACGCGCCCTCGCACTCTGAGTTCATCGCGCGTTCTGGAATCTCGGCGTATTCCGTCATGCGATGCTTCGAGTATTGGAATGACGCCATTCGAGCTGCGGGGTTTAGCCCCAGTACGCGGAACCTAAAGGTAGAAGATCGCGAACTGCTGGAAGATTGGGGCAGACAAGTCCGAAGAAACCGGAGCATACCTACATTTCACAGCTATCGCCGAAAGGGGAAGTATGATCCTACCACGCTCCAAAGAGGAATCGGTCCCTGGTCAAGAATGCCGGAAGCTTTTCGCAAGTTTGCCAAGGGCAAGCGGGAATGGGCCGATGTACTGGCGCTCCTTCCTGTTCGGAAACGAAAGAGAACTTCAGAACCGAAGCAAGTCTCCGCTTCCGCCACTTCGACGGAGCAAGCCCTACACGCGCCGCTCGGAGATCGTCCGACGTACGGCAATCCCACAAACTTCCACGCGCTGCGCCACGAACCGGTGAACGAACAGGGTGTGGTCCTCCTGTTTGGCATGCTCGCCAAAGAACTGGGCTTCCTGGTCGAAGCTGTGCAAAAGGGATTTCCCGATTGCGAGGCCAAGCGGCAGATTGGTCCCGAACGATGGCAGCGCGTCAACATCGAGTTTGAATTTGAGAGCAGGAATTTCCGCGTCCACCGGCATCCTTTGCATGGTTGCGACATCATTGTCTGCTGGAGGCACAATTGGGACTACTGTCCAAAGCACATCGAGGTCGTGGAACTCTCCAGCGTAGTGAAGTCTTCGGCCGGCCATGAGGAATAGCTTTTTGCGGAGTTCCCGGCGGCCACCGTTTGGAGTGCGGGGGCTTGCCACCGCTTTTCTTTCGTTTACCAACGCGAGGTGGGAGAGAAATTGCCGCTGACAGCAACCGCGGATGTAAGAAAAGCGGGAGCAAGCTCCCGCACTCCCAAAAAATACAGGAACCACGTACCGATCTTCGAGAGCGCCAAACGGCTTAAGGCGCTTAGGACGGTTTCAATGCACTGCAACCGAGGCAAATCCCAGTGCTTGCATCACCGCGTCGTGAAGATCGCGCCGCACTTGTTGGATCTTCTGATTCTCGCGCGTCGGGTGCACGCGGTTCGTCAGGAACACGACGAACAGTTGCCGGTCGGGATCAATCCAGATGGAGGTTCCCGTGAATCCGGTGTGGCCATAGCTGTGCGCCGAAAAATAGTTTCCGCTCAATCCGCCGGGTGTTGGCACTGCCCAGCCCAGCGTGCGCGTCCCGCCGGAAAGTTGCTGCGGCGTGGTGAACTGCGCTACCGTTGCGCGCCGCAAAATCCGCTGGTGCGCGTACACGCCGCCGTTCAGCAGCATCTGGCAAAACGCCGCCAAATCGGGCGCGGTGCTGAACACTCCCGCGTGCCCGGATACACCGCCAATCGCAAATGCGTTTTCATCGTGCACTTCGCCTTGCACCAGCCGGTGCCGCAAATTCTTGTCAAACTCCGTCGGCGCAATCGTCGGCCACAGTTTTTTCGGTGGCTTGTACATCGAGTCTTTCATTCCGAGCGGCGAAAAAATAAAACTGTTCGCCAGGTCATCGAGCTTTCTTCCCGTCAATCGCTCGATAATCTCGGCCATCAGAATAATTCCCAGGTCCGAATAGATTTCCTTTGTTCCCGGCTCGTACTCGAGCGGCTCCGCGAAGATCTTCGCGAGGGTATCCTGCTTGCCCTTCGATGTTCGCCAGTACTCCTTGAATGCCGGCAATCCTGAGGTATGCGTCAGCAAATGCCGCACGGTCACGCGGTGCCGCCACTCCGGCTGCGGCCCGCTCGCCCACTCGGGAAGATAACGTTCGATCTTGGCATCCAAATCCAGCGGTACGGCGAAATCGCCTTCCACCAATTTCGCCACTAGCGTTGTCGTCGCCACGACCTTCGTCAGCGACGCGATGTCATACATTGTCGTTGGCTTGACGGCCGGCGACTTCGCGTCGTAACTCAATTTCCCGAACGCGTGAATCGCCACTTTCCCTCGGAATCCCACAGCCAGCGTCGCTCCAGGGAACGCTTTTTCTTTTACACCTTTCTCGATCACCTCGTACGCAGGCCGCAACTGCGAATCCTCGCGCGCATCCATCGGCTGCAGCGTCATGGGATTCGTGGGCACTTCGATTCCGAATCCTGCCTTCAAGTTCACGCCCGGCACGGTCACGGGCAAATGCCCGCGTACCGGAATTTCTCCAAACAGCGCGCGCGCCACAGAAATTTGCGCAACATCGCTGATACCAAACGCGGCGAGCCACGTCTCCGCCTGCGGAAACCTCTCGATCAAATAGGGACTTCCCAATCCCACCGTAATTACGGGCTTCCCGGTTTTGAAGACTTGCTCGGCCAGCGCCGCCTGCTCCGCAGGCACATCCACATTTCCCTTGCGATCGCTCACGCGCACAAAGAAAGCAACAATCGCGACGTCGTAAGAATCCGGTGGCGTCAACCTCAGAATGCCCGCATTCACAAATCGCGTATCCGCGCGAAGAGTGGTCACGGAATCAAAGCGGTTGCGCAATTCTCGTTCGAGGTCCTCTCCGGGATACGGCTCCGGGTCTGCATAAAATGCCAGCAACAGCGCCCGCAAAGGTTTTGTTCCATCGAGCGGCAAGCGGTGCGGCGTGTCTCGCAACAGCGTCACGCCGCGATCCGAAATTTCCTGCGCTTCTTTTTGCCATGGGGCGGTGCCAAATTTGTGATTCAGCGCATTCACGTCCACGAGACGGCTCGTATTCAATCCGAGCCGCGCCTTCGCTTGCAGGATGCGCCGCACGGATTCATCCAGACGTTCCTTTGATATTCGCCCCGACTTCACCGCGCCTTGCAGCGCCTCGAACGCCGCATCCGGCACCGGCGACATCAGCACGCAATCCACCCCTGCCGCTACGGCGCGCACTGCGGCTTCCCCTGGCGAAAATCGCACGGTGATGCCGCCCATCTCCATCGCATCGGTAACGATCAGTCCTTGATATCCAAGTTCCTGCCGCAACAAACCGGTAAGAATGTTCTGCGACAAAGTTGCCGGCGTGTTTAGATCGGGTTCGATCGCGGGCACTGAAAGATGACCCGTCATAACGCTGCTCACGCCGGAGGAGATTGCCGCGCGAAAGGGAACGAGTTCCAAGCGTTCCAAGCGTTCGCGGTTCGCGTGAATCACCGGCAAATCAATGTGCGAATCGGCAACCGTGTCGCCGTGTCCCGGAAAATGCTTGGCCGTCGCCAGTCCACCGTTGTCCTCGACGCCTTTCACAAACGCGGAAACAAATTCGGCGACGCGCTGCGGATTCTCTCCAAACGACCGCGTGTTGATGATGGGATTCCCGGGATTGTTGTTCACATCAGAATCCGGCGCGTAAACCCAATGCACACCGGTAGCGCGCGCTTCGAGCGTGGTAATTTTCCCCATGGTGTACGCGTCTCTGGGATTTCCGGCGGCGGCCACGGCCATCGCTGTGGGGAACGAAGTCCCTTCGTCGTAGCGCATCGCCGTTCCACGCTCGAAATCCGCGCCGATGAGAAGGGGCAGCTTGGACTTCGACTGTAGCTGATTGGCAAGCACCGCGGTCGGGTACGCTTGGCTCTTCACGATTCCGAGCGGCGAGCCATGTGTGATGACAATAAATCCGCCGACATGCAGATCCTGAACATCATGCTGGAGCTGCCGATAAGCATCCGAGTCGGTGGCTGTGAAGCTCCCGTGGTAGGTGGTGAAGAGAAGCTGCCCAATTTTTTCGTCCACGGTCATTTTGCGCAGCGTGGACTCCACCCACGCGCTCGCAGCAGGCGATAAACTCTTCGCAGCTGTTTTGGTGCCGGCGGCGGCCTTTTGTGCGGCCGACTTTTTCTCGCTTGTAGCGTTGTTTTGGCTGCGTGCTTTTTGGGCCATAGAGATGAGCAATAAGACAGGAATCACGAACAGAATGCGGACGCGGCGTCCTTCCATCAGTTACAATCCCCCCGCGCAGCCCGCAGTCTGCATTTATTCATAGCACACGCACAACGTGGCCTCAACGCAGCCGGGGCGAGCGCGTTCCAGAATATCATTGTATTGTTTCAACGCAGGGGGACGATTTGACCGTCACGAAACGCGCGCTCACGACACTGGTTCCATTCGCTTTGATTTTTTCGGTGCTTTCGCCTATTCGATTGACTGCGCGCCCGTCTCCCAAACGCTCAGGACACGCCGCCCGTGTGCAGACGGGCCTCGACGTTCTTGAAGCGGAGAAGTTCGCGCCGCTGCGCGGCAAGCATATCGGCTTGATTACCAATCACACGGGTGTGGATGGGCAGGGCCGCAAGAACATTGATGTTCTCGCCAAGGCGCCGGGTGTGACTCTAGTTGCGCTCTTCAGCCCGGAACACGGGCTGGCGGGGCGCGCCGATGAGAAAGTCACCTCGACGAAAGATCCCACGACGAGTCTTCCCGTCTACAGCTTGTACGGTGACACGCGCCGTCCGACGGATGAAATGCTGCAAGGCATCGACGCGCTGGTCTTTGATATTCAGGATGCAGGAGTGCGCTTCTACACCTACACGGTGACGATGGCGTATTGCATGGAAGAAGCCGCAAAGCACAAGATTAGCTTTTTCGTTCTGGATCGCCCCAATCCGATGGGCGGAGAAATCGTCGAAGGCCCGATGCTCGATCCCGACAAGACGAGCTTTGTGGCGTATTTTCCTTTGCCGGTGCGCTATGGGCTGACCATCGGGGAACTGGCGCAGTTTTTCAACGCGGAAAATCACATTGGAGCCGATCTCCACGTCGTTGCGATGCGGAACTGGCACCGCAATTACTTTTTTGAAAGCACGGGCAGCAAGTGGATTCCTCCCTCGCCCGCCCTTCGCACTACAAAAGGTTCGGTGCTCTATCCGGGGATTGAAATTCTGCAAAACTCAGGCGTGTCCGTGGGCCGCGGCACGCAAACGCCTTTTGAACAGTTCGGGGCGCCGTGGATGAACGGGGACGAAGTGGCTGCCGCACTGAACGCGCGCAATCTCCCCGGCCTGCGCTTCGTGGCGCAGACCTTCATACCCATCGGCGGGCCTTTCAGCGGGCAGCGATGTGGCGGCGTATCCATTCGTGTTATCGACCGTTTCGCGGCTCGTTCCATGCGCCTGGGGCTGGAAATCGCGGAAATTCTCCAGAAGCTTTATCCCAAGGATTTTGATACCGCCAAGCTGGTTGGACTCCTGGGAAATGCGGATACGGTGCAGCAGGTTCAAAACGGCGTCTCTCCGGAGAAAATCATTGCCAGCTGGTCGGAATCGCTCGCTGCTTTCGATCAAGTGCGCCGCAAATATTTTCTCTACAAGTAGATTTAGCTGCGAAGGTATCAGGACCTGGTCAGCTGCGTGCTCCCGACGCGCTGGAGTCTTAGCTTAGCGCTGTCTGCTTTGTGGCTGGCCCTTGGCGTCGAGCCTCAAGAAGCGCGCAGCGTTGTTGTAAAGGATGTCGCGTCTCTGCCCTTCGGTCAGGAAATCGGCGGACTCGATAGCTTCGATTCCGATGCCAATAACTTGGGGCCACATGGCCGCGTCCGAGCCGAACATGATGCGCTTGCCAAAGCCAGCCTCCACCAGGGCGCGCAGATAGCGATGAAACTCCTTGCGCGGCAAGAGCCAGTCAATCCCGGCCACTTCTGCATAAACCTCTGGATACATAGTCAGCAGAGCGATCATTTCGTTGAGCATCGGCCAGCCGGCGTGCATGACATAGACCCGCAGCTTCGGATGACGAACCAGCATCTTCTCGAGCAAGAGCGGATTATTCAGCGTCGCCCGATTTTGCGGAAACATATAAGGCGTCTGCAAACTCAGCATGTGGAAGGCTATGGGGACGTCCAAGTCCTCCGCCAGAGCGAAATAAGGCTCTAATCGCTCATCTTCCGGAGATATGCCCTCGATCGCGGATCCGATCTCTCCTAGGATTGTGATTTCGCCTTTGCGAACCAGCCCGCGCAAGGATTCGGGCGTTCCCAGATTGGCGATTGAACTACTCAGCCCCGGCAAGATCCGCTTGGGAGCAGCCTCCCGGTACCGTCGCACATATTCGAGGGGACCACTAGTGGCAGCGAGAACGATGTTGTAGCGATCCATGATGGCCAGGATTTGCTTGAGAAGTTCTTCATCCGACGTTAACGGGTAAAGTGGATTGGGGCAGGTCTCCCACATATGGCTGGGATTCCACTTTGTGCTGGGATCATAGGCCGCGAAATCCTGACCCGGGCAAAAAAAGGATGGTCCCCCGGGCCATCCAACGGCGGGTAGGGCGTGCAAGTGCATGTCAATGACAGGAAGACGCTGTTTGGGTGCATCCTGAGCCGCGGCGGTGGCACCGAGCCCGACAGCGCACACGACTGCGAGCGATACTGAAGCAAATATGTGTTTCATTGAGGCCTCCTGGGCGATGGCGAGCGGGGATGAATCGTGCGCGATTATCGTGGCGATGTTCCCCAAATACAATGGGGGAGTACCGGAACCGGAATGGCTGGCGTAAAGAAGGAGCGGGCTCCGCATTACTTTTCTGAATTCGTCCTTCCGTAGCATCGTTTACAGTGGTAAATTCCTGTGTCATGCGCATCGCTTCACTCCTTCCTTCGGCGACGGAGATTCTTTTCGCTCTGGGCCTGGATCGCGAAGTCGTTGGCGTCAGCCACGAGTGCGACTTTCCTCCGCAGGCGCGTAGCAAGCCTGTGGTCATTCATTCGCGTTTGCCGCACGGAGCTTCTTCGGCCGAGATCGATCGCTTGGTGCGCGAATATGTTTCGCGCGGCGAGAGTCTGTACGCCGTGGACACGCAGAAGCTTGAAGAACTGCATCCCGATCTGATCGTCACACAGGATTTGTGTCATGTTTGCGCCGCGTCGCCCGATGACCTCGCGACGACCCTTACGCACTTTGACCGCCGCCCAGAAGTGTTGTGCCTGAACCCGCAGGATTTGGGCGATGTGTGGCGGGACATTCTGCTGGTTGGGGAAGCAACTTGCCGCGGCACACAGGCGGAGCAGCTTGTGGATGAGATAGGGCAGCGGCAGGGGGCTTTAGAGCAACAACTGGATTCCTCGGCGCGCCGGCCGCGCGTTGCGTTTCTCGAATGGCTCGAACCGATCTACGTTGGCGGCCACTGGGTCCCCGAGATGATTCGCTTCGCGGGCGGGGAAGACGCCCTGGGCAGCGTGCGCACGCCGTCTTTCCGGGTTCATTTGCAAGATGTGGTTGAAGCCGAGCCCGACATACTGTTGATTGCCCCTTGCGGATACACGGCGAAGCAGGCGCGCGACGAATACGAGTCGCTCCATCTACCGGATCAGTGGAATGCGATTCCAGCGGTACGCAATAACCGTGTTTATGCATTGGAGGCGAGTAGCTATTTTTCGCGGCCCGGGCCGCGGCTGGTTATGGGAATAGAAACTCTGGCAAAAGTGCTCCAGCCGACCGCGGCCGTTTCAGCGGAAGCCGAATCCGCGATTCTGCCGATTCCATCGCTCGGAACCGCCGCGCACGCGGCCTCGATTTAGCTCCAGGTTTGAGCAAAATCGCATGGTCCTACCTGACCTTCTGAACAGTTGACAAACCCCGCTGCATATACAAGAATCCTATATGTAAGGGGGAAGGCTATGATTGGCTCGGGAATCAAGCGGGGCACGGCGGAACTGGCGGTGCTCAGCGTTCTACAGGATGGTCCGCTGCACGGTTACGAACTGGCGCGGCGCATCGAGCAGCAAACCAACGGCGCCCTGCGCTTCACGCTGGCGGCCCTTTACCCGATGCTCTATCGCATGGAGCAGCAGCGCTGGATTCGCGGCACCTGGGAAACCAGCGCCAACGGCCGCCGGCGCCGCTGCTACCGGCTGACTCCGGCAGGGAAGAAGAAGCTCTCTCCGCTCCAGCGCGAATGGGCGGAACTGTTCCGTGCATTGCAGCGGCTCACGAAGGCAGCCCATGCCTGATTGGCAAAAACTCGTCCGCGAGCGACTCTCAGGCCTTGCGCTTGATCCCCGTGAGAAAGAAGAAGTGCGTGCCGAACTTGCGGCGCACTTGGAGGAATCGTACGAAGCTTTGCTCAAAGAGAACGTACCTGAGCAGGCGGCGGTTTGCGCCGCTCTTTTTCAAGTCACGGACTGGCGAGATTTGCAGCGCAGGATTTTTGACGCAAAAAAGAAAGGACATATCATGACGAAGCGCTTGCACCAGCTTTGGATCCCTGGGTTCCTCACGATGGGACTTTCGATAGTTTTCTTGGTGACGCTCCAGAAGCTCGGTTTCAACGCGCGGATAGTCTCCTGGAGAGACTCGGACATCTTTTTCTATGCGCCTTGGCTGGTTTCGCTTCCTTTTTTGGGGGCTCTCGGCGCTTACATCTCTTCGCGGGCCGGCGGATCACGGGGAACCGCTTTGCTCGCCAGCATTTTTCCTGCGCTCGCGCTTACTTTGACGTTTCTCCTCATGTTTCCGATAGACATGATCATCGAACCGATCATTGGAAGACAAGTGGATTTTAAGATTGTGGCAGCCGCGCTTCTGAAAGATGGGATTGGCTGGATGTTGTTCCCCGGAGTTGCTCTTTTGGTAGGCGGTTTCTTCGTACAACTTTTCTTTGGCCACCCGTTATCGTCTCGAGATACAACAATCGGCAGCGAGACGACTCATGCCTGATTGGCAAGAACTCGTCCGCCAGCGCCTCAACGGACTTGCACTTCATTCTTCTGAGAGGGATGCGGTGCACACCGAACTGGCGGCGCATT
>Ga0075436_100002657_pt1 | contig 12289 bp, 9 predicted proteins | sample RhiMethybrSRZTD5_FD_75303 | JGI IMG/M metagenome (GOLD analysis project Ga0075436, IMG submission 75303) | Populus rhizosphere microbial communities from Tennessee, USA - Rhizosphere MetaG P. TD hybrid SRZTD5 | ecosystem: Host-associated > Plants > Roots > Rhizosphere > Soil | place: USA... | reverse complement strand
AGTCCTTTCGTCATCGGCATAGACGCCGCCGAGCGCATCTTCGGGCGAGGGCGAAGGCTGACTCTCCGCCCACGCCAGATCTTCATCAAGCAGTTTATCCACTCGTTTCTTTACGTTCTCAAGATCAGCCGGCGCCGCGATTTTTTGTTCCCTGAGTGCTTTCTCGAGTTGAGCTATCGGATCACGCTTGCGCCATTGGTCGAGCGTTTCCTTTGCCACGTAAGACTGGTTGTCGTGTGCCGCGTGACCCCGCATTCGAAACGTCTTTGCTTCAATGAAAGTCGGTCCGCCGCCTTCACGCGCTCGATCAACCGCGCGTCGAGCAGAGCCGTAGACCGCCATCACGTCATTGCCATCAACAATCTCGCTCGGCATGCCGTAAGCTTTCACACGATCGGACAGATTCAGGATTCGCATCTGCTTGGTAGTCGGAGTCGTGTACGCGTATGCGTTGTTCTCACCGACGATCACAAGCGGCAGGTATTGAACCGCCGCGAAGTTTGCCGCTTCATGAAACGCGCCGGTGCTGGTCCCACCGTCGCCGATGTAGACCATCCCGACCGACTTTTTCTTTTGCAGCTTCGACGAGAGCATAACACCGTTCATAACCGCGACCAGAGTTCCAAGCGGACTGATAGTTCCAAGAAAGCCGCGATTCAGGTCGGTGATGTGAATGTTCTGATCGCGTCCTCGCGAGAGTGATGTCGCCCGCCAAAGATAGTTTGCAAAAACCTCTCGAGGCTTCGCTCCAATGACGAGGAGCGCACCCAAATCACGAGTCAACGGCGAGAGAATGTCGCCCTGCTTCCTGTCGAGCGCGTAAGCGGAACCGACCGCCGTCGCTTCCTGGCCGAGGCTTCGAAAGAGGCCGCCCACGATCTTCCCCTGCTTGAAGAGATTGTCCAAGCGGTCTTCAAGCGACCGCGTCAGCCGCATGAAGAAAAGCAGATCGAGTTGTTGTCGCTTGTCCATCAATAATAGTTCAGAGCTCACATATGAATCACCATATCGTGGGCGTCTTCGAAGGCTTCGTGCATCGTTTCGGAAACCGTGGGGTGCGCGTGCATCGTGTTAATCAACTCTTCCACTGTCGATTCCATTTGCAATGCAACGCAGCCTTCGACGATCAACTCCGTCGCGTGAGGCCCAATCAAATGCAAGCCCAACACTTCGTCGTATTTTTTGTCGCTAACGACCTTCACCATACCCTCCGTCGCGCCAAGTATCTGCGATTTTGCGATCACCGGAATTGGAAAGTGCCCGACCTTGACGTCGTAGCCGCGCTCTTTGGCCTTCGCTTCAGTCAGGCCGACGCTCGCAACTTCAGGCTGGCAATAGGTGCAGCTCGGAACGTGATCGTAGTTGATCGGCCTCGGGTTCTTCCCGGCAATTGTCTCAACCGCGAGGATCCCTTCGGCTGACGCAACGTGCGCGAGCCACGGAGTCGGGATCACGTCGCCAATCGCATATACGTTCGGCTCGGCAGTACGCATGTGATCGTCAATCTTTATGTAGCCGCGATCGATCTCGACGCGGGTGTTTTCAAGTCCAAGGCCATCGGTATATGCGCGCCGTCCGACTGCGACTAGGAATTTCTCTGCCGTAAATTCACGGTCCTCATCGTTGATTTTCGCGACTACTCTAACGCCGCCCTCTTCGATTGTTGCCGATTGAAAGTTAGCGCTTGTGAAGGCTTTGATGCCCTGCTTCTTAAACGATTTTCCAAGTTCCGCGCTGATCTCTTCGTCTTCAATCGGAAGCAGTCTCGGAAGTAGCTCGAGAATGGTCACATCCGTACCGAAGCGCGCGAACATCGAGGCGAACTCAACGCCGACCGCGCCCGCGCCCAGAACGATGAGTGACTTTGGAATCTCTTTGAGCTCGAGGATTTCGTCGCTGGTGATAATCTTCTCGCCGTCGATCGGAAGAGTCGGAAACGAGCGAGGCACTGAGCCAGTTGCGATGATGATGTTCTTGGTCTCGACGGCCTGTGTCGAACCATCCGCGCCTGTGACGGTGATCTTGCCGGGGCCGTCGATGTGCGCTGCGCCTTTGAACACCTGGACTTTGTTCTTGCGCATCAGAAACTCGACGCCTTTGGCGAGCTTCAAAACGACTTTGCCTTTTCGCTTTTGCGCCTGCCCAAAGTCGAGCGAAACCTCGGAAGCTACGATACCGTGTTCGCGCGCGTGTTTGAACTCGTCGAGAAGATCGGCAGTATGCAGAAGTGATTTGGTTGGAATGCAGCCCCGCAGCAGACAGGTGCCGCCGAGGTTCTTATCTTTTTCAATGATGGCGGTCTTTAGACCTAACTGCCCTGCTCGAATCGCGGCAACGTAGCCGCCGGGTCCTGATCCTATTATTGTTACGTCAAACGTCTGAGTGCTCGAACTCAATTGACTCGGCCCTCCCCGGCCTTAGCCTTAGTCCAGCGATAACTTTACTTCTTCTCCTTCGATCAAAACATCGAACTTTTCAACCTTAGCGAATGGATTCAAAGGCGACGCGCCGCTGGCAAGACTGTAAACCCACCCGTGCCAAGGGCACTGGACTGTAAGATTGTTCGAATCGACGAAGCCTTCGCATAATGGTCCGCCGCGGTGTGAACAGGTGTTGTCTAAGGCATAAATCTGGCCGCTCACGTTGAAAACGGCAATAGACCGACCTTGTAATTCCACTAGAATTGCTCGTCCGACTGGCAAATCGCTCGTGCTTGCAACTCTTACGAACTCCGACATCATGCTCCCGTTGACTGGTTCTTTCCCATGGTCAGTATATTGTTGTAGCGAGCGACTGAGCATCTTAGCAACCCGCGAACCAGCGTTTCAAGTTGCATTCCATGCGACAACGATGTGAAACAGTAGTTGTGAATTCTTCGTTCCATGCATGAACGTGACGCCGAGTTGCGTCGATAATGGTTAGGAACATTGTTCCCGTATTGAGCGCTCATTTAACGTCGAGCCAGGGACATAAAGTTGGGGTTTCAGTTATTCGTGGCAGGAGGAAAAAGTCATGGCAGCAAGCTTTAAGTATCATGTTGAGCAGGAAAGTCTGAGAGCGCTGCTTCTAGCCTTCGGCATCGAACACGCCTACAGGGTGGTCAGCCTGGAGGAGATAGCACACGAGATACCATACGCCCAGAAACAAGAAGTCCGAAATCTGCTCGAGGCTCTCGCCCAGGAAGGATTGGTTACGAAGTTTTCCGGTCGATATTGCTTCAACAAGACTATTCCCGTCGAACTCAGACAAAGCATCGAACAACTCATCACACCAAGCGGCACAATCCGCCAGGTTCAGCGTCAGCGATAGAAGAAGTCAGACGGACGAAGTCAGGAATCGGAGGCCGATTGCTGAAAGGTTCCTGACTTGTATTTTCTGATTTATGGCCGCTTGTCGACCACAAGTCGGTGATCCAGGTTCGCGACACGCCAGCCTGTGGCGAAGATCATTCGGTCGATTCGCTCCATCTTCTCAAAGTCGATCTTCTCGACCACATCGCTCGGCCGGTGATAATCCCGGTGCACTCCGGTGAAATAAAAGATAATCGGAATCCCGTGCTTCGCGTAATTGTAGTGGTCCGATCGATAGTAGAAGCGCTCCGGATGCCTCTCGTCGTTGTAGGTGTAATCGAACTTCAATCGCGCGGTGTCCAGATTGGTTTCTTCGTTGAGCTTGTTCAGCTCGGTCGAGAGTTTATCGGCTCCGATGATGTAGATAGAGTCCTTGTCGGTGAGATGAGCATCGCGCGGATCGCTATCGCCCTCAGGTCTGCTGCGTCCAACCATGTCTATATTGAAGTCCGCTACCAGCTTCTGCAGCGGAACTACCGGCTCGTAGTCGGTGTTGTACTCCGAACCGAACAACCCCAGCTCCTCACCGGTGTGAAAAACAATCAGGATTGATCGCTTCGGCCGGGGTCCAATTGAAAGCGCGTGCGCGATCTCGAGCACAGAAACCGTGCCTGAGCCGTCATCGTCAGCTCCGTGATACACCTCTCCTTTATCGCCTGTCTTCAAATGATCGTAGTGAGCGCTGAACACGACGAACTCGTCTTTGAGTTTCGGATCGGAACCGTCGAGAATAGCGACGACGTTTTGAGCGGGCCCGGCTGATTTCACTTCGACATGAAGCTTGATCTCTGCGCTCGCCGGCACTTCTGCGGGTTTCACTTTGAGATCGGAAGCGGTGAGCTCGGAGCTTTCTTTGCCCATCGCTTTAGCAATCGCCTTAATCAATTCAGGGCCTGCTGAAATCTCAGGAAATGTTTTTCCGGAGGTCAGCGTGTGAGGCGGCAAGCCAAGCTGTTGTTGAGTTCCTGCCCATGCTTTGATCTGGTTCCAGGCAAGAATCGTTTGAGGCTCGGGAATCTTGATCGCTCCAATCGCTCCGTGCGCGACCGCCGCTTGTTCGGCCTGTTCGCTCTCCGAAAGCCTAGCGGTCCGAAGCGGCGCCGGCAGCCCGTTTTCAATCACGACGATCTTGCCCTTCACGTCAAGACCAGAATAGTCGTCGTAGTTGTTTGCTTGCGACGATACTCCGTAGCCGACGAAAACCAGGCCGCCGCTGATATCGACGTTCGTTGGAGCTTCAGATATGAACGCATCGCCGTAGTTGAAATCGCGTTTAACGCCGCCGCTGTTGAACGTGACGCGGCTCTCAGAAACTTGAACGCCTCGATAGCTCAGCGGCACTTTTTGGAAAAAAGATCCATCGCGAGCGGCGCCTCGATAGCCGTAGTACTCGAGCTGCGAGGCCAGATAACGAGCCGCTATTAGATTCGAAGGACTCAGCGTGTATCGGCCTCCAAGCTCGTCGGAAGCGAGAAAAGTCAAATGCCTCTTCAGGTCGCGAGCGGTGATCGCCGATGTCGCTTCTGCAACCGGAAGCGGCAGATTCGATGCGCCCGCCGCGACTGCCAACGTCATCGCCGCCAGCATCAAAATCGCGAGAAGTCTGCGATAATTATTTCGGTAAATCATGAAACTCCTTACTACTGCGTAGAACTCAGATTAGGTTCGTACATAAAAACCGGATGCGCGCTAGTGCTCGATTACGTCCACCGGACCGACTACAACAGTCGTTAAATTTTTCGGATCGATGTATTTGCGCGTCACTCTCGTGATGTCGTCGATTGTCGTCGATCGAATCAATTCTGGATACTTCTCAAGGAAATCGAAGCCGAGCCGGTAAACTTCCGCCTCGATCAGGAATTCAGCGATCTGCGAATTCCTTTGAAAGCGAAAAACAAAACTTCCGGTGAGATAGGATTTTGCAATATCAAGCTCCGCAGCAGTCACCGGCTCCTCGACTATTCGAGTAATCTCCTTTCGTAATCCCGATATTGCGCGACTCAGGTTTTCAGGCGCGGTTCCGATGAACGCGATGAAGCGGCCGGGGTCAAGACCTGCGCTCGCCGTGATGTTGCTGTACGTGCTGTAAGCCAGCCCTTGTTCATCGCGAAGGATTCGAGGGATGCGCGAAGTGAAACCGGGACTCGAGCCCAGTATCGTGTCCATCACCAGCAAAGAATAATAATCAGGGTTGCCGCGAGTTATTCCGACATGCCCGATAATTATGTTCACCTGCTCCTTGTGAACCGTGACGAACTTTTCAATTGGCGTCGTTTGACGCCGAGCCTGCGACACCACAGGTGTTCCGAACTGTCCTGAGCGATTCCACTCTGCAAATCCATCGGCAATCCGATTTTTCACTGCTTGTTTGTCGATGTCTCCGGCAATAGCGAGAATTGCGTTGCTGGGTGCGTATTGACATCGGTAGAAAGTTTCTACGTCCTCTCTGGTTAGCTTCTTGACCGTGTCGTCGTATCCAATAGCGGGGCGATGCATCGGCGTCCCTTTGAATACGATCTCGTTGAACACATCTGAAGCTTGTGTGCGCGGAACATCGAGCCTTGCCTTGATTTGTGCGACTCGACGATCGATGCGCTGAGCGACTTTCTCTTCGGGGAAAGTCGAATTCATCAGCAGATCCGACGACACATCCAACCCAAGAGAAAGATCTTTCGAGAGCAGCGTCAACACGACGCCGCTCGATTGATAATCTCCAAAGGTCGCGAGGTGACCGCCAGTTTCTTCCACAGTCTCGGCGATCTCCTGCGAAGTGCGCGATGTTGTACCGGCGTCAAGAAGTTCCCCAACTAAAGACGCGAGCCCGGCCTTGTCGTCAGTTTCGTATCGGGACCCAGTCCTGACAATCGCGTTAATTGAAACCGAAGGAATCGAATGATTCTCTGAGAGCAGGACAACGAGGCCATTTGGCAACTCGAAGCGCTCAACGTCGAGCTTTGGAAGCGAAGCGCGTTGTTGACTATGCTGCACGATCGCGCTCCTGTTCTACGTCGTCGATTAGATAACCAACGGTTCGATTGCTGTCGGTCAGATATTTTTGTGCGACTCGCGCGATGTCCTGAATCCCGACGGCGTTGATGCGATCGAGCAGCGTGTCGAGATATCTGAAACCTCGCGAGTCCTCGGGAATGTGCTCGCTAACAGCGATCGTCTCGTATTGGCCGAGCAACATCGCCTGCTGCAAAGGCTCTTCGCTCCCGATCACAAGCGATGCTTCAAACTGCCGCTTCACTTTTTCCATCTCAGCCGAGGAGACCTCTGAGTGTTTCAAGCGTTCAATCTCCTCGTAGATTGCGCCTTCAACATTACTCAACTCAAAACCCGGTTGTAACTCGGCCTGCAAGTAAAAAAGTGAAGGATCAATATGATCGTGATAGCTGGCGTCGGCCTTCGTCACCGACTTATCTTTCTCGACCAGCCGCTGATACAAGCGTGAGGACTTGCCCGTGGCCAGCAATGTCTCGACCACTTTGAGCGCGTAAGAATCCGGCTCGCCCACTGCGGGGGCGTGATAGCCAATAAACAAGCGTTCGACCGGAGTCGCCTTCTTCACGATCAACCGCTTCTCGCCTCGCTGCGCCGGCTCGACAACCCGAAGCGGCGCCGTAGCAGGCCCCGCTGGAATGTTGCCGAATAACTCTTCGACTCTCGCGACGGCTTCGGCCGTTTCGAAGTTGCCGACGATGACCAGAATCGCGTTGCCAGGATGATACCACTTGTCGTAATAAGCCTTCATATCGGCTCCGGAAGCCGCTTCCAGGTCTTCCAGCCATCCGACAGTAGGCCAATGATAAGGATGCTGGCGAAAGGCTGTTGCCCAGACCTCGTTTTCGAGCGCTTCCCACGGACCGTCGAGTCCGATTCGCAACTCTTCCTCTACTACCTGTTTTTCCGATACAAATTCATCGTCGGCGAACGTCGTGTCGCGCATTCGGCTCGCTTCGATCTCAAGCGCCGACTGCCAGCGATCAGAAGCAAACGTAAAATAGTAGGCAGTGAAGTCGAGCCAGGTGAAAGCATTGTTAGCGCCGCCGTTCAGGTGCGTAACGAGATCGATCTCGCCCTTCTTATACCGATCGGTTCCCTTAAAGAGCATGTGCTCGAGAAAATGAGACTTGCCGGTCTGACCTAACTCCTCGTTGCGAGAGCCTACTCGATACCAAACCATAGTGGCGACCACTGGCTTATCGTGAAGCTGCTTGGTCAATACGGTGAGCCCATTAGGCAGTACCATCTTTTGAACATTGCGTGTGAGGAAGGACCCGGGTTGTGTGCTCGTGGCAATTGCAGCGTCCGTCGAAGTGGTGATTGTTTTCATATTGTTCTTGTTCGCTCGAGTCCAATACTTCGCGGACGATTCACTGAAAAAATTCTAGAGGTCGGCCACTGCCGCGTCAAACGGCTCACCGCAGCGCGCAGCCTTGAAGCTACCTGCACGGGGAGCGATCTGGTCCGCCGAAAGAACTCGAAACGTACTGGGTTCTCAAAGCAGAAACGTCCGAACTTCATCGTAATTGTTTCTCTTGGACGGCCTCACGAAGCCACGTGGGGATATGGGAAAATCCAAGTTGAAATTACGAACAACAGCACACGCTCAAGGTTAGGGTCGGAGCCTACCATCTGGTAGAATCGACCTCGTGAATTTCATTGAAAACGAAACCCCTCAGAAGCTCAGGGGCGGATTCTATACGAAGCCAGAAATCGCGGACTTCCTGGTGCGTTGGGTTTCAAAAAAAAATCCGAAATCATTGTTGGAACCGAGTTGTGGCGACGGGATTTTTATAGACTCCTTGCGCCGCTTGGGCGTGTCCTCAATCGAACGCGGCTTCGCTTGCGAATTGGAAGGCAGCGAAGCCGAGAAAGCAAAACAGCAAGCTCGAAAACTGCGTGGAATCAACTTTAAGATTCATGAAGGGGATTTTCTCAAATGGTATCTTTTTCATCGTAACAGCTCGTCTCGATTTGATGCTGTCGTAGGTAATCCCCCGTTCATTCGGTATCAATACTTACCTCAAGAGCAACAAGTACTCGCCGAGAGGATCTTCAGGTCACTTGATCTTTCGTTTACGAAACATACAAATGCGTGGGTTCCGTTCGTTATCGCATCAGTAGCTATGTTGTCAGCAGGCGGCAGACTTGCAATGGTAATCCCATCGGAAATCTTGCACATTCCTCATTCCGCGTCATTGAGAGCATTTCTAGCTGATACTTGCTCAAGGATACTTCTCATCGATCCCGAAGAACTTTGGTTTGACGAAGCATTGCAAGGTGTTGTCCTTCTGTTGGCCGAAAAGAAGACTGATCCTAACGAATTCAGTCGGGGCGTCGCAATTGAATGCATAAAGGACCGAAGCTCGCTGAAAGAAGATCCAGAGCATTTTTTCAAACGTGGTGATTTTATCAATGGTGACTCGCTCGAAGGCAAATGGATGTCGGTCTTCTTAACCCGAAAGGAACGTTCGGTTCTCAGTTGGCTAAGAGAGAGTGACGAGGTATCTACATTTAAGGATGTTGCTGACGTTGATGTCGGAATCGTTACTGGTGCCAACAAATTCTTCTTGGTGCCCGACGAAATCGTCGCACGCTATGATCTGCAACAGTGGGCACATCCAATGTTCGGTAGAAGTGAATACGTTATAGGTGTTGTATACCGAAAATCGGACCATCTTCAAAACAAAAGAAACGGGTTGCCAACAAATTTCCTTTGGTTCGATGCGAACGAACCCCGAGCACTTTCTAAGCCCGTTCGCGATTACCTGCGGTTAGGCGAAGACGCGGGTCTTCCCAAACGATACAAATGTCGGATGCGCACACCGTGGTATTCAGTTCCATCGGTTTATGTTGCACCCGTGGCCATGCTAAAGCGCGCCCATAATTTCCCCAGGCTGGTGCTCAATCAGGCGATGGCTTTCACGACCGATACTGCATATCGCATTAAGCCGCGCGGAATTGGCCGGGCTGATCTCGTATGTAGATTCATCAACAGCCTCACGGCTCTAACCGCGGAGCTTGAGGGCCGCCACTATGGCGGCGGCGTGTTGGAACTGGTGCCCTCTGAAATCGAGCGTTTATTGCTGCCTAAGTTCTACGGAACGACAAGCAATCTTGGCGTGTTGGACAGCCTTTATCGCCGAGAGGTACCGAAGGAGGATATTCTGACTGCGCAAGATCAAATCGTGTTGCGCGGAATAGGCCTTTCCAAATCGGAATGCGATCAGCTTCGACTAGCTTGGGAGCGTTTACGGAATAGACGCCAGCGGATCACACACAGTGAAGGCTAAAACGTTGCGCGAAAACCGGTGCTAGACTATTTCAATGAAGAAGGGTTCATCTCTACCCGCCGGTGGTGCATACAGTCTGAAGAGTTTTCCGGTCAAGTCTATTCTTCTTGTTACATTCGCCAAAGGCCCCCACTGAAGTCCCGTTGTATAGTTGTGTTGTCCGGCCTCTCCGGTGGGTTTATGACTCACAATTAATTCGTTAATACCATAGTTGTCGCCTAGGATCCTAACATCAAAAGGCACGGAAGCTTCTTCGACTTTCTCGCCTTTGTTAGACCACTCAAACCCGCCGAAGAGGTCGTAGCGAAAATACGTTGTCTGACTTATGGCTTTGCCATCTACCTCCCAACCTGCCTGAGTCAGCCGAATGTCACCTGTTGGATTTCCTTTTTGACGTTGTGCATCAGTTGCCGTCAATTTCTTTTCCCAACGCTGGGGCCCGCGCTCCGCCAGAAGATTAAGCTCGGACATTGTTCTGTCGTTTGGCTTGCAAGGGAAGTCGCGCCCAATTAGTCTCTCATAGAGATCCTCATAGTTCCTTCTTAAGGATAACGAATCGGCTTGCGGTTCAAGCACTGCGATGTGCTCTCCGTAAGCGTAATAGCTGATATGAGGTATCTGCACAGCATCGAAGTAACCAGAAAGATCGCATCCTTTCACGTCGTAGATTTCATCAAACAACCTTTCAAACCTTGCTTGATAGTCCTCGCGCCACTGCTGACGGAGCTTTTGCTCTGCCAGATCGATCCGGCTCGGAATAGGAAATACGGTGAGAGGCCTAAAATCATCTGAGCTTTTTCGATACGTAACAGCATCCCTGATCACGTCAATCAAGCCGGACAGACTCTGCTCATTTGGCGTAAAGACAGCAGCAAGTCTTTCGGGCAACAGCATGGTACAAATCCCGCTAATGTCGGTTACGCCCGTACGCGCATCAATTAAGCAGTATGAGTATTTTGCTGTGAGCATCTCCCGGAATGCAGTAATCAACTCTCCAGCTCTTTCAAACAGGTCCACCCAATCGAACGTGGTTACCCTCTTTCCATAACTCTTATCAAACCTGCCCGCTTTTATTAGGTCCACGTGGGGAGCGACGTTAGAAACTGTGTATTCTTCTAGACGCGGCAGTTGGTCCGGACGTCTTGGCTGCTTCGCGTTGTTGGTTGGGCCAAGTGATTCCGCTCTCTCTCGAACTGAGGCGCGTAGTGCATAAAAGTAATCTACGAGTCCAAGCTGCCTGTCATCCTGAGCTGCCGACGAATCAATAAAGTATCTGTGAAGACCGGGTGCCTCCAAGTCCCAATCGATAAGCAGGACATTTTGTGAGGATGAACTTACTCGTCTACCTTCGAAGTTAGCGCCGAGCAAACAGGCAATATTTGCGGCTGCCATCGAACGGCCTGTTCCCCCTTTAAAGGAATAGAAAGTGATGACGACTCCTGGCTGATTGGTTTCTAACGGCATAACATTTAGCGAAACGGAAACGCTGGCGGCGCAGGCGTATAGCCATCAAACGCCGATACAGTCGCGTACGCAAGATTCTCACAATCGGGCTGGGCTAGATTCTTCCGAATGGTCGCTGCAACGCGTTGTATGTTATTTACAATCTGCTCTGCCTTGTTTCGAAATTCTGTCGAAAAGAAATAATAGTGCGAGCGGGTTGTCATCGCAGTAAAGTCTGCATATTGGATTCGTGAAAATACCGCTGGTAACGGATCGCTTTTGCGAATCATCACCGGAATAATCGCTTTGAAATCTACTCCCTTCAGCCGCACATCACTGAGTAGCTGCATTGTTGCCCACTCCAGTCCGCACCATTTGTGATCAGGATGGTAATAAATCGGCGCGCAGATTGCGACCATTGTTAAGCTACGGCAGAGAGCATTTTTAATCGTGTCGGGCCAATCGTCTCCGGGACTCAAGACTCTCTCGTCCAAAAAAACCTTCGGGCGACTGACATAAGGTGCCAATCTACTTTCTATTTCTCGTTTGAGTTTGCGGGCGCACTTTGTAATATCATCATTCGCTGTGTGAGGCCAACTGATAAAACAGTGATACTCATACCCCGCTCGATGTAGCCAGTCGTCTATTTCAGGTGTAATGCTCATTCGAGTTAGCTCGTTCGTAAGATCTCGCGAATGATCCCAATTTTTATCTCCTTCAGCAACCCAACGGCGCGCTACGGGCCGCAAGAGTAGGCTATGCTATCAGGAAGAGCGGGGATGGCTCACAACAAGCCATCTCCGGCTCTCTTTTTCGTAGGGCCTTGGCCTGCGCTTACGTGCTTAGTCAATGAACCTTATCTTTGTGACTATCACCGGCCGGTCGGAAGAAGCAAATCAGCATGTCCTTGCCGGACTTGATTTCTGTCTTTCTGGTGTGGATACTTGAGCGTGCTGTACGGCATACAAACCTCTTTAGTCTTAGCACAATGAACTGACGCAGTATCACTCTCGAGTAGTCGCTAACTCGCGTGATGTCTCACGCGAGATGATCGATCGAAAAGAGGCCGCTGAAGGCTGCGGCGAACAGGAGAAAGATGACTAAGGCAGAACTTGTTGAGGAAGTTGCTCGCGCTGCTGAGCTGAACAAGCGCGACGCCGAAGTAATAGTTGAAACCGTTTTCGACTCGATTATCGG
>Ga0075436_100002652_pt1 | contig 12295 bp, 11 predicted proteins | sample RhiMethybrSRZTD5_FD_75303 | JGI IMG/M metagenome (GOLD analysis project Ga0075436, IMG submission 75303) | Populus rhizosphere microbial communities from Tennessee, USA - Rhizosphere MetaG P. TD hybrid SRZTD5 | ecosystem: Host-associated > Plants > Roots > Rhizosphere > Soil | place: USA... | reverse complement strand
CGCTATGCAATCGCCTGGAGCGCGCGGCGCGCGATTTGCGCCTTGCGCTCGGCGAAGCGCCGTTGCGCCTCGCCTGGCCGCAGGCGCTGCGCGTCGCGGGGTTCCCGGATGCGCTGGTGAAGATCCGCTCGGCGCTGCGGACGCTCGATGCTGCCCTCGCGGCGCAGGCCGAGCGCTCCGAGGGCCTGGGCGCGTGCAGCCGGCGCGCCGGCAACGCCTATGCGGTGCTGAACCGCCTGACCGAGACCGATGCGAGCGAGGACGTGCGCTGGGCGGAAGCCGTGGGCCAGTCGGTCCAGCTTCACGTCACGCCGCTTCATTCGGGCGAGCTCTTCCGCCGCCAGATGGATGATCATCCGCGCGCCTGGATCTTCACCAGCGCGACGCTCGCGGTGGGCGAAGATTTCCGCCACTTCACCCGTGAGCTCGGTGTGCCGGAAGCGACCACGCGGCGCTGGGAAAGCCCGTTCCGCTTCGCCGAGCAGGCGCTCATCTATTTGCCGCCGGGGCTGCCGCCCGATCCGAACGATCCGGCCTTCACCGATGCGCTGGTGGAAGCGGCTTATCCGGTGCTCGAGGCGAGCGGCGGGCGCGCGTTTCTGCTCTTCACCACGCTGCGTGCGCTGCGCCGCGCGCACGAGCTCCTGCGTGGCCGCATCGAATATCCGCTGCTCGTGCAGGGCACGGGGTCGCGCAGCGAGCTGCTGGCGCGTTTCCGGCAGCTCGGAAATGCGGTGCTGCTCGGCAGCGCATCGTTCTGGGAGGGCGTCGATGTGCGCGGCGATGCGCTCTCGCTGGTGGTGATCGACAAGCTGCCGTTTGCGCCGCCCGACGACCCGGTGCTCGCCGCGCGCATCGATGCGATCAAGGCGGTCGGTCGCAACCCGTTCAACGAGCTGCAGCTGCCGCAGGCGGTGCTGCAACTCAAGCAGGGTGCCGGCCGGCTGATTCGTGACGAGGGCGACCGCGGAGTGTTGATGCTCTGCGACCCGCGCCTGCTGTCGCGCCCCTATGGCAAGCGCATCCTCGAAAGCCTGCCGCCGATGAAACGCACCAGGAGCCTCGAGGAAGTGCGCGAATTCTTTGCTAGCTCGGCTGCGGACGAAGCTCGTCTTCGATGTGCGCGCGGATGATGTCGTCGAAGCTGGCGTCGGCCCGGAAGCCGAGCGCGGCTGCGCGCCGTGCGTCGAAGTTGCGCGGCCAGCCCTCGACGATTTTCTGAATCACCGGGTCCGGCTGCTCCCGGATCAGGCGTGCGGCGGCGTCTCCCGCGACGCGGCGCAGCGCCTCGATCTGCTCGCCGACCGTGGCCGAAATGCCCGGCATCGTCAGATTGCGGCGCGCACCGAGCGGCGCGGTGTCGAGCCGCGCCGCGTGCAGGAGGAAGCCGACCCCCGCGCGCGGTGAGGCGAACCAGTGGCGCACGCTCTTCGCTACCGGTAGCAGCGCCTCCTCGCCGGCCAGCGGCTCGCGGATGATGCCGGAGAAGAAGCCCGAGGCGGCGCGGTTCGGCTTTCCCGGCCGCACGCAGATGGTGGGCAGCCGGATGCCGACGCCGTCAAAGAAGCCGCGGCGGCTGTAATCGGCGAGCAGAAGCTCGTCGATCGCCTTCTGCGTGCCGTAGCTCGTCAGCGGCGCGCACAGGAATTCGTCGCCGATCGCATCCGGAAACGGCGCGCCGAACACCGCGATCGAGGAGGCGAACACCACGCGCGGCTGGTAGCCGTCGCCGATCGCGCGGATCGCTTCGAACAGCCGGCGCGTGCCGTCGAGGTTCACCCGGTAGCCCTTGTCGAAGTCGGCTTCCGCCTCGCCCGAGACAATCGCGGCCAGGTGAAAGATGAGCTCGGGCCGCCGCGCGAGCAGCTTTTGCGCTTCGCCGGGCGACGAGAGATCGGAGGCGGCGCTGCTTGACTGGTACGCTGCGTGCGGCGCTGCGGACGGCTCGACGATGTCGTGCAGCAGGACTTCATCGATGTCGGTGAGGCGCGCCGCGAGTTTGCGGCCCAGCATGCCGGCCGCGCCGGTGATGAGCGCGTGCCTCACCAGTTCGGATCCCAGATGCGCCACCACGGCACGCGCTTTTTCTTGCCGCCGGGCTTGAGGTAGACGCTCTCGGGGAAATTCTTGGTCAGCACGCGCCCGGCGGCATCGCGCAAATCAGTCATGCCAAGCGAGTCGTAGGCCTTCACCAGGATGGACATCGCCTCCTCGACCGCCGGCGCCTGCGGATAGTGCTCGATCGCATACTGGGCGCGATTGGCCGCGGCCAGGAACGCGCCGCGCTTCATGTAGTAGTTGGCGACGTGCACCTCGTTCGAGGCGAGCGAGTTCACGAGAAAGCGCATGCGCGCGCGCGAGTCCTCTGCATAGCGCGAATCCGGAAAGCGCGTCAGCACTTCCTTGAAGGCGAAATAGGCGTCGCGCGCGGCCTTCGGGTCGCGATCGCTCATGTCCGGCGTGGTCAGCCACGACAGTACGCCCTGCATTTCGTAGAAGTTGACCAGCCCCTTCAGGTACCAGGCGTAGTCGACGTTCGGGTGATTCGGATAGAGCTTGATGAAGCGATCGGCGGCGGCGATCGCCGAGGCGCGCTCGCTATCCTTCCAGTTGGCATAGGCGATCTCGAGCTGCGCCTGCTGCGCGTACCGGCCGTACGGGTAGCGCGCCTCGAGCTTCTCGAGGAGCTTGATGGCCTTCTGCCAGCTGCGGTTGGCCATCGCGTCCTTCGCCTCGCCATAGAGGTGCTGCGCCGTCCAGCCGACGGTCTCGTCCTCGGAGTTGAGCGAGCTGCAGCCGGCGCTCACCGCGACGATCGCCGCGGCCATGGCTGCCAGTAAACTTCTCATCATGGGTCGCGACGATTATAGCCAGTGGGACGCGACATTCGTCGCGCCGATGAGCGCCACGGTGCCGCCCGAAATGGGCGGACTGCGCCTGGATCAGGCGCTGGCGCGGCTCTTCCACCAGTATTCGCGCAACCGCCTTCAGGAATGGCTGCGCGCGGGCCATATCACCGTCGATGGCCGCTCGGCTCCGGCGCGCCTGCAGGTCACCGGCGGTGAAAAAATCTCAGTGACACCGCCGCGGCCGCCTGATGCCGCGCCGCGCGCCCAGCGCATGCCGCTCAAGATCGTGCACGAGGACGCCGCGCTCATCGTCATCGACAAGCCGGCCGGCCTGGTGGTGCATCCGGGCGCGGGCCAGCCGGATCGCACGCTGCTGAACGCGCTGCTCGCTCACGCGCCGGCGCTCGCGGCGGTGCCGCGCGCCGGCATCGTGCATCGCCTCGACAAGGACACGAGCGGCCTGCTGGTGGTCGCGAAGACGGTCGAGTCGCAGGCATCGCTGGTAAAGCAGCTCGCCGATCGCAGCATGCGCCGCACCTATCTCGCGCTGGTGCAGGGCGATCCGCCGGCGAGCGGCACGATCGATGCGCCGGTCGGTCGCGATGCGCGCGCGCGCACGCGCATGGCGGTCACGCATCGCGGCAAGCCCGCCCGCACCGCCTACCGCGTGCTCGAGCGCTTCGGCCGCGCGGCGCTGGTCGAGTGCCGGCTCGAGACCGGCCGCACGCACCAGATCCGCGTGCATTTCCAGCACATTCGCCATCCGCTGGTCGGGGATACGGTATACCGGCGCGGCACGCGCCACGGCATTGCCTTTCCGCGCCAGGCGCTGCATGCAGCCGAGCTCAGCCTGCGCCACCCCGCGACCGGCGAGGCCATCAGCTGGCGCTCGCCGCTGCCGCGAGATTTCAAGCGCCTGGTCGACGAGCTGCGCGCGTGCGAGATCTGATCCGTCCCGAGTGGCCGGCGAAGGTCGGCGCGCTCGTCAGCACCGCGCAGATGGGCGACATGGCGACGGCGCCAGCGCGGGCGAAGCTGCGCGCGCTATTGCCCGGTGAGCCGCGCTGGCTGCACCAGGTGCATGGCGCGCAGGTGGTTTGCGCCGATGACGTGAGCACGCCGCCGCAGGCGGACGCGTCGTATACGCAAACGCGCGGCACGGTGTGCGTGGTGAAGATCGCGGACTGCATGCCGGTGCTCGTCGCGGATGAGCGAGCGACGGTGGTCGGCGCAGCACATGCCGGCTGGCGCGGCCTCGCCGCCGGCGTGCTCGAAGCGACAATCGATGCGATGCGCGTGCCGCCTGCAGAGCTCTACGCGTGGCTCGGCCCGGCGATCGGCTCGCGCGTCTACGAGGTGGGCGAAGACGTGCGCGCCGCGATCGGCGAGCCGCGAAGCGCCTTTCGGCCGACGCGGCCGGGACATTGGCTGCTCGACCTGTACGCGGTGGCGCGCGCGCGGCTGCAGGCGCACGGCGTGCAGCGCATCTACGGCGGCGGTTACTGCACCTACAGCGAGCGCGAGCGCTTCTTTTCGTATCGCCGCGACCGCGGCCAGTCGCGCATGGCCGCGGCCGTCTGGCTACCGTAGAATCCCGAGCCCCATGACGCTCGGCTGGATCCTCGCGGCGAGCTTCGCCGGCGGCACGCTGTCGGCCGCGCTCGCGGCGTTCTCGCTCTTTCTGCGCGCGAGCTGGCTGCCGATGCTCATCTCGTACGCGGTCGGCGCGCTGCTGGGTGCGGCGTTCCTCGAGGTGATCCCGCACGCCTTCGAAAGCGGCCCGCCGCATCAGGCGGCGAGCGCGATCCTCGCCGGCATCTTCGGCTTCTTCGTGCTGGAGAAGCTGCTGCTGTGGCGCCACTGCCACACCGAGAACTGCGAGGTGCACGATCCCCACGCGCAGGCACACGACCATGGGCGCAGCGGCGCGCTCATCATGGTCGGCGACACGATCCACAACTTCGTCGATGGCGTGCTGATCGCGGCGGCGTTCCTGAACAGCACCGAACTGGGCATCGTGGCGGCCGCGGCCATCATTGCGCACGAGATACCGCAGGAAGTAGGCGATTTCCTGATCCTGCTCCACTCGGGCTACAGCCGCGGCCAGGCGTTGGCGGTGAACCTGCTCTCCTCGCTTGCCACGCTCGTCGGCGGCGTCCTCGGCTATTACGGGCTGCAGTACGCCCAGCCGTGGGAGGCGGCGCTCCTTGGCTTCATTGCGGCGAGCATGGTTTACGTGGCGGTGGCTGACCTGATTCCGGGCCTTCACCGGCGGCCGGAATTGCGCGATACCGCCTCCCAGGCGCTCCTCATCGCGCTCGGAATCGGCAGTATTGCGGCAGTGCGCTTGCTGCTCGCGCACTAAGTGAAAGAGACTACGGTTCAGTAGGTTATTTGGTATTTGACGCCGGGGGTTGTGCGTCGCAAAATCGTCTCAGGATGCAACCCGGCTCCCCAGAAGGCGTGCTCGCGGCAATCGCGCAGTCGGGTAATGCGATGACCGAAGGGTGGATGCGCCTGCTCTCGTCGCCGCCTCCGTTAGAGCGCTCGAGCGCCCTGCAAGCCGAATACCTCAAGAGCCAGGCGAAGCTCTGGAACGCGCTTCTCGCCGGCCGCAACGAATCGCTGGTGGAAGACGATGAGGATCGGCGCTTCGCTGCGCGCGAATGGCGCGAGAACCCGTACTTCAACTATCTGCGCCAGTCGTATCTGCTGGCGGCGAAATACGTCGAGCAGCTGGTCGAAGCGGCGCCGCTCGATCCGCATGCGAAGGAGCGCGCGCGCTTTGCCGCGCGTCAATGGATCGACGCGATGTGCCCCGCGAATTTCGCCGCCACCAATCCGGTGGCGCTGCGCGAGGCGCTCGACTCCAAGGGCGAGAGCCTTGCGCGAGGCCTCGCCAACCTGGTGGCCGACGCGCATCGCGGGCGTATCAGCCAGACGGACGAGAGCGCCTTTGCGCTCGGTCGCAATGTCGCCACCACGCCGGGCGAGGTGATCTTCGAGAACGACCTGATCCAGCTGATCCAGTACCGCGCGCGTACCGCGGAGGTGGCGAAGCGCCCGCTCGTCATGATCCCGCCGTGCATCAACAAGTACTACATCCTCGACCTGCAGCCGGAGAATTCCTTCGTCGGCTATGCGGTGGACCAGGGGCACACGGTGTACATGGTGTCCTGGCGCAATGTCGGTGCCGAGCAGGGGCATTACGGCTGGGACGATTACCTCGAGCTCGGCGTGTTCACCGCGCTGCGCATCGCGCAGGAGATCGCGAAGAGCGACAAGGTGAACGCGCTTGGCTTCTGCGTCGGCGGCACGCTGCTTGGCGCGGCGCTCGCGGTGATGGCGGCCAGGGGCGAGCACACCGTAGAGAGCGTCACCTTTCTTGCGGCGATGCTCGATTTCACCGAGACCGGACAGATCGGCCTGTTCGTCGACGAAGCCTCGGTGGCCGCACGCGAGGCGACCATCGGCAAGAACGGCATCCTGCCCGGCACCGATCTCGCGTTCGTGTTCTCGAGCCTGCGCGCGAACGATCTCATCTGGCCGTACGTCGTCAACAACTACCTGCTGGGCGGGCGGCCCGCGGCTTTCGATCTGCTGTACTGGAACGCGGACAGTACCAACCTGCCAGGGCCGATGTACTGCTACTACCTGCGCAACACGTACCTGCAAAACAAGCTGCGCGTGCCCAATGCGCTCACCAATTGCGGCGTGCCGGTCGATCTCGGAAGCGTGAAGCTGCCGGTGTTCGGCCTCGCCACACGCGAGGACCACATCGTGCCGTGGCGCTCGGCGTATCGCACGCTGCATCTGGTCGGCGGCGACGACAAGACGTTCGTGCTCGGCGCAAGCGGGCACATCGCCGGCGTGGTGAATCCGGCGTCGAAGAACCGGCGCAGCCACTGGGTCGGTGCCGCGTATCCCGAGGACCCGCAGGCGTGGCTCGCGCAGGCCGCCGAGCACAAGGGCAGCTGGTGGCCGCGCTGGGCGAAATGGCTCGAGCGCCACGGCGGCGGCAAGCGCAGAGCCCCCGCACGCTGCGGCAGCACGAAGTACAAGCCCATTGAACCGGCGCCGGGCCGCTATGTGCGCCACCGGATCGTCCACTAGGAGCGAACCATGGAAGAGATTTATATCGTCGGCGCGGCCCGTACCCCGATCGGAAAATTCGGCGGCGCGCTCGCCAAGATGCCGGCCTCCGATCTCGGCGCGCTCGTCATCCGCGATGTGCTGAAGCGCGCCGGCGTGGCGCCCGACCAGGTCTCTGAGGTGATCATGGGCCAGGTGCTGACCGCGGCCGTCGGCCAGAACCCGGCGCGCCAGGCGGCGATGCGCGCCGGCGTGCCCTACATGGTGCCGGCGATGACCATCAACAAAGTATGCGGCTCCGGATTGCAGGCGGCGATGCTCGGCGCGCAGGCGATCGCCAACGGCGATGCCGATGTCGTGGTCGCGGGCGGCCAGGAATCGATGAGCACGGCGCCGCACGCGCTGAACGGCTCGCGCGACGGCTTTCGCATGGGCGACGCAAAACTGGTCGACACCATGATCATCGACGGCCTGTGGGACGTCTACAACCAGTACCACATGGGTGTCACCGCCGAAAACGTGGCGAAGGAATACGCCGTCACGCGCGAAGATCAGGACAAGTTCGCCGCGGCGAGCCAGAACAAGGCCGAAGCGGCGCAGAAGGCCGGCAGATTCGCCGACGAAATCGTCAGCGTCGAAGTGCCCTCGCGCAAAGGCCCGATCCTTTTCAAGGATGACGAATACGTGCGCCACGGCACGACCGTCGATGCGCTTGCGGCGCTCAAGCCCGCGTTCGACAAAAACGGTACCGTGACCGCCGGCAACGCCTCGGGCATTAACGACGGCGCTGCAGCAGTGGTGCTGGTTTCCGCCAAAAAGGCGCGCGAGCTCGGGCTGCGTCCGATCGCTCGCATCAAGGCGTTCGCCTCGGCGGGCGTCGATCCGAAGTACATGGGGATGGGCCCGGTGCCCGCATCCAAGCGCTGCCTGGCGCGCGCCGGCTGGGAGCCGAAGGACCTCGACCTCATGGAGATCAACGAAGCATTCGCGGCCCAGGCGATCGCGGTCAATCGCCAGATGGGCTGGGACACGAGCAAGGTCAACGTGAACGGCGGCGCCATTGCGCTCGGCCATCCGATCGGCGCCTCCGGGTGCCGCGTCCTGGTCACGCTGCTGCACGAAATGGCCAAGCGCGACGCGAAGAAGGGGCTCGCGTCGTTGTGCATCGGGGGCGGCATGGGCGTCGCCCTGGCCGTGGAGCGCTAGAAGGCGCTCGGCTCGCATTGAACGTCGGCAATCCACAAAAAGGAATGGACATGGGCAAAGAAGGCGAAGTCATCGATCAGCCGCTGACAGAGCAGGAGATCTGGCGCGACGGCTCGCGCCCGGTGATCAAGCGCATCGCGTTCGTCTCCGGCGGCATGGGGGGAATCGGCACGGCGATCTGTCGCCGGCTCGGCCAGACCGGCCACACGGTGGTGGCGGGCTGCTTGCCGGGCTACGAGAAGAAGGACGAATGGATCGGGGCGATGCGCAGCGCCGGCTACCGCGTGCACGCGGCAGAAGGCAACGTCGCCGACTTCGATTCGTGCGCCGAGATGTTCTACAACGTGCGCTCGGTTGTCGGCCCGATCGACATCCTGGTGAACAACGCCGGCATCACGCGCGATTCGGTGTTCAAGCGCATGACCGAGAAGGACTGGATGGAGGTCATCAACACCAACCTGAACAGCGTGTTCAACGTGACACGCCAGGTGATCGACGGCATGGTGGAGCGCAGCTGGGGCCGAGTGATCAATATCTCCTCCGTCAACGCGATCAAAGGGCAGTTCGGCCAGACCAACTACTCCGCGGCGAAGGCCGGCATGGCCGGGTTCTCCAAGGCGCTCGCGCAGGAAGTCGTGAGGAAGGGCGTGACCGTCAATACCGTGTCGCCGGGCTACGTCGAGACCGACATGGTGAAGGCGATCCGCGCCGAGATCCGCGAGCAGATCGTCGCCTCGATTCCGATGGGACGGCTCGCCCGGCCCGAGGAAATCGCGGCGGTGGTGGCGTTCCTCGCCTCCGACGAGGCCGGCTACATCACCGGCGCCAACATCTCGGTCAATGGTGGAATGCACATGATGTAGACTCGGCCGCTGGCGCCGAGACAACCTGAGGAGGAGTCATGGCGAAGCAGCGTATCGCCGTCGTCACGGGCGGCATGGGCGGCCTGGGCGAAACCATCAGCACCAAGATGGCGGATGCCGGCTATCGCGTCGTGGTCAGCTATTCGCCGTCGAACACCAAGTACCGCTCGTGGCTCGAGGAGATGAAGGGCCGCGGCTACAGCTTTTCCGCCTTTCCGATCGACGTGGTCGACTTCGAGTCGTGCGCGCGGCAATGTTCGATCATCCAGGCCGAGGTCGGCGCGATCGACATCCTGGTGAACAACGCCGGCATCACGCGCGACATGACGTTCAAGAAGATGACCAAGGCCGACTGGGACGCGGTGATGCGCACGAACCTCGACTCGTGCTTCAACATGACCAAGCAGGTGATGGACGGCATGGTCGACCGCGGCTGGGGCCGCGTGATCAACGTCTCCTCGGTCAATGGCCAGAAGGGCGCCTTCGGCCAGACCAACTATTCGGCGGCGAAGGCCGGCATCCACGGCTTCACCAAGGCGCTCGCGCTCGAGGTGGCCCGCAAAGGCGTCACCATCAACACCATCTCGCCCGGCTACATTGGCACCAAGATGGTCACCGCCATCCCGAAGGAAATTCTCGACTCGAAGATCCTGCCGCAGATCCCGATCGGGCGGCTGGGCAAGCCCGATGAGGTCGCAGGCCTGATCATTTATCTCTGCTCGGAAGAAGCGGCGTTCGTCACTGGCGCGAACATCTCGATCAACGGCGGCCAGCACATGTATTAAGGAGTAAACTCGAACCGTGGCGCTCCCCGAACCGAAGACCGACAGAAGCGAAAATCAGCTGCGGCTGATCAAGAAATATCCCAACCGGCGCCTCTACGACACCAAGACGTCGAGCTACATCACGCTTGCCGACGTCAAGCAGATGGTGCTGAAGCAGGAGGAGTTCCAGGTGGTCGACGCGAAGAGCGGCGACGACCTCACGCGCCAGATCCTGCTGCAGATCATCCTGGAAGAAGAGTCGGGCGGCATGCCGCTCTTCTCGTCCGACCTGCTCTCGCAGCTGATTCGCTCGTATGGCAACGCCATGCAGGGCATGATGGGCTCGTACCTCGAGCGCAACATCCGCGCGTTCCAGGACATCCAGAATGCGCTCAAGGAGCAGTCGCAGCGCATGTACGGCGACAACTCGCGCGCTTCGCAGGAGCTGTGGGCGCAGTTCATGAACCTGCAGGGGCCGGCGATGCAGAGCCTGATGCAGGCCTACATGGAACAGAGCCAGAAGATGTTCTCGCAGTTCCAGGAGCAGATGCAGAGCCAGGCGCGCAACATGTTCTCCGGCCTTTCCTTCCCCGGTTTCCCGTCTGGGCAGAACAAGAGCGACGCCGAGAAATCCTAAGGTAGGTTTCGTCTCGCTCGGTTGTCCCAAGGCGCTGGTCGATTCGGAGCGCGTCCTCACGCAGCTGCGCGCCGAGGGCTACGCCACTTCACCTTCTTACGACGACGCTGATCTCGTGATCGTCAACACCTGCGGCTTCATCGACGCCGCGGTGGAGGAATCGCTCGAGGCGATTGGCGAGGCGCTGCGCGAGAACGGCAAAGTCGTTGTCACCGGCTGCCTCGGCGCGAAAGCGGGCGTCGTTGCCAAGGTACATCCTGCGGTGCTCGCCATCACCGGCCCGCACGACACCGCGGGCGTGATGCAGGCGGTGCGCGCGCACCTGCCGAAGCCGCACGATCCTTACGTCGATCTGGTGCCGCCGCAGGGCGTGAAGCTCACGCCGCGGCACTATGCCTATCTCAAGATCTCCGAGGGGTGCAACCACCGCTGCACCTTCTGCATCATCCCGTCGATGCGCGGCGATCTGCTGTCGCGGCCGCTCGCCCAGGTGATGCAGGAAGCCGAGAACCTGGTCAAGGCGGGCGTGAAAGAACTATTGGTGATCTCGCAGGATACGAGCGCCTACGGCGTCGACCTCAAGTACCGCACCGGCTTCTGGCGCGGCCGGCCACTGAAGACACGCATGAGCGAGCTCTGCCAGGCGCTCGGCGAGCTCGGCCCCGCCACGGGTGGCGGCCCGATATGGGTGCGGCTGCACTACGTGTATCCGTACCCGCATGTGGACGAAGTCATTCCGCTCATGGCGGCGAGCAGGATCCTCCCGTATCTCGACATTCCTTTCCAGCACGCGAGCCCGCGCATCCTGCGGCTGATGAAGCGTCCGGCATCAAGCGAAAGGGTCTTGGAGCGCATCCGCCAGTGGCGCGAGGCATGTCCCGACATCACCATCCGCTCGACTTTCATCGCCGGCTTTCCGGGCGAGACTGAAGCCGAGTTCGGCGAGTTGCTCGCCTTCCTCGAGCAAGCGCAGCTCGATCGCGTCGGCTGCTTCGCCTATTCGCCGGTGGACGGCGCAGCGGCCAATGCGCTGCCCGATCCGGTGCCCGCACCGGTGAAGGAAGAGCGGCGCCGGCGCTTCATGCAGACGCAGGCGCGCATCAGCGCGGCGAAGCTCAAGGCGAAGGTCGGCCGGAGGCTGCGCGTGCTGATCGACGAGCCCGGTGTCGGACGCACCATGGGTGACGCGCCGGAGATCGACGGCGTGGTGCATTTCAAAGGCGGCAAGAGCGGCGAGTTCGCCGATGTTCTTATCGATCGTGCTGATGAGCACGATCTCTACGGGAGTAGGTTATGAGCGATGTAATGGTAGTGGCAGGAGCACGCACGGCAATCGGCGACTACGGTGGCGCGTTCAAGGACGTGCCGGCGACCCGGCTCGGCGCGATCGCGATCCGCGACGCGTTGGCGAGAGCAAGAGTGGATCCGGCAAGCGTCGGCCACGTGGTGATGGGCAGCGTGATCCACGGCGAGGCACGCGACATGTATCTGTCGCGCGTCGCGGCCGTCGATGCGGGCATCCCGGTTAGCACGCCGGCGCTGACGGTGAATCGCCTCTGTGGCTCGGGTCTGCAGGCGATCGTGTCCGCCGCGCAGCACATCATGCTCGGCGACACCAATATCGCGGTGGCGGGCGGCGCCGAGAGCATGAGCCGCGCGGCGTACATGCTGCCGAGCGGACGCTGGGGCCAGCGCATGGGTGATGCGCCGGTGATCGACGCGATGACGGCGGCGCTGCACGACCCGTTCGGCCACGGCCACATGGGCGTCACCGCCGAGAACATCGCCGCGAAGTACGGCTTCACGCGCGAGCAGCAGGACCAGTATTCGGTCGAGTCGCACAAGCGCGCCGCGCGCGCCATCGAAGCGGGCTACTTCAAATCG
>Ga0075436_100002651_pt1 | contig 12299 bp, 15 predicted proteins | sample RhiMethybrSRZTD5_FD_75303 | JGI IMG/M metagenome (GOLD analysis project Ga0075436, IMG submission 75303) | Populus rhizosphere microbial communities from Tennessee, USA - Rhizosphere MetaG P. TD hybrid SRZTD5 | ecosystem: Host-associated > Plants > Roots > Rhizosphere > Soil | place: USA... | reverse complement strand
CGGGCTGGGGACGGAGAACGGTGCATGAGTACGGAGTTCTGCTACGAGTGACTTCCGCGCTGATGCGGCACAAAACCCATCCCGGCGAAATTCGAGGTGTTGCAGCGACGGCTTAAGGTTTCAAAAGTGACTTCCCGTAGCCAACAGGAATGGCGAAATTAGATCCGCCGAACTCACGCACCATCGCAAAGTTAATTCCTATAACCTTGCCCTCGTTGTTGAAAAGCGGACCGCCAGAGCCGCCCGAAGTGGTTTGGGCATCGTAGACGATTTTATCGGGCAGTACGTCGCCGATGTGACCCTGGGTGGTAATAGGCCTGATCAAGTTGCGGCGGGCCAGTTCTTCCATCACCTGCTTGGGATCACCTTTGGATGCGGTCGCGATGGACTGGAGCGTCTCTTCGCCGGCCCGAGCCAAAATTGCATCAAGTGCCGTGGGATAGCCAAGTAGCACGACCGGCCCTCCGCTGACGGGCGATCGACGGCCATCGGCAAGAGCGATCTGTTTAATTCCCAGCTCTGCCACATTTCCCCGCACGACAGCCACGTCGGCGGCAGATGAAATCTTCTCCGTCTTGATGGCAACGCCGTGTGGAACGCCGGGGAAATACGCCGTCATCTCGGCAATCACAGGCTCAAGACCCTGATCCAGCATTTCCTTCAGTTCATCGTTTTGCCACCAAGGCTCGGCTACGTGGTGATTGGTGAGGATTTGTCCATTGTTGGAGGCGAGAAACCCAGTGCCAAAAACATCCAGGCGTACTTCCGGACCAGTCCCTGTAAGGCTCAGGAGTGGGTTTTTGTGTTCGTCGACCGTGGGCTCGCCACTGCTCGTTAGACCCGCGTAATGCAATCGCAGTCCGGTGGTGTGATCGCGTAAGGCAACCACAACATGGATGAGGCAGATGCTCGGCTTGTAGGACTGGATAATCGCCTCAGCAAACTTGCCGTCGGTCTCCAGCTTCTGGAGCCGGCTTTCTACCGCGCTCAATTGATTTCGCAAAGCGGAAGCGTCTTCTGTCTTGCTGATTGCGATTTTCGATCTTAATTCTTTGCTCTTCTTCTGGAGCTGAAGCTTTTGCGGATCGCCAGCCGGAGAGAGACCGCGTTCCACTTCTTCACGGGCTCGACGTGAGCGTTCCATCAACTGTTGTTGCGTCAGCATGCCCGTCTGCAAGCGGGTGATCGCAGCATAAACCCGGGTATTTTGTTCCTGAGTGCGACGGTAAAAGAAGAGAAAAACCAGACCGGCAGCGATTAAAGCGATGACGGTCACGAGTCCGCCAACCCGGAGCGTCCTCCGTTCTTCATTGACTGCTGCCACCACCTGCTGATTAGCGTTTTGATTCTCCTCGGCCAAGCGCAGCCGTTCCCGAAACTCGTCCGCAACGTGTTTGCTCCGTAGTTGCGAGCGAACCCGCGACAGCAATTCGTGTGGGTCGAAGGGCAGCGACAGCACGTCGTCGGCCCCTAGGTCCAGCCCCCGAGTCCGCTCGCCAGATCCTCCCGGAGATAGCATCACAACGCGTATGTACTGAGTGTGCTCAGAACTCTTGATTTGGGACAGAAGGTCGCAGCAATCGAGTTGGGGAGGATCAGCGCCCACGACAACTGCGTCAGGCTCGAATGCGCGAATCGCCTTCATCCCGTCTCGGTAGTCGGTCGAGACTTCATATCCCGCATCGCCCAACACCTGGACGATTCGCTCCCTGAGGGCATCGTCAGACTCGACCACCAGCAATTTCTCTGCTTTGGAGTTCATAACACCCATCTCCTGAGATGCCTTCTGGCCTTCGCACGGTTCAGTTTTGGCGTCTGCCCAGAATATACCTCAAGCGGGCCGGTCCGAGATTCATTACATTACATTTTTACCAGCACGGCGATTGTGAACCGGTTTTCGTACTTGCGGAGATCCGGCGTCCACCCTGGCACAAAGAAAAGGCCAATACATGGCCTGCTCGGACGGAAGACGCTTACCTCTGCGGAGCAACGCTGAGGCGCGCCCACCTCCAAGCCATTGCGTGATCGGGCCGTGAGAGCCGATCCTCGACTTCTACGCGCAACATACAGTCGCCGGGTTGCAGATTGGCGGGAATGTCGATAGCGCCATGGGTGAAAGCGCGGCCGGCCGTGGACGTGCCAGTCTCGACCGGCATCGCCGGGCTCTCGTAAACATCGACACCGTCGCGGAACAGCTTGGTGCGGATGGTGAGGGGCGAACGTGGCGCATTGATGATTTGTAATGCGAACTGCGCTCGCTCGCCAGGAGCGTAGTCAATGGGCCCGATGGCAGGACGGACATGATCTTCCATCCCCTGCGAGCGCTGGAATACGATGCCCGAGAGGGCCAGCCCTTTTATCAGTCGAGGGACCACCACGAAATCGCCGGCTGTGCCGATCTTGCCGGTGCTTTCATCGCGGCACGCGGCCCGCACCTGATACGGACCGGGCTTGGCGACCGGGAGGAGCGCCGTGTAGATGAGGCCATACTTCAGTGCGCGCTCGTAGCCCTCCTCGTTGAGATCGATGCGCAGCGCCTGGTCGATACCGCCCGGAACCTGGCTGCCGCTCACCTCGAATACGCGCACAATCAGGTGAATGACGCCGGTTCGGTGGATGGGAGGGCCGGATAGAGCCAGATCGCGTCCGTCCAAAACGACGGCAATGCGGATAAAGGAATCATTCTTGCGGGCGTTGAGGAAGCCAGAATCGATTTCCATCCGTACACCAGAAGATTGAAACGGGGATTCAAGCGCAGCGGCAAGTTGTAGCTCCGGGCGGGGCGAAGCCGCGGCAATGTCTTCGTCGGCCACGCCGAAGAAGCCCTGATGCGAGCGCACATGCATGCCGGGGCGCCGGACTTCGACCTTCAGACGATGGTAGACGGGCCCGACGGGGCCGGGCTCGAGAGCCGCGGCCGGGGGGGTGAATCCGAGCAGGTAGTAGCCGCTCTGATCGTTCATAACCTGCTCAATGCCGGCGTCGATGAAGTTGGCTTCCGTGATCATGAAGCCTCCGGTCTCAGAGGCGAGGAACATCGCGCCCCACTGGCCTTCGCGGTACTCGGCGCGGCGCGTGTCCGTCGCGTCCCAAACCCAGTCGCTGTTGACCTGTGCCGAGGTGCCGTTTGAACCGGGTGGTCCTGGTAGAGTGTTTTCGGGCGCATTCGACTGTACGGGACGGTCACCAGCTTGCGCTCGCAACGAATTCAATCCCCTAGTGTCGATGGCGTAGATCACCACACCAGCGCGAACCGATTCGTCCACTACGTGGCGCATGGCTGCCAGGATCGGGCCGCCTGTACCGCTCCCGACAGCAGGCTCGCCGTTGTTACCGCCGAGACCTTGCGTGCCGATGGGTTGGATGTCGTCGGGCGTTCGCAGAGGGAGGCTATCGGACAAGATGACGACTGACTTCCGGCCGGGGAGATCTGCCATTCCATGTACCAGTCTCCGCAAGGAACTCGCGACGGCGACCGTGTAGTTCTGGATGCGGCTGACCGTCTCTTCCTGCCCGATAGAGGTACGCAGAATCACGTCCTCCGACGGGTTCATCCCCATAGGCCTATAGGCTTGTGCCAGTCCGCGCCCGACCGGATTCCAGCGCACCTGGCCGGCGGCGGCCAGCAGCAACCTCCTATCGTGCGTGAAGTCCTGCAACGCGCCGAGACCCGCGCTGGCGCGGACGATTGCTGCCAGATCTCCGGGCTGCAGTTGCTTCTCGATGAACTTGCTGAGGCCGTTGCGGATGGTGGGGACGCTCTCCGATGACATGGAGAGGTCGTCGACGAATAGCACTACAATCCGGCGTACGTCTTCGCGCTTCAGCGTCGCGGCGGGCATCGGCGGCAAAGCGGCTTCGAGTGTCTTGGGAACGGAGCGCGGGGCCTGTGGAGCGGGTGTGGCCGGTGGGCGGCTTCCCACCTCGATAAAGCTAAGGGAGGTGATCCGCTGCGGCTTGCCATCGAGCAGGATCTGGAAATCACCGGACGTCAGGCCGGGAACAGGTTTGCCCCGCGAATTGGTGACGGTGGCGTCCACCTGGACCAGATTCACCGTGACGCGCAGGCGATACTCCTGTTGTCCGGCGATCGGAAGACCAGCAAGAAACGCGAGGATAAGAGACCTCCGTATCTGGATATTCACGGATTACCTCTGCAGCTTGAGTGTAGGCCAGGTGCCTCGCAGAAACAACGTTGAATACGTGGGAACTCGTCATTCGACGAGTAGTTCTTGAGCGTCAGTTCTTGGATCGCTTTCCCCATATTGGCGATTCGTGAATCACGCGAGGGGAGCGGGGAGAAAACTTTCGACCCGGCAGTGTCCTCGTCAGGTTGCGTGCGGCCAATGCGCAAGCTGCTTTCCGAACCATACCCGCGGTTTGTCCGCTTCAACACTTCTCTGAAGGTAGCTTCCTGTATAATCGCGGGTGGCAAAACAGCCAAAATGGAAATTCTGGATGAAAGCCTTCAACCACACACGCGCGCTGGCCTTGCTCGGCCTACTACTTTTGGTTGGCAACTCGGCGGCCCAGACCGCTCCGCCGTCTCCCAAGTATCCCGAGTATCCCAGCGAAACGCCGGCCAAGTTCACGCCCACTACGGACAGTTTCGACTACGTCAAGCGCGACGTTATGATCCCCATGCGCGATGGCGTGAAGCTGCACACTGTCATCATCGTGCCCAAAGGCGCCAAGGGCGCGCCGATCCTGCTCACGCGCACGCCCTACAACGCCACCAACCTAACCAGCCACGCACAAAGCTCGCATCTTGGGCCGATTCTGGAAGGCTACGACAATGCCACCGAAGTGATCGTGGAAGGCGGCTACATTCGCGCCGTGCAGGACATCCGCGGCAAGCATGGCTCAGAGGGCGATTACGTCATGAATCGGCCGCTGCACGGGCCGCAGAATCCCACGCCGGTCGATCACGCTACCGACACTTACGACACCGTTGACTGGCTCGTCAAAAACGTGCCGGAATCGAACGGCAAGGTCGGCATCCTTGGAATTTCCTACGACGGTTTTCTGCCCTTGATGGCACTCGTGAATCCGCATCCGGCGCTCAAAGTTTCCGTGCCGATGAATCCAATGGTTGACGGCTGGATGGGCGACGACTGGTTCCACAACGGCGCGTTCCGCCAACCGAGCCTTCCTTATATCTACGATCAGCAAGCTACGCGCACTTCGGAAGCCAAGTGGTGGACCAGCCACCATGATCAGTACAACACCTACATGGAAGCGGGGTCGGCGGGCGCGCTGGGCCAGCGCCGCGGGCTTGAACCGCTCGGCTTCTGGCGCAAGATCCTGGCGCACCCCAGCTACGACGCCTTCTGGCGCGATCAGGCCATGGACCGGATTCTGGCCGCGCAGCCGCTCAAGGTTCCCGTGATGCTGGTGCACAGCCTCTGGGACCAGGAGGACATCTACGGCGACATTGCCGTCTACAAAGCCATCAAGCCGAAAGATACCGGCAACGACAAAGTTTTTCTGGTCATGGGACCCTGGTGTCACGGCGGGGAGATCGGCGACGGCAGTTCGCTCGGCGCTTTGAAATTCCGTACCGACACCGGACTCTACTTCCGCCGCGAGATTCTACGCCCGTTCCTGGATCAATTCCTCAAAGATGGCGCACCAAAGGCGGACCTGCCCCCGGTCATGGCGTATGAAACCGGCACGAACACCTGGCGACGCCTGCCCGCATGGCCTGCCGGCTGCGCGATCGGCTGCACGATGAAGCCCACTCCGCTCTATCTCACGGCCGGTCTCAAGCTCGGGTTTAGCGAGCCCAAGTCTGGTGACGCGGCGTTCAATGAATACGTGTCCGACCCCGCCAAGCCCGTGCCGTACCGCGCGCGCCCCATCGATGACAATTCCTGGTCTCGCTGGCTGGTGGATGATCAGCGCGAAGCCTCCGGCCGCCCGGATGTCGTGGCGTTCGTCTCCGAGGTTTTGAACGCGCCGGTGAAGATCAGCGGACAACCGATCGCGAATCTCGTTGCCTCGACCAGCGGCACTGACTCCGACTGGGTCGTCAAACTGATCGATCTTTACCCCGACGAAGTGGCCGGCGATCCGGCGCTGGGCGGGTATCAGTTGATGATTTCAGCCGACATCTTCCGCGGGCGTTATCGCGAGAGCCTAGAAACGGCCAAACCCATTGCACCGGATAAACCCCTGCTTTATCGCTGGACCTTGCCCACCGCGAACCACGTCTTTCTTCCGGGCCACCGCATGATGGTGCAAATCCAATCCACCTGGTTTCCGCTCTACGACCGCAATCCGCAAACATTCGTTCCGAACATTTTCTTGGCAAACCCTGAGGATTATAAAAAGGCCACGCAGCGCGTCTACCATGCGCCGGGCCAGGCAAGCTTCATCGAACTCCCGCTCTGGAGGGCGAAGTAGCACGGACGGCGTCGTCCGCACCGGACCCGCTGGAGTGCGCCACATGTCAGGCAGCACACCTGGGTCAGCCGTATGGCGCTCCTGCCGAACCAGAATCTCCTCACGCGGTGTTCTGCTCACGTTGACAGCCTTGCACGAATTTTGCACCATTCCACTGTTTCGCGGAACGTCCAACGCGTTATGGAACATCGGAATCTATTTCGCCCCGATTTTACCTTCCGCCTCGCTATTGCTCCGAGAAGCCGAGTGGGTTCTTGGCCCAGATGGTTTGGCGCCGCACTTCAAACCCGGCTGATCGTCTACGTACACCGTGTCTTTTTTCGGGTGTATGCAATCCACCGGACAGACATCCACGCAGGCCGTGTCTTTGACTCCAATACAAAGTTCGGCAATTACGAATACTATGGTCTGCCTCCTCTCGGACTCAATGGACGTTCGCCACGCTCTCACTGCAGTCGGACACGCCTTAATGGTGGTTTCTGCAACTTGTCACCATCTGGTTGCTCATTGTGCCGCGCCAGTTGTCGATCCCAGACCGCTCCTCCCTGGTCGTATTCGATCGAACGATTCTTCACATCGGCAAGAAGACTATCCCTCGGGTTGGGTCTGGGCAGACCCCGGCGACCTCTGGCTCGCCCCGTCGTAGTTTTGGTTCACCATGGCGCCCTCCTCGCCTTCGAATGGTTTCATATTGGCTGTCGCAGTATTCTCCACGGTGCGCGCTGTTCCCCCCACTCCACTATGGCGCTCAGCTTCCGGACTGACAGCTCAGACATTCGAAGCCGCTCCGCTTCCGCCGGCCGCAGAAATAGAATCTCTTCCTGGATATCGGGGGCCAGATTCAGTAGGTTCGTCTGGGTGATGCGCGAACGGGAGACTTCTCCCAACTGCGCCAACACCGCGTAGTTATCCACTACCCCGGACCGGATCATCTCCTCAAATTTCAGCGCTAGGGCCAACAAGCGCGTCAGCCGCGGTACTTGTTCCCGTAGTTCAGTCACGGCGCCGCGAGCTTTCCGACGGCTGCGGATGTGCTTCGCTTCGGTTATTCGGATCTTTCCCGGATGCGTGTCATTCGCTGCCGTCGCACCCTGCGGACACGATCCCATATTCGAGCGAACTGACTAGTTCGGCGTCACCTTCACAAAGTTTCGCCGGCCGTGCGCATTTCAGTTGGCCATCAGCGTCACAGCCTGCTTCGGCACGTTCCGCGGAACCTCGATTCTTGGTCCAGAAAGGATTCGCATGGGACCACCGCAGTGTGCTCGGGTCCAGTTTTCCACAATTGATTCTTCGCTCGATCCGCGCCCGCAGTTACGAGGGCGTGACCATTTCGCTCACCGCAGCGAAGTATCGGTAGAGACTCGAGCAGGACCGAGACGCGCAACTCGCGTGGAGAGGAGCAGCAAAGTGACCTGTCGGGACATGGATGATGTCATCAGTTCGCGGACTCGTGATTCCGTATTAGAGCCGCAACCCGCCGAACACCTGATTCACTGTGAGCAGTGCCGCAGTCTGACCCGCTTGCTGGATGAGGCCGACGATGGGCGCCGCCCGTCGGAGAGCCTGTTGCGGCGGATCAAGGCCGGCATTTTGGGGGATCTAAGATCGATTCGGCCTTTGGCGCCTTCCCGCATCTTGCTTTTCAGGAGCGCGATTATTTTTCTATCGGTGGTGGCTATTGGAGTTCTGCTGCTGGGAATGAACGGCTGGGGTGCGCTGAACATCGTACAGAGGATCGTCGTGTTTGTGACGCTCGCTGCCAGCGCGGTTCTCCTCGCTAATTCAATGGTTCGGCAGATGGCGCCTGGAAGCAAATACATCTTTGCTCCCGCCGCGCTCCTCGTTGCGATTCTGGTTGTGCTCATGATGGTGACCGTTGCCACGTTTCGTCCGCAGCGGGAATCGGCTTTTATTGCGGGCGGCCTGATGTGCATGAAAAATGGGCTCACGTTTTCGATCCCGGCGGCATTCCTGCTGTGGTTTATCTTGCGGCGCGGCGCCATACTGTATCCCAGACTCATCGGCGCCGTCGCTGGTGGATTGGCCGGCTTGGCTGGGCTGAGCGTGCTGGAAGTCAATTGTCCGAACTTGAACGCATTTCATATTCTGATCTGGCACGAGGGCGTCGTGGTAATCGGCTGCCTGGGAGGCGCCCTGCTCGGCGCTACCGTGGAATCTGTCCAACGGTGGCGCAAACAGAAATTATTTTAGTTCGATGTTCAACTCTATCGTCGGGCGAGCCGGCAAGTTGCGATCTCTTTTAACCAGGAATATTCAAGGCCAGTAACGGTATACACCGATGGATGTCCGGATTGTCGGGAGTCTCCAAAGAAATCTTTAAACCGGGCGTAACTCCGCGCGTTGCTGTCGCGAATTGTCTGTAGATGGGGTCCAGTCTCCAAGAGAGCGTTGAACCGCGGCAGTCGTCCGCCAATCTCGATCGGTGGATGGAGCGCTACCAACAAGCAGATCCGGAAGCTCCGGCCGCTTTGGTTGGTGCCCTGAGCCCAGCTTTGCTTCGATTCTTCAGGAGCCAGGTGGCGAACCGGGAACAGGCTGATGACCTGTTGCAGGAAGCGTGGTTGCGGATTCATCGCGTGCGACATACGTACCGCCCTGGTGAGCCGGTCCTTCCCTGGATATATGCCATCGCCAGGCGGGTGCGCGTGGACGGCTACCGCCGGACGCGACGCATCACACTGCACGAGATTGCGATGGAGGTGCTGCCGGAGGCGCTGGCGTGTGCTGAAATCCGAAACCCGGGTCCCACATTCGACACACTTGTTTCGGCCCTACCAGAAGCGCAACGGGAAGTGGTGTCGATGTTGAAAGTGGGAGGTTTAACCCTGGACGAAGTAGCCCGTGCCACGTCATCCACCGTGGGAGCCGTGAAACAGAAGGCACACCGCGCTTACGAGCGGCTGCGCAAATTACTGCAAGTCCAAGCAGAGGAAGGGGCGAGAGGAGCGGCTCAATGAACTGCAAAGACGTAGCCAGGGCTTTGAGCGAGGAGTCGCGGTTGCCCCTGCAAGCCCAGGATCACCTAAGAATTTGTAATCGCTGCCAGGAACTCGCAGGCTTGCTCAATTCGCCGGTTCCCGTGGATCCCCCTTCGCCAGCAACCCTGCGACAGATGGCAGAAGGCATGGTTACTGATTTGCGCCCGGTGCGCCCGATGGCTCCAGCGCGCTACTTTTTTGGAGCTTTCGTTGCCATTTTTGTTTCCATCGTCGCTCTTAGTGTCTACCGCATGGGGGCGTTCGCTATCGCGGTCATGACCCCGCTCGAAACCGCGGCGATTATGAGCGCCTTGGCAATCAGCACTGGCCTGCTGGCTTACTCTCTGGCGCATCAGATGGTACCTGGCAGCCGCCACAGAATTCCTCCGAGGCTGCTACCTGTTGCCATCATGATATTGCTGACGATTGCGATCGCAGTCTTGTTCCAGTTCCAGAATGAACGAAATTTCTGGGGAAACGCCTGGGCGTGCATCCGGGCGGGCACCTCAATTGGAGTCCTGGCGGCGGTGCCCTTCTGGCTGATGCTGCGCCGAGGCGCTATCCTTTCTCCGAGCATGACCGGAGCGGCAACCGGTTTGCTTGCAGGGCTGGTTGGGACTAGTGTGCTGGAGATTCACTGCCCAAACCTGGATGCGTGGCACATTCTGATATCGCACCTAGGCGTTGCAATGCTGTGCGCTCTGGCAGGTCTTGTCATAGGATTGGCGGCCGAACTCAACTTCTACGCCGCTGACTCCCCATTTAGCGCGAACCACAAGGAGACATAAATGAAGAGTGTCAAACTGATCGTGGCGTATCCACAACCCAAGGACGCCTCGGCTTTCGAAAAGATTTATCAGCAGGAGCACGTACCGATGGCGATCACGAACCTCCACGGGAAGACCAAAATGGTCGCCACGAAGGTCTTGCAATCGCCGCAAGGCGAACCTCAGTTTTACCGCGTCGCGGAGGTTCATTTTCCATCCATGGAGGCGCTCCAGCAGTGCGCGGCGTCTGCCGGAGGCAAGGAAACCTTGGCCCATGCGGTGAAGATATCGTCGGGTGGTCCTCCCGTCATCATGATCGCCGAAGAGGACACGTTCACGTTCTGAGGGACGAGGTGCTTATATGGCAAAGAGATCTCTCATCGAAGTGGCGATGTGGATTCTTTTGACTACTGCGTTGCACGGCCAGATCATCAAGACCGGGCCGGACGTGGGCCAGCAGGTACCCGCTTTTTCCGCGCAGGACCAAGAGGGCCGGAACCAGAGTCTCAAATCCATCATGGGCCCGAAAGGGGCCATGCTCGTATTCTTTCGTTCCGCGGATTGGTGACCGTTCTGCAAGATCCAGCTCGTCGAGCTGGAACAACAGCTGGATGCGATCCGAAAGCACGGACTCGGTGTAGCGGCCATCAGCTACGACTCTGTCGGGGTGCTCAAGAGTTTCGCGGACCGGCAGCACATCACGTATCCGCTGCTATCTGATCCGGACTCCAAGGTCATACGCGCCTACGATATTCTTAACGAAACAACCAAGCCGGGCACCTCTAGCTACGGCATTCCATATCCGGGCGTATATGTCGTCGATGCGCAAGGGAGGGTCGAGTCCAAGTACTTTGAAGACGACTACAAGGACCGGGTCTCTACCGCTGACATTCTAGCCAGGCAGTTCGGGGCGCCACTGGACGCGGCGCGAGAAGCAGCCGAAACCAAGCACCTTCAAATCACCACCGCGGCAAGTAACGACATCGCACGGCCGGGTCTTCGAATCGCACTCAGCCTCGTCATCGAGCTCAAGCCCGGCATGCACGTCTACGCTCCGGGCGTGCAGGGGTATATTCCGATTGATTGGCGATTGGGCGGGGGAGGACCTGTCGCGAAACGGCGCGGTTTCGAATACCCGCCCTCAGAGATGTTGCGGCTGGAAGCAATCGGTGAGACCGTCCCGGTGTACCAGGGCCATATTCAGATCCGCCGCGAGATCACTTTTGGACAGGAGGCTGTTCTAAAGCCGCTGGTCACCCCAACCGGCGAGGTGATCGTCAAGGGGTCGTTCCGTTATCAGGCGTGTGACGATCGCAAGTGCTATGTTCCTGAGGCGGTGCCGCTCCTATGGCGATTCAAGTATGAAGGTCTGGATCGTCAGCGTGCTCCGTCGGAGTTTCAGCGCAAGCCAAACTAATCTGGAGGATTTGTGTCTGAAGTCGTGTATCGTTCTGAAGTACGAATCGAGCGTGTGAAAGGCCCGGTGCGCAGAGCGTATCTCCCGGCTGAGTCGGAGCCGGTCATTTTCGGTGTCCACGGCGCCGTCGCCGAGCATTACAGAGTTTCACCCGCTATCGCGGAACCCCGCGCCACAACCCTTGATTACATTGTTGCCGCCGCGGCTGGTTGACTGACGGGAACCTTTGGAGGCGCGCTGGAGGCGCGTCAAATCGATGCATCAAACGAACGCCTGGTCGGGGAAGCATTGGGTGAGATAGAACTGGAGGACAATGTACTCGTGATCCGCCGCATTCACGTGCGATTGAGGCTTAAGGCGGAGGAAACTCAACGGGAAACCGCCAATCGAGTACACGGGATCTTCGCCGATAAGTGTCCGGTCTACCGCAGTTTGAAAGCGGCAATCACGATGACGACTGAACTCCTTTTCGAATCGATCCCAGAACGCGCATAGGAGAGATTTCGCCAAGATTGTGTGTAGCAACCACGACCGAGGATATCTTCATAGCGTGTTCCAGCGTTCAGTGGTAACAGTGGGGATTTTAGGGGCCGGATTTGCTATGGTCTAAACCAAGAAAAAAGCGCCCGCTGCGGAAACCGGGGTTAACACAGCGGGCGCTTACGTGCCTTTAATCGAGCCGTTGGACGATCGTGCAATTGATTGAGA
>Ga0075436_100002646_pt1 | contig 12318 bp, 11 predicted proteins | sample RhiMethybrSRZTD5_FD_75303 | JGI IMG/M metagenome (GOLD analysis project Ga0075436, IMG submission 75303) | Populus rhizosphere microbial communities from Tennessee, USA - Rhizosphere MetaG P. TD hybrid SRZTD5 | ecosystem: Host-associated > Plants > Roots > Rhizosphere > Soil | place: USA... | reverse complement strand
CGTTTCGCGGGGGCATGCCGTTCGGTAATCTGGCCACGGGATGGCTGATCCCGATGTTTTCGGCGCCGGTGGTGATTGCGGTGAACGGAATTCTATTAGTGGTGCTGGGCCTCTATTTATCTGCCGCCCAGCGGCGTGTGGCGGAACTGTGACGAAGACCTGGCTTGGCGTTCTACTGGCGGCGCGGCTCGCCGGATCACCGGCCGATCTCGAAAGGGCACGCGATCTTCAGGACCGTCCGGCGCTCGAGCGCATGGTGGCCGAGCTTTCCGCCGCGGCCGGAAACATGCCCAAGGATGCGGGCGCACAGTACCGTCTGGCGCTGGCCGCATCGTATCAGGCTGAGGTTGCGCTCGAGTTGCGGGATAAAACCGCCGCCGAGAGCGCGGCCAAGATCGGTATTCCAGCGGCGGAGCGCGCCGTGGAGCTGAAGCCGGAGAACGCCGAGTATCACCGCGTCCTGGGCACCCTCTGCGGCCAGGTGATTCCCGCCAACGTGCTCCTGGGGCTCAGTTATGGCAAGCGGGCGGAAGAGGCGATCGACAGGGCTATCGCGCTCGATCCCAAATTGTCCAACGCCTATCTGGCGCGCGGCATCGGCAACTACTACAAGCCGGCGATGTTCGGCGGCGGCCCGGAGCTGGCGCTCAAAGATATCCGGCGCGCCGTGGAGCTCGATCCGAAATCCGCCGAGAACTACCTTTGGATGGGCCTGGCGCTGCGCAAACTGCACCAGGACGCGGCAGCGCGCGAAGCTTTTGCGAAATCGCTCGAGCTGAATCCCGCCCGCATTTGGACGAAGCAGCAACTGGACAAGACTCCAGCCAAATGAGACGCGTGTGGATCGGCGCGGCGATCCTGGGGATCACGCTGCTCAATTTTTTTCAGTTTCCCGGCCATACCTGGCTGCAATCCGACACGCAGATTTACGCGCCGATCCTGGAGCACCTTTGGAATCCGGCGGTGCTTCAGAAAGACCTCATCGCACAGCATCCGCACGTGGCCTTCACGCTGTATGACGAGACGGCGCTCACGCTGCGCTGGGCGACGGGCCTCGATTTACATTACGTGCTCGAAGCGGAACAGTTTTTGGTCCGCGCGCTGGGCATCTGGGGCGTATACCTGATCGCGACGGCGCTTGGCCTTTCCGATCTTTTGGCGCTGATGGTAGCGGCGACATTCTCGCTGGGCGCGACCATTCTGGGCCCGTCAGTGCTGCTGTTTGAATACGAACCGGTGCCGCGCGGACTCGCCGTGCCGCTGATGTTCCTGGCTACCGGCCTGATCGCGCATGAGCGATTCGTGGGCGGTGGCGTTGCGGCTTCGGTGGCATTTCTCATGCACGCACCCACGGTCTTTCCGTTCTGGATGGTGTACGTGGCATGGGCGGCGTGGCCGTCGAGGGCCTACACCATGCGGCGGAAGCTGATTCCACTCTGTGTGCTGGCGGCCGCCGGCCTCGTGCTTCTGGCTGCGTCACTCCCCGAAACGTCCAGCGCCGAGACACGCCCGTTTTTCACACGGCTTGACCCGCACCAGGAAGAACTGCAACGCATGCGCGCCGGCTACAACTTTATTTCGTTGTGGTGGAGGCAGCGGATCGTCCACTACCTGATTTTGTACGCCGCTACTATCCTGGCGGTGTGGCGTCTGCGGCGGGACATGCCACAGCCCTTGCGCTTCTTCTCGCTCGGGCTGCCCTTGATGGGGCTGGCCAGCATCCCGGTGTCGTACGTGCTGCTCGAGAAGTTGCACTGGGCGCTGATCCCGGAAGTGCAGCCGCTTCGTGCGTTGCTGTTCGTGACGGCATTCGCCATGCTTCTCGGCGCTGCGGCCGCGGCCCGGGCGCTGGCGGGCAGGCATTACGCGGAGGCGCTCGCGTGGCTGGTGTTGGCGTTCCTGCCTCCGGTGAACCGCGAGATCGCGTGGCCCGCCTGGAACCGGGCCGGGGTCGTAATTGCTCTGGCGCTGTTCACACTAGCGGCGATGCGGGTTATGCAATCCGGCGCGCGCTGGTCGAAACTCGCCGCGGCTGTCGCGATCGCCGTGCCGTTCTTCGTGATCCCAACTTGGGGCCGGGTGGAAAACTACCCGCCCCTGCACACTGCCGAACTGACCCAGCTTGCCGCGTGGGGGCGCACATCGACTCCGCAGGACGCTGTGTTTCTGTTTCCGGATGCGGATCAGGATCTCGAGCCGGGAGTGTTTCGGGCCGAAGCGCTGCGCGCCGTCTACGTGGACTGGAAGACAGGCGGCCAAGTCAATTTTTTCAAAGACCTGGGCGAGGAATGGTGGAGGCGCTGGCAGAAGACCATGGCGCAACCGTTCGACCCGCACGATCTCGCGCGATACCAGGGGCTTGGGATCGATTACCTCGTGGTAGGGACGAAGAATAAGCTGGCCGCCACGCCGCCAGTATTTGAAAATGCGCTCTTCGCGGCTTACAGACTGTGAGCGGCGCTACTGAATCGCCACGTGCACGGTTGTGGTGAATCCGCCGATGTTCAGCACGAGCGGCACGGCCGGGCCCGATGCAACTCCCGGCGGCAATTTCACATCGACCAGCAGCGCGCCTGCGATGAGGAACGGCGCAGCGCCTGCGTAGGCCAACTGTGCGTTCAGGCCACCAACGGTCGCCGTGACGGGAAGCAACGGCTTGGGCCATACCGTCGTCGCGATTTTTCCGTCCACTCCCGGTGGGTTGGTTTGCCCCTCCCCGGTCGCATAGACGATCAGCACCGATCCCTGCGCCGCCGAATTCGCGGCCGAGTTCAGCTTTCTATCGTGATTGAGCACCACGAAAATTCCGGGCGACGCGCCAGCCACTGGCAAGACCTGCGGCGCCGTCGCTATGCCCCCGGCAGTCACGACCATGCTGGTTGACGCATGCCCGGCGACGGCGTACGGCACCACAAGATTAATCAGCCCCGCCGACACGTACAACTGGGGCGCGGCGACGCCATCGAAAGTAACCTTGGCATCCGGGGTGAAGCCCGAGCCGAAGACCGCCACAATCTCTCCCGGCGCAACCGCGCCCTGCGCGAAGCTTCCTGCGTTGTCAACGGCGGTGACTATCGGAGCCGCCGACGCGCCTGCCTGGGCCGAATCGGCTTGCACCCTGAGCGAAGATTCGTCCACGGCCTCGAAATCCGACCCCTGCAGTTGCGTGATCTGGTGGAGCACGTCGTTGTCCCAGCGGTCATCGGGCGCGCCGGAGATGTACCAGGAAGAACCGTTGTCCGCCAGGATCATGCCGTACTTCTTGAGCGCGCGCAGAATCACCTGCACGGGCGCGGCAAATCCGGAAATATCCACGCCCGCCTTGAGCCGGAAGCGCTGGCCCATGGGCGGGTAGTTGGCGCCGGACAGGTTCGACGCTTCGTGGCGCGCCGGCCATATGTAGGTGTTACGAGTTTGCGGCGCAGTGAAACGAACGGCATGCTGAATTTCACCCGCCGTCACTTCGTCGTAGCGCACCAGGCCCGGAAGAATGGGCAGCCCGGCGGCATCGGCCGAGGTCCATCCCGCGGGGCGCAGTAGGTTGAATTTGAGATCGAAGATGGCGCCCGAGCCGGCGTGCCAGCTTCCGTCCGGCTGCGGATAGGCGCTGTACAACTCATAAAGAATGCAGTTGGTGTGATCGACGACCAGTACGTGGCGATCGCCCGTGCTCTGCGATCCGCCTTCTGCTGTACAACTCATAAAGAATGCAGTTGGTGTGATCGACGACCAGTACGTGGCGATCGCCCGTGCTCTGCGATCCGCCTTCTATGGGCACATTGGGGGGAATGGGATAACCGCCGTGGTCGCTTTCGCTGTCGTAATCGAAGGTGACGCTGACTTTAGGCTGTATGCCAGGCACGTCGATGAACGGGATACCGATCGGCGCGCCAGCATACAATCCCGAGCCGAAATCCGGATGCGCGGGCTTGCCGGCCCCGATGGTCGCGACGTAGCTGGCGGAGTTGGCATCGACCGGAAGCTGGTCGATGGGGGTGTTCCATACGTTGTTGGCCGGAAATACGGAGCAGCCGGCGAGACGCGGCTGGGCATCGCCAGCAGCCGCCATCGCAAGAACGGTCGCGATCGCAAAGCTGGCTCTCAAAACCATCTGACCTGCGGTTCGGCGGGCGATCAGTGCGCTGACGCTACGGCTTCCTCTTCCGCCGGGTTGAGCTCCGCCGACACCGTCAGCGGCTTGCCGGGTTCAACCATGATGTCATGTGTCCAGGCGGGATAGCCCTCGGCCGCGAGCCGCACAGTGTACGGTCCGGGAGCAAGCCTGGTGGTGACCGGCGTCTTTCCCACGGTCTGCCCCCAGAAGAAGACGAATGCACCGGGAGGCGTCGACGTAACGGTCACCGGGACCAGTGAGGAAGCTATCTCCTTCGGCGCCATGGCAGGGTTCGATCCGCCATCTGGGTCCGCGGGCCGTACGCGCTTGCCAGTTCGGGCTTCGAGCACCGGCTCGATGGTGACGAACTCGGATTTCATAATCTCGAAGATGGCCACCTCTCCGGCGCCACGCTCGCCCATGTAAGTAATGGTCAGCAGTCTTCCCTGCTTTTTGCCGAATTTTGGAATCCAACTGGCTGCCGCAGCCATGTACGCTTTCGCGCCAGGCTTGCCGCCAAGCTCCATGCTGATGATGCGCGAATAGGGCAGCGTGAACGTATCATCGGCATAATTAAAGAGGAATTCTGTCTCGTCCCCGAGGTTCAGCGAGCCTTCGGTTCCGTTCGGGACCGCCGCGGAACCGCTCACGTAAACCGCGCGCGGGTGCGGAATCGAAGCCGGAAGCCCGGCGCAAAGAAGCAGTAGTGTGATCAGCAATACGAAGAGTCTCATCTATTTAAGGTTGAGGCCTCGCGGCTCCGGATTCAATTTGCCAAAGGGTAACTAACTAGTTGTAAGCCAACGGTTAACATAGGGGCGAGTGGCGCCCGGCGAGGTTTATTTTGACTTTGATTCCGCGGGCGGCGCCACGGTGGCCGGCAACTGGATGCCGTCGCCATACTTTGCGAGATCGGGAATTGTGACGGGCAAATGTCCGCGGATGGCTATTTCGCCATAAAGCGCCTTCACGGCCGCGATTTCGGAAGGCGGGACGGTGCTATAGGTGGCCAGATAGGCCGCCACCTTGGGAAAACTGCGCAGCAGGTACGGATTGCCCAGCGCGATGAGCGTCACCGGTTTGCCCAAGGCGATGAGCGTGTCTAACAATTTTGGAAAACCGGCAGCGAGCGCCACGTTGCCGCGGGCCGCCGCCACTGAGGCGAACGCACCGACGGCTATGGCGTCGCAAAAGCCGGCGCGAGTGACTGCCACGTCGAGCGCCGCGTCGGGCAGCGACGGGTCGAGCGACAGAACCAGCGCGTTGGGACTGCGCTTGTGAACCTCCTGCGTGAATGCCAGGCCCTCATTGGAATAATGGCTCTCCGCCAACAGGAAGAAACACGTCTTGTCGGGCGCGCGCAGCGGAATTTGAGACGGGTCGTTGCGGACGAGCGTCACCGCCCGGTCGGCCACTTCCTGGGCGCGCTCGTTGGCTTCAGGCGAGTTGACCACGTCGGAGATGGCTTCCAGGTCCACTAGCCGGCCGCGGTCCAGCCCTACTTTGATCTTGGCGGCAAGCACCCGCGCAAGGCTCTGCTCGATGCGTTTCTGCGAGATTTGTCCTCGCCGGACCGCCGCTACCACGGCGTTGACCGCCGCCTCGGCATCCGGCGGCATCAGCAGTAAATCGGCGCCGGCTTCAATGGCGCGGACGGAGGCTTCGGCGCCCCCGAATCCGTTCACGATGGCGCCCATATCCATGGCGTCGGTGACGATCAAGCCGTGGAATCCCAATTCGTCGCGCAGCAGCTTCGTCAGGATGGCGGGAGAGAGCGTCGCCGGGACATCGGCGGGGTCGATCGCCGGAACCGAAATATGCGCGGTCATGACGGAATCCACGCCCTTCGCGATGGCAGCGCGGAACGGAATCAATTCCACGTCATTGAGGCGCTTGCGGTCCGCCGTGATGGTGGCCAGGCCGAGATGGGTATCGATGGCAGTGTCGCCATGGCCGGGAAAATGTTTAGCAGTGGTCAGGATGCGGTTGCGACGGTCCGATTCCGCGCCTTCGATGAACGCCGCGACATGCTGCGAGACCACCTGCGGGTTCTCTCCGAAGGAGCGGATATTGATGATGGGGTTGTCGGGATTGTTGTTGACGTCAGCGTCGGGGTAAAACACCCATTGCACGCCCAGCGCCCGCGCCTCACGGGCGGTCACCTCGCCCTCGTAACGCGTGAGCGCCGGATCGCCCGCCGCGGCAAAGGCCATGGCGTGGGGAAATACGGTGGTATCGCTCACCCGCATGGAGGCGCCACGCTCGAAGTCGCCCGACACCAGGAGCGGCAGCCGGCTCAGGCGCTGCATCCGGTTCACGAAGGATGCCAGTTCGTGCGGCTCGGCGCGCTGCACCAGGCGCCCCTGCGCCACGTTCACCAGGATCAGCCCGCCCACGCGCACATCTCGGATGAGATGCACGAACTTGCGGTATTCCTTGGTGCGCGTGCTGAGGGAGTGTCCGGTGAATGGGATCATCACCAGTTGCGCCACCTTCTCGCGCAAGCTCAGCGATTTCATCCAGCGGTTCACGCTTTTTTGCGTACCGCGCTCAGTACGCGCGGCCGGCGCGGCCGGAACGCTAAGCGCGCCGGAAAGGATGAACGAATAGAGGGAGATGGCGACGGCAATCGGCGCGGCCGTCAGAATTCCACGCCGCGAAGGACGATTCATCCGGCGTTGCGGGCCTTCTTGGATTTGGCGATGTGTTCGGATTCCAAAGGTTTGCGCGCGGGTTGCCGGCTGAGCAACCGGCGCACCGAGCGGACCAGAAATCCCATCTCGCCGGCGCTTTTTGACAGCACCACGTCGGCACCGGTGGATTCTTCGGTCAAGCCCAGCGGCTCTACGAACCCCGAGAGCAGAATGATCGGAAGATCGGCGCGCAACCGGCGGATATGAGTGATGAGCTCGACGCCATCCATGTTGGGCATGCGGAAGTCGGTGATCACCAGATCCACCGCCTGGTGCTGGAGCACGCTCAGCGCTTCCTGCCCGTTCGTGCCGGCGTGAACCGTGTAGCCCAACTCCTCGAGCACTGTCCGGCGGGCGACCATGCCATGGGGATTGTCATCAACGAGCAGAATGGTGGCACCAGGATTCGCCGGTGCGGGCGGTGTTTTCATGAGACCGTGCGAGGGTAACAGAGATGTAACTAAGGTGTCAACGAGTCTGCATCGAATTGCAACAGGAGAATTTCGAGAGCTTGACTTTACTCCACTTCCCGCGGCGCTTTGTAACCCGCCTTGGCGACGACGGAATATTTGATCGGCTTCCCTTTTTCATCCACCACGCGCAGTGGTTCGTTGGTCGCCGGATTCACCAGTTCGACCTTGATCTTGCGGAACTTGCCGTCCTTCGCCGTGTTGGTTGGGGCATAGCCCAGCGAATACTGGTTGCGCAGGGCTTGATGGATCGTCTGGTAGATGTTGGGGAACTCTCCATAGAACCGCGGGAAAAAGGCCATGCCGCCGGTTTCCTTGGCGAATGTGTTCATCTGGTTATCGGCCTGCAGGAAGTCCATGCGTTGCATCGCACCCATGTACTGGTCGTACATGATCCGCAGGGACTGCATAAGGCCAATGGCATAGATTGGCACGCCTCCGTCCTGGATCGCCTTCCTGGCCTTGTCGAAGGTGAGCTTGCTGAACGTATCGATTCCCGACGCGATCAGGACGATAGCCTTACGGCCTTCGATGCCGCTCATGCGATCTTCGGTATCGACCAGCGCGTCATACAGGTTGGATTCTGAGAAACCCGGGATTCGGAGGCGCTGCATGGCTTCGTATGCCTTGCGCTTGTCGGTGGAAAAATCAGAAAGAATCTCCGACTTCATGTCGTAGGCCACCACGGCAACGTAATCATCGGGCTTTAGGGTCTCGAGAAAGCCGTATGAGGCTGCCAATGTCTGGTACCAGGCCGGGCCCACCCAGTACTGCTGGAAGCGCCCGCTGAACTCGATCACCATGCAAACCGTCATGGGGGCTTCGCCCTTCGAGAAATTGGAGATCTGCTGCGGAACATTGTCTTCCAGAATACGGAAGTTTCCCTTGGGGATATTGGGAATGAAGTGGCCTTTATTGTCAAGCACGGCGACGTCGACATTGACCACGCTGGTGTCGATTTTGAAGGCCGCCGCGTCCGGCGGGATGTCGGGCTTGTTCTTGTTGCTCAGCTTGGATGGAATCTTCGCCTGATCGGGGTCGGCATTTGCCCCGTCTGCCTTGCGGGGTTTGGCCACGGTCTCGCCAACGTCCTTGCTCGGACCCTCCTGGCCCACCGAGACGGCTACAAAAGCCATTGCCATCAGCAAAACCAAGGAGATCCGCTCGCAGGTCTTCATACACCGCCCCCTAAGTTGCATGATATATCAATCGACGATCAGTGGCGTCATCGGGTTACGAACAGGCCTGCCGCTTCCCGTGGTGTTAATAGATCTGAACAGCCCGCGGAATTTTCAATCGCCGCCCGCCGCTTTGGCCGCAGCGGTTATGTATCGGCTGAGGGCCACCTTGCGGGCCCTGGCCGCCTTTGTCAGGGCGCTCATGCGTCCAGGGCGATTATTTTCCGCCAAAACGCGTAAGAATTCGTGTTTTGCCTTCAGGTATTCGCTGTGGAACTGTTCGACTTCCGCCAGCACAGATTGCCGGTCCTCTTCAGAAGGTTGCTCAAGGGGCATTGACGGCCCCCTTCCTGTCGTGAAAAGAGGCGGGCCATCTAGGGATACGGAGAAGTCTCTTTAAGCGGCACTCCAAGGATACCACCTTAGGGGCCCGAAAAATTCAAAACGAGCCACTACCTCCTTTTTCCTCTTGTTGACAGACTTTAAACCCTTTCGATATGATTGAAAGGTTTCGCGAGTTAGTTCTTCTGCTCCCGTGCTACCCCCGTATTGTGATGCGGGCCGGCCGGGGGCCGGCCCCGAGGTTTCAGATGGTCAGGGAGAATAGGCCACTGGAGCATGGGCTTGTCCGAAGTTCTCGCATATTACTGATCACAGTTTTCCTTCCGAACGAAGCGCGGGGCAGGAATGTGATCGGGTCGCGTCACGCTTAGAACCACATCGAAGAGGACGGTTGTGCCGACTTTTAATCAACTTGTGCGCAGCGGGCGGCGCCCGCCCCGCTGGAAGACCGCCAGCCCTGCCCTGCAGGCGTGCCCGCAAAAGCGGGGAGTCTGTACCCGCGTTTACACCCAGACGCCCAAAAAGCCCAACTCAGCGTTGCGGAAAGTGGCGCGCGTGCGGCTGACCAACGGGATCGAAGTCACAACCTATATACCTGGGGTTGGGCACAACCTGCAGGAGCACTCGATCGTGCTGATCCGCGGCGGGCGCGTCAAGGATCTGCCGGGTGTCCGCTACCACGTAATCCGCGGAGCGCTGGACACGGCGGGCGTGGGGAATCGCAAACAGGGGCGCTCCAAGTACGGGGCCAAGAGACCGAAAGCGTAAGGAATTATGCCCAGACGCAGAAGCGCAGAGAACCGCGAAATTTTGCCGGATCCGGTGTATAACTCGACCCTGGTCGAGAAATTCATCTGCTCCATGATGTGGGATGGCAAGAAGAACACAGCGCAGGCGATCTTCTACGACTCGATGGAGAAGATCCGCGAGCGCTCCGGCGACGATCCGTTGAAGCTGTTCAAGAAGGCGGTCGAGAATTGCAAGCCGCTGCTCGAGGTCAAGACGCGGCGCGTGGGCGGCGCCAACTATCAGGTGCCGATCGAAGTACCGCAGTCCCGGCGCACCAGCCTGGCGATCCGGTGGATCATTCTCAACGCGCGCGGACGGGCCGAGAAGGGCATGCCCGAGAAGCTGGCCAACGAACTGAACGACGCTGCGAACTCGCGCGGCGGCGCCATTAAGAAGAAGGACGACGTGCACCGGATGGCAGAAGCCAACAAGGCGTTTGCGCATTACCGGTGGTAGGAAGGGGCGAGGGATTTCTCGCCCGTACTAAGACTTTTATGCCACGCACCATACCGCTCGAGCGGATGAGGAATATCGGGATTGCGGCGCACATCGACGCCGGCAAGACCACTACGACCGAGCGCATCCTTTATTACACGGGCCGCACGCACAAGATCGGCGAGGTGCATGAAGGCACGGCCGTCATGGACTGGATGGAGCAGGAACAGGAGCGCGGGATCACGATTACCTCCGCCGCCACCACCTGCGAGTGGCGCGATATCCAGATCAACATTATTGATACACCGGGTCACGTGGATTTCACCGCCGAAGTGGAACGCAGCCTGCGCGTGCTAGATGGCGCAGTAGCCGTGTTCGACGCCGTGGCGGGCGTGCAGCCGCAATCAGAAACCGTCTGGCGGCAGGCCGATAAGTACGCGGTTCCGCGCATCTGTTTCATCAACAAAATGGACCGTGTGGGCGCGGATTTTTACCATTCCGTAGACACTATCATCAGCCGCCTGCGGTGCAAACCGGTGGCGATTCAGCTTCCTGTGGGCGCCGAAGACCAGTTCAAGGGCGTGGTCGATCTGGTCGAGATGAAAGCTCTGATCTGGCGGGACGAGACGCTGGGCGCCGAATACGACGTGGTAGAGATTCCGGAAGACCTCCAGGCTCAAGCGCGCGAGTATCGCGACAAGATGATCGAAGCGGTCTCCGAGCATGACGACCAACTGTTCGCAAAATACGTTGAAGGCAAACCGCTCACGAACGAAGAAATCCGCGCGGGTATTCGCAAGGCCACCATCGCGCTCAAGATTTTCCCGGTGATCTGCGGCTCGGCGTTCAAAAACAAGGGCGTGCAGTCCATGCTCGACGCTGTTGTCGAATATCTGCCGTCACCTCTCGATGTCCCCCCCATAGAAGGCGTTTCGATTGACGATCCGAACACCGTATTGACGCGCAAAGCTTCTGACAGCGAGCCGTTCGCCGCGTTGGTGTTCAAGATCATGACCGACCCATACGTCGGCCAGCTGGCATTTTTCCGCGTTTACTCGGGGCACCTGGCGGCGGGAGATTCGGTCTACAACGTAGCTAAAGGGCGCAAGGAACGGATCGGGCGCCTGCTGCGCATGCACGCCAACAAGCGCGAGGAGATCCAGGAGATCTTCGCGGGCGACATCGCCGCGGCCGTGGGTCTGAAGACCGTTGTGACCGGCGACACCATTTGCGACGACGATCACCCCATCGTGCTCGAGTCGATCGAATTTCCGATGCCGGTGATCCAATTGGCGGTCGAGCCGCGCACCAAGGCCGACCAGGAAAAACTGGGCATGGCCATTCAGAAGCTGGCCCAGGAGGATCCTACGTTCCGGGTGGCCACTGATCCGGAAACCGGGCAGACGATTCTTTCCGGCATGGGCGAGCTGCACCTGGAAATCATCGTGGATCGCATGATGCGCGAGTTCGGCGTGGCGGCCAACGTCGGCAAACCGCAGGTGGCCTATCGCGAAACAGTACGCAAGAGTTCCGAGGCGGAGGGGCGGCACATCAAGCAGTCCGGCGGGCGCGGGCAGTACGGCGTGGTCAAGATCAAGATGGAGCCGCTGCCGACGGGCTCAGGGTTCGAGTTCGTGAATGACACTTACGGCGGCTCGATCCCCAAGGAGTACATCGGCCCGGTGGAAGCCGGCATGAAGGAAGCGCTCGAAGGCGGTATCCTGGCGGGCTTCCCCATGTCGGACCTGAAGGTCACGTTATACGACGGCAGCTATCACGACGTGGACTCTTCGGAAATGGCGTTCAAGATCGCGGGATCGCTAGCGGTGAAGGAAGCCGCGCGGCGCGCCAAGCCGGTGCTGCTCGAACCGATCATGGCGGTCGAGGTGGTGGTGCCGGAAGAGTACATGGGCGACGTGATCGGCGATCTCAATTCGCGCCGCGGGCGCATCGAGGGGATGGAGCTGCGCGGCACCTCCCAAATCATCAAGTCGCATGTACCGCTTTCGGAAATGTTCGGTTACGCGACGGACTTACGCTCGCGTACGCAGGGGCGCGGCAGCTTTACGATGCATTTCGGCAAATACGAAGAAGTGCCGGCGAGCCTGGCGGAAGAAATCGTCAGCAGAGTGCAAGGAATCACGAAGTAAAGAGTTCTTGAGGAGATTGGCTGAAACATGGCAAAGGAAAAATTTGATCGTTCCAAGCCGCACGTGAACATCGGGACCATCGGGCACATCGATCACGGCAAGACGACTTTGACGGCGGCCATCACCAAGGTGCTGGGCAAGCACAAT